>Ga0224510_10001509_pt1 | contig 15280 bp, 15 predicted proteins | sample SF_May12_sed_USG_FD_170161 | JGI IMG/M metagenome (GOLD analysis project Ga0224510, IMG submission 170161) | Sediment microbial communities from San Francisco Bay, California, United States - SF_May12_sed_USGS_4_1 | ecosystem: Environmental > Aquatic > Marine > Sediment | place: USA: California... | reverse complement strand
TACGGCACCTATTACGTGCTCGAAGCCGACCGTGGGATCGTGGCGTGTGGAGGCTGGAGCCGTCGAGGCAAGCTCTACACCGGGAGCGGTGACGCGGACGACGACGCGCGCATGATCGATCCTGCGACAGAGCCGGCTCGCGTCCGTGCGATGTTCGTGCGCGACGACTGGTCACGCCGCGGTCTCGGTCGACGAATCCTCGAGGCATGCGAGGTGGCCGCGCGGCAGGAGGGATTCAGCGAGCTCGCGCTCATGTCGACGATGCCGGGCCTCCCGCTCTACCTCTCATACGGATTCGAACGGCTCGACGACGTCGCCATCCCGCTCCCCGACGGACTCTCGGTGGCGGGCGCCACGATGAGCAAGCCGATCGACGGCTGACCGGGCTCACCAGCCCGACGTGCCGGGCTCGCCCTTGAACGGCCCGACGATGTCAGACGTGATCCAGCCCCCGTAGAAGCCTCCTGGTTGGGGCTCGACGCGCTCCTCGTCGACCCAGCATGCATCCATCGCGGCCGGGTAGAAGGCCACTGCGTCGCGGATGACCTCGAAGCCGCGAGTCGGCTCGTGGTACGTCCAGGCGCAACGCTCGACGCGCTTGCCGCCGGCGGCAACGTCGTAGTAGGAGGCCAGGCCCTTCCACTCGCAGAACGTCGTTCGGTCTCCGGGTTCGTCGAGCACGCCTGGGACGACGTCCTCGAGCGGCACGTAGTAGACGGGCGGATGGCTCGTCTCGAGCACACGATGGGCGCGGCGCGTGTCGACGATCGTCTCCCCGCTGAACTCGACTCGAATCCGGCGGTCGCTCGCCTCGACCCGTGGCGGACGTGGATAGTCCCAGACGGACTCGGCCATGAGCCCATGGTGCCTGCAGCCGGCGCCGACACGCGCAACCCGCACTTCTCCGCACACGAGTGGTGATGCATTACCGATGCCGTCCCTGGGCTCAGGAGCGATGCTCGCCGCGCCCGCACCGATGGAGGTGAACCGATGGAAGGACGATCGACGTATCCCGTTCGACTCGAGGGTCGGCTCGACACCGAGCTGAGCCGCTGGCTGTGGCTGGTGAAGTGGCTGCTGGCGATCCCCCATTACATCGTGCTGGCATTCCTCTGGATCGCCTTCTTCGTCCTGACCGTCGTCGCCTTCTTCGCCATCCTCTTCACCGGTCGCTATCCACGGGGCATCTTCGAGTTCAACGTCGGGGTGCTCCGCTGGACGTGGCGGGTGGCCTTTTACTCGTACGCGGCTCTCGGCACCGATCGGTATCCGCCGTTCACGCTCGGCGAGGAGCCGGACTATCCCGCGACGCTCGCCATCGCGTATCCGGAGAAGCTCTCTCGCGGCCTCGTACTGGTGAAGTGGTGGCTCCTCGCCATCCCCCAGTACGTCGTCGTCGGGATCCTGGTCGGTGGCGGCGCCTTCGCTGCTTCCCAGGGGAACGACTGGGCGTGGGGCTACGGCGGAGGGCTGATCGGCCTCCTCGTCCTCATTGTCGGGGTTGCGCTGCTCTTTACGACGAAGTACCCCCGTGGACTCTTCGACTTCGTGCTCGGACTCGACCGCTGGGTGGTCAGGGTCGGCGCCTATGCGGGACTCATGACCGACGCGTACCCGCCGTTCCGCCTCGATCAAGGTGGGGACGAGCCGGAGGAAGCCTCATCGGGCGCCCCACTGGCCTCGGACCTCGCTGCCGAGACGCCCATCGTGGAGCGACGGCACGGGCGAGCTGGACGGGTGGCGCTGTTCGTCACCGGAGCGATCGCAGCGCTACTCGCGTTCGCGATGTTCGTCGGCGGCTGCGCGATCGTCGCGATCGATCAGACCCAGCGCGATGACGACGGCTTCCTCATGTCCCCGAACGAGGACTTCTCGACGTCGACCTACGCGATTTCCTCGGAGAGCGCCGATGTCGACCTCGAAGGTGCGGAGTGGGCAGTGAAAGGCTTCCTCGGGACGGTTCGCATCCGCAAGGAGAGCGAGCGCCCGGTATTCGTGGGCATCGCGAGCGCAGCGAACGCAGCCCGCTATCTCCTTGGAGTCGAACACGATGTCGTCACCGACCTCGACGGCGGACCCCAGTACTCGGCACGACCTGGGGCAGCACCCGCTGCCCAGCCCGGACAGGAGACGTTCTGGGTCGCCTCGATGAGTGGGGCCGGTGAGCAGGCGCTCGACTGGGAACCGGAAGACGGCAACTGGACCGTGGTCGCGATGAACGAGGACGCCACGCGCGGGGTTGCCGCCGAACTGAGCATCGGAGCCGAGCTCGACTCGGTGATCTGGATCGGAGTCGGTCTGCTCCTCGCTGGCGGGCTGTTCGCTGCCCTGGCCGCTGTCCTCGTGACCTCGGGCGCGCATCGCGGCCGCCGATAAGAGGCCGGCTTGGCTCCTGGCGGCTCGAGGACGCGGTGATCCGGGCGCCGAGCGCATGGCCCGCGGAGTACTCGGCGCTAACCCTTCGTAGCGTCGGCGACGAACGTGGCGATCGCCTCCGTGAACTCCCGCCTGCTCGCTTCCCAGGCGTAGAACATGTGCCCGCCCCCGAAGTGCTGCACGATGAGACGATCCGCCATCTGCGGGTCGAGCCGCATCAGGTTCCGTAGGCGGTCGCTCGTGTAGTACGGGGTGATGAGGTCGTACTGCCCGTGCGTGATGAACGCCTTCATGTGTGGGTTCAGGGACATGCCGTAGCGGAAGTCGTCCGTCGCGCCGGGCGGCGGGGCGAACGCGTGGTGCTCGGCGTCGTTCTTCCAGGCGAGATTGACCTCGTAGGAGAGCAGCGTGTACTCGCGGTCCGTCTCGACGCCGATCTCCGAGCGGAGCATCCGGTTAACCGCCATGGTGTACGCGGGGCTAATACCCGAAAGCGTCGGATCGGGCCACGTGAACCCATCACGGTCGGGGAACGGGTCGGTCGCCGTAATCGTCGTGTCGTAGAGGCCGAGCACCTTGCGCTGGTCGCGCAGGAGCTCCCGCGCGAAGGTGATGAACGCGACGCGACCTTCAGCGCGAAGGACGATGTCGAGCGGGAGGCCAAGAATGTCGGCCAGCCGGGAGTGAATCCGGTCGCGCTCCCTGACCGGCATGGACGCGCCGCGGGTGAGGAACGAGGCGTAGTCGCCCGTCGCGAACTCCTCCGACTGGCGAAGAACCCGTTCGAGGGCGGTTCCCTTCCTGAAGGCGCGCGAGCGGCGGTGATGCACCGCGGCGGCGGCCATCGTGGGCACGCGATCGATCCAGCCGAGGACGTCGTAGTCCGTGGGCGCGAGGCCGGTGATCTCGAGAGCCGGCGAGATGAGGATCGCGCCGTTCAGACCGATGCCCGCGGTCTCCTGGAGCATGCGCACAAGCCGCCCGACGCGGTAGCCGCCGTAGCTCTCGCCGGCGATGAAGACGGGCGAACCCCAGCGGCCGTGATCCGAGAGCCAGCGGCCCATGAACTCGCAGAGCGACTCGAGGTCGCGCTTGTAGCCGAAGTACTCCTTCGGATCATGCGTGTCCTCCGGCTTCGCGTCCTTGGCCTCGTCCTTCTTATCGGGCTCGATGATGCGGCTGAAGCCGGTCCCGACGGGGTCGACGAACACGAGGTCGCTGAACGCGAGCCAGGACGACTCGTTCTGGACGAGACGCGAGGGCATCTGCGGCAACGAGCCGTCGGGTGGGAAGTCGACCCTTTGCGGACCGACGGCGCCCATGTGGAGATACGCGGAGGAGGCACCCGGGCCGCCGTTGAAGACGAACGTGACCGGTCGGTTCTCGTCGCCACCGGCGGCGACGTAGGACACGGAGAAGATCTCCGCCGCCGGCTTCTCCTTCTTGCGTAGCACCAGCCACTTGGCGCTCGCGGTGTAGTCGATCGGCGCCGCTCCGCCCGTCCAGGTCGCCGTGATCTCCGCGCCTGCGGGCGGCTCGTGGTCGGCCTTGGATTCGGTCTTCTCTTCGTCGCTCATGAATCGGCACGCTACCCGAGCGCTCGACCGGGCAGTTTCCCGCAGCTCGACCCAGGACTCTCCCCGATGGCGCCTCGTCAGGGTCCGGCATCATGAGATCGACCCGAGGACGCGTGGAGGTGGGGATGTCACACGCGGAGACGCACACGGCTCGCAAGGTGACGCGAGCGCACACGGGCACTGTTGGCCCGCCCGAGCAACCCGGATCCGTAGGGCGTGGGACACGAGTCCGCCTCATACGGCCATCGCTGGAGAGCCTGCGGTACGGATTCGGCCGCGAGGCCGTCCTCATCGCCGGAGCGATGGTCGCGTACTTCGCCATCCGGAACCAGACGGTCGGAGGAGAGGCACAAGCGTCTGCAAACGCCGAGCGCATCGTCGACCTCGAGCAGTCGCTCCACGTCGCCTGGGAGGACGCTGTCCAGAACGCGGTTCTCGGAAGCGAGCTCCTCGTGACGCTCACGAACTGGGTCTACATCTGGGGCCACTGGCCCGTGATCCTCACGGCCGCAACAGTCCTCTACCTGTATCGCCGTGAGCGCTACTACCTCCTCCGCAACGCGCTCTTCGTCTCAGGTGGGATCGGCTTCGTGTTCTTCGCGTTGCTCCCGGTCGCACCACCGAGACTGCTCGATCTCGGGCTCGTCGACACGGTGACGAGCGAGTCGAGCTCTTATCGCGCCCTGCAGCCGCCAGGGCTCACGAACCAGTACGCAGCGTTTCCGAGCCTGCACGTGGGGTGGAACTTGGTTGTCGGAATCGTCCTGCTCTTAGCGACGGCGCACCTGGCCGTTCGGTTGTTCGCCGTCGCCATGCCTCTCGCGATGGGCTTCGCAGTCATCGCGACGGCCAACCACTTCGTCCTCGATGTCGTTGGCGGCGCCGTCGTCGTGTCGGTCGGTCTCGCGGTCGCCCTCGCGATCGGGAGTCGCGGGGCCACGGCTACACTCAATCGAGTTGAATCGGCAGCCCGCCCCGTGGACGAAGGCAGGCGGGCGTAGCCCGTTCCTCGTTGCGCATCGCGCTGGCAACTATCTCGCTGACCTGAAGGCCGCCGAGCAGCTCGGGGTTGGTCAGATCGAGGCCGACGTTCGACTTCACCGCGGGAAGCTCGAGGTGCGTCACCTGAAGACGATCGGCCCACTTCCCATTCTCTGGGATCGCTGGAAGCTCGCAGCCCCGTGGCATCCCCGTCTGCAGCTGCACGAACTGCTTTCTGCGCTTGCACCCGAAACCGATCTCCTGCTCGACTTGAAAGGCCCGAGGAAGGAGCTCGGGACACGCGTGCTCGACGCGATACGGCCGTACCTGGGCGAGCGCGACTTCACCGTCTGCGCCCGCAGCTGGCGAGTGCTCGAGACGTTCGCCGGACTCTCGGTTCGCCGCGTCCACTCCGTCGGGAGCGCGCGCCAGTTGCGGCGACTCCAGCTTCGGTTTGCCGGAGAGCGACTCGACGGGATCTCGATCCACGAGCGTCTTCTCGACCGCGATAGCGTCGCCTCCCTGCGCGTGATCGCAGACGTCATCATGACTTGGCCTGTGAACGTGCCCGAGCGTGCGCGCGAGTTGGTCCGGCTCGGGGTCGACGGCCTCATTACGGATGACGTCGCCGGGCTGGTGCACGCGGGCGTGCTCGAGGCAACGGCCTGACGCTTATCGCGGGACTGGGCGGTCAAATGGCCGCAGCGGCCGAGCGTGTCCAGGAGCTCGACGGCCGTTTTCTCGCCATCGCACTGGTCCTCCAGCTCGCCATGCTCGGCTTCCGCGCGCTGGCCTGGCGGGGCGTCTTGGCAGCCGCTTACCCCGACACGAGGATCCCGGTCTTCTCGGTCGGGTGCGCGTACGCAGCCGGCGTCGCCCTGAACGCGTATCTCCCGGCGCGAGGGGGAGAGGGTGCCAAGGTGGCGCTCGCCCGCGCGCAGATCCCCGGATCGAGCGTGGCCACCGTCGCAGCCTCGCTCTCCGTCGTGCTCGCGTTGGACGCTGTGCTTGGAGTGTCACTGATCGCAGCCCTCTGGGGAATGGGCCTGGTACCCGCACTGCCCGCTGTCCCCTCGCTCGGGAACCTTCCGCTTGTCGTAGGGATTGCGGCTGTCTCGGCGATCGCTGCCGCACTGGCCGCGCTTCGCTTCGCGGGGGCACTTCGACGAGTGCTCACATCAGCCGCTAGGGGGCTCGCGATCCTTCGCACCCCGTGGGTATATGCGAGCACAGTCCTCCCGTTTCAGCTGCTCGCATGGGGATGCAGGATCGGAGTCGTCTACCTCGTATTGCATGCGTTCCGTATTGATGCTGACCTGACGTCTGCAGCGCTCGTAGTGGTGCTGGGCGGTGTCTCGACCGCGATTCCGGTGCCCGGTGGAGCGGGCTCGCAGCAAGTCCTCGCGGTATACGCGCTTCAGGGCGTGATCTCGACTGCCGGCGCCGTCTCGTTCTCGCTGGGGATGCAAGCCGGGGTTACGGTGGTCAATACGCTCGTCGGGATGACTGCGGTCATGCTGCTGTTCCGAACGCTGCGGCCCATCGCTGCCATGCGCACGGCAACAGCGAGGTCGGCACGCTGACTTCCTGATCGTGGAGATCGGGATCTACACATTCGCCGAGCTACGCGGCGACCGGTCCAGCGGGAAGCCGATCAGCCCGGAACGGCGATTGCGCGACCTGCTCGAGGAGATCGAGCTTGCAGATCAGGTCGGCCTCGACGTCTTCGGCATCGGCGAGCATCACCGCCCCGACTTCGCGGTCTCAACACCCGCGATCGTCCTCGCGGCAGCCGCAGTGAGAACGAAGCGGATTCGCCTCACCAGCGCCGTGACCGTGCTGAGCTCCGACGACCCGGTACGCGTATTCCAAGAGTTCTCGACGGTGGATCTTCTGTCCGGCGGCCGAGCCGAGATCATGGTCGGGCGAGGCTCGTTCATCGAGTCCTTCCCGCTTTTCGGCTACGACCTGCGCGAGTACGACGAGCTGTTCGCCGAGAAGCTGGGTCTACTGCTGGAGCTTCGCGATCGGGAGAACGTCACCTGGGCGGGACGACACCGAGCGGCACTCGACGGTCAGGGCGTTTACCCACGACCCGTCCAGCATCCGCTCCCGATCTGGGTCGCAGTGGGCGGGACTCCCGCTTCGGCAGTGCGGGCTGGCATGCTCGGGCTCCCGATGGCCCTCGCGATCATCGGCGGACAGCCCGAGCGCTTTGCGCCGTTCGTTGATCTTCACAGGCGCGCCGCGCTCGAGGCAGGGCATGAACCGCCTCCGCCGCTCAGCATCAACTCCCACGCGTACATCGCGGACAGCTCCGAACAGGCTGCCGACGAGTTCTTCCCCCCGTACACGGCGATGATGAACGCCATCGGGAGGGAGCGCGGATGGGCTCCAGTCGGCCGCCCGGAGTTCGACGAGCTCCGCGCTCCCCGGGGAGCGCTCCTGGTGGGAAGCCCGCAGGAGGTGATCGAGAAGATCCTCTTCCAGCACGAGATCTTCGGACACCAGCGGTTCCTTGCCCAGATCACCGTCGGGACGCTTCCCCACGATCGCGCGCTGCATGCCATCGAGCTCCTCGGCATGATCGTCGCTCCGGCCGTCCGGGAGGAAGTCGCGCGACGCATGCGGGAACAGAGGGTTGCCGTAGGGTGAGACGACTCGACAGAATGCAGGAGATCCCATGTCTCAGGTAATCGACTCGCTCGACGATGCACGCGCTGCAGGCGCGCGCCAGGCGTGGCGCGACGCGTACGCGGGGTACGGGAACGTCGATCCGAAGGAGCTGACGCCTTCCGATCTGGAGACCTATGCGGAGGCGGCCTGGTGGAGCGGCAAGCTCGACGAGGCGATCGGGCTCCGTGAACGAGCACACACCGTTTTCAACGCTACGGGCGACAAGCACGGCGCCGCGCGGATGGCGCTTGCGCTCGCCTGGGACTACGAGGGCCGCGGGGCGTTCGCGGTTTCCTATGGCTGGCTTGCCACTGCCCGGCGCTTGCTCGAGACCCTGCCCGAATCCCCCGAGTACAGCCGGCTGCTCCTCACGGACGCAATGATGGCGATGTACGCAGAGGGGGATCTCGAGCGGGCGGAGAGTCTCTTCGAGAGCGCATTCGCGCTCGCGCAACGTGTCGGCGACCCGGACGTGCAGATACTGGCTCTCTCCGGGAAGGGGCGCGCGTACATCAAGGCTGGGCGAATCGAAGAGGGGCTGGCTCTTCTCGACGAGGCAACGGCTTCCGCAAGCTCCGGCGGCGCGAAATCTCATGCGACCGGTCTCGTCTACTGCCTCACGATCAGCTCGTGCCGTGATCTCGGCGACTTTCGGCGGGCGGCCGAGTGGACGGAAGCGGCGAACCGGTGGTGCGACCAGCTCGACGTCGCGGGTTTTCCGGGAGCGTGCCGGATCCACCGCGCGGAAGTGCTCCGACTCCGCGGCGACTGGCCTGCCGCTGAGGTGCAGGCGCAAGCGGCCTGCGAGGAGCTCCATGACTTCGACCGCAGCATCACGGCTGACGGGCACTACGAGATCGGCGAGATTCGACGCCAGCGGGGCGACTTCGAGGGTGCCGAGGCGGCGTACCGAACGGCAAACGAGCACGGACGCGACCCGCAGCCGGGCCTCGCGCTGCTTCGCCTCGCCGAGGGTAAGGTCGACGCAGCCGTCGCGGGCATCTCGCGGACGCTCGAGGACGTCCAGGATCCCCTCATCCGCCTTCGGCGTCTTCCGGCGCAGGTCGAGATCGCCATCGCGGCCGGCGACCTCAGGACTGCCCGGGGAGCCCTCGACGAGCTCGAGCGCATCGTCGACTCGTACAAGATCGCCGAGCGGCGTGCGGTCGCCTTCGACGCGACGATTGATCACGCCTCCGGACAGATCAAGCTGGCCGAGAAGGACTGGAACGGCGCTGCAGCATCCCTGCAGCACGCGAAAGACGGGTGGCAGAGCGTCGGCGCGCCCTACGAGACGGCTCGGGCACGAATGCTGCTCGGGATCGCGTACCGCCGCTCTGGCGACGAGCACGGCGGAACCGTGGAGATCGAAGGTGCGCTTGCAGGCTTCGAGCGGTTGGGCGCGCGGCTCGACGAGGAACGCGCGAAGGAGCTCCTCGGCAAGCTCGAAGCCCGTCGCACGTTCCTGTTCACGGACATCGTCGACTCCACGAAGCTGCTCGACACACTCGGCGACGAGAAATGGAAGAGGCTGCTCGCCCGCCATGACGAGCTCGTCCGCGAGCGGATCGTCGAGACGGGCGGCGAGGTCGTCAAGAAGACCGGCGACGGCTTCTTCGCCTCCTTCGACAATCCGAAGGCGGCGATCGACGCAGCGATCGCGATCCAGCGGGGGCTCGCAGCCGAGATCGTCGCACCCGACGTCAGGATCGGCGCTCACTCGGGTGGCGCGTTTCGCTCGGGGACGGACGCAACCGACTACGGAGGCCAGGGTGTGCACGTCGCCGCGCGTATCGGTGCTGCAGCGGGCGCGGCGGAAATCCTCGTCAGTCGCGAAACGCTCGATGGTGTAGCGACATCGTTCCGGCTCTCAGAACCTCGGTCCGAGGTCCTGAAGGGCTTCGAGGAGCCGATCGAGGTCGTCTCGGTCGACTGGCGCTGAGGGTCCATCGGCACGTGCTCGGTACACTGAGCTGACACAGGACGAATACCGAAGGCGCCGCCCGCGCCCTCCCTATCCGTTCAAGGCAGGAGGAGCGATCATGGGCCGCACGGTTCTAGCAAGGGGATTTCGGTTCGAGAGGGTCTGGCGTGGTGAATGACACGGTCCTCGCCGAAGACGGGATCGTCCACCAGACGTCCCGACGGAAGGCGAACGAGAAGAAAGCCTCGGGATCCAGTCCCGCGACTGATCCGCAGGGTCTCGTCGAGTTCGCCTGCGAGTGCAACAAGGTCGACTGCGAGAAGTCGGTGCGCGTGCCGCTGTACGTCTATCGCCGCATGGTCGAAGCTGGAGACCAGTACCTCCTGCAAGCCGGGCACCATGCCTTCGCGACCTACCGCACGATAGTGACGATCGGCCTGATGAGAATCGAAGAGCGCGCCTAGCGCGCGGGCCCGTTACTCCGCGTCAGAGACTGGTTCGGCATCGGTCGAAACCGGCACCGCGCCACCCATCGGATCGGGCGGGCCGCCGTCGACGTAGCGTGCGTTCAGATCTGGAGCGAGCTCAGCAGCACTCTCGTCCGCCATCGGCTCGCCGCTCTCGGCAGCCAGCTTCTTCGCCTGCTTCTTTTCAAGCTTGCGCTGGCGCTTCTCCTTGACCGTGCGCTCACGCGCCACCTTCGCCATCGTCTGTTGTCTCTTCGAGGCCATTTCCGTTCCTCTCTGGGGCTCACGCGCAAGCCGAACGCCAAACCGACCATCTCAGCTTAGCCTGCGCCCCAGCCTGCCGGAGCGTCAGCTGCAGGCAGTAGTAGAGCGCCTGAGCGTGCGGAGCGCTCCCCGACACAGACCGCGGGCTACGCGTCGCTGGTAGGCAACGGTGCCGAGCAGCCGGTCCTCCTTGGGATTGGTCATGAATCCCATCTCGACGAGGATCACGGGCACATCGGACCAGTTGAAGCCCGTAAAGTCGGCTCGCTCCTGGAGCCCGCGGTCAGGAAAGGCGAGAGCACCAACGAGCTCCGCTTGCACGATCCGGGCTGCTCGCCTACTCGCGACATAGACATCGTCGGTCCAACCGCGACGTCGAGCCGGGTAGAGCGTGTGTGTTCCGCGCGCGCTCGGATCTGTCGACCCGTCGGCATGGATGCGGAGGAACAAGGCCGCCCCTGCTTCGTTCGCAATCCGAGCGCGGGCGACATTGCCGATGCTCTTATGTGCTGTCTTCGTCCGGGTCATCACGACGCGGATACCAGCGGCCTCGAGCAGCGGCCGCAGGCGAAGGGCGACGCGAAGGTTCAACTCCGCCTCTGCGAGCCCAGTGATGACGCCTCGCGTGCCACCGCCGTCGGAGATCTTCCGAGTCGTGGCGCCCGGGCCGATCGGCTCGGTCGCCGCGTTCGCGCGTAAGTCGTGACCTGGGTCGATGACGACCACGGGCTCCTTCGCGGCACTCGCCGGAAGCGCAAGAAGTGCGCCTACGAAGACGGCGCTGAGGACGAGCACGGGTCGCATTCTGCCGGGACATCCACCGAGGTGCTGAAGGAGGACGGCGCCTGGAAGATCCAGCACGGCCACTTCTGGATCGGAGTCCCGGACGACGTGGCATTCGAGAACGCCGCGGGCCGGAGCACGTCGACGCCGTCACATTGACGCTCGTCGAGCGTGCCGGAATACGACAGACGCGAGGGCGTTCTGCTGTCCTGTGGAACTGCTGTCCGTCAACGTCGGGACGCCTCGCGAGGTCGTTTGGAAGGGCCGACCCGTTCGAACCTCGATCTTCAAGCAGGCCGTCGAGGCGCCCGTCGCAGTTCGCCGTCTGAACCTCGACGGTGACGAGCAGTCGGACCTGGCGGTTCACGGCGGCCCCAACAAGGCGGTCTACGCATACCAGGCCGAGCACTACGACTTCTGGCGCGGCGAGCTCCCCGCGGCCGAGCTTGGGTGGGGTTCGTTCGGCGAGAACCTGACGGTCTCTGGGTTACCGGCCGAGGACGCGATCTGCGTCGGCGATCGGATTCGGGCAGGCTCCGCCCTCTTCATGGTCAGTCAGCCCCGTCTTCCTTGCTTCAAGCTCTCGGTCGTCGAGGAGGGCGTGGTGGCCGCCGGGGATGAGATTGAGATCGTCTCGCGCGATTCGGGTCGCGTCAGCGTGGCCGACATCACCCGGCTCTACGCTCACGATCGAGCCGACCTCGAGACGATGCGCCGCGCCGCCGAGCTCGAAGGGCTGCCGGAGGAGTGGCGCCACTGGTTACGCGAGCGGATCGCCGGCGCCAAAGGCGCCTCAGCTCGCGATGCGGGCGAGTCGCCGCAGTTCGGCTAGCGGGCCCAGCTTCGCAGCCGGCCTCGTATCAGAGGAGCGAAGCTCGAGCGCGAAGCGATACCGCCTCCTGGGGCTGTAGATCGGGCACGACTCCTGCCGACAGGGCGTCATGGAGAGCTTGCGAACGCGCTTGCCCCGCGCATCGAAGAAGGCGATCGTGAGCGGAACGAGCGTGTTCTTCATCCAGAAGCCGCCCGTCGTATCGTTCGGAAAGACGAAGAGCATCCCGTCGGCGGGAGCCGGGCGGCGGTTCATGAGGCCCACGGCCCGGCGCGCCGAGGTAAGGGCCAGCTCAGGCCGAAACGGCCGGCCGTCGAGTTTCAACGGTGTTGCTGACGAACTCCCGGTGCTCGCTGCCGTGACGATGCCGCCGGCGACTGCTGCGGCGATGAGAGCGGCCAACGACTTCGAGCGCGGCGAGGTCATGACGAGACGATAGGCAAACACTGTGTGCCAGCCGTGTGCCAATTCGGCTCCGCGACCTGACTCCGGGCCGCGCAGCTACTCCGTCACCGTTACAGCAACGCGCTGAACTGCGTTGTTCATGTAGCCACCGACGTTCCAAGGCGCCTCGAGCGGCTGCACGTTGCCGGCGCCGTCTCGGGCGCGGCAGCACAGCTCGTGGTCGCCCGGGTCGGCGTCCCAGGTGAAGCGCCACGCGCGCCACGCCCAGCGTCCGAGTGCATCGTCGTCGAGCTCCGCCTCCTGCCACGTCTTCCCGCCGTCGGTCGACACGTCGACACCGGCGATCTCGGACTCCCCCGCCCAGGCGCGGCCACGGAGCTCGCACAGCCCGGCGGGAACGACGCGCGAGCGGCTCATGAACTCAGGGATGCCGGGCGGAACCATCAGCGAGCGCGGTGCCATCCGCGTGATCGGCTCGCCGAGCTCGTCCTCGTGCTGCCTCGTTCGGTAGCTGTGCCGCATCTGGTAGCCGTCGAACGGCTCACTCAAGAGGGTGATGCTCGAGAGCCACTTCACGCTCGTCATCCCGTACCACCCCGGAACGACCAACCGAAGGGGATACCCGTGCTGCGGAGGCAGCGGGACGCCGTTGACCGCGTACGCCAGGATCGCGTCACCCGCCAGGATCTCGGAGAGCGGAAGACTGCGCGCATATGCCTGCTCCTCCCCACCCTCGACCCCTCGGTCGAGCCCGGTGAAGAGCACCTCGACTGCATCCCCCCGAATGCCTACGTCTTCGAGCAGCCCAGCGACAGGCGTCCCGCGCCAGCGCGCCGTCCCGACCGCTTCGAGCAGCCACGGCTGGCTGACCACGTGAGGCTCGACATGAACGCGCCCGTTCCCTGCGCACTCCATCGTGACCGCCACCTCGACCGAGGGTCGGGTCCGGATCTCATCCAGTGACAGCGACTGCGACCGCTCGACGAGCCCGCCGATCTCCAACCGCCAGCTGTGGACCGAGACGTCGGGGATGTCGTAGTGGGTCAGGAGGTAGTGGAGCCCGATCGGCGTGACGTCCCAGCGAAGCGCCTCGAGCGGCATCCCGTGGTTGCGCGCCGCGAGCTGAAGCTCCTCCACGCTGATGGCATCACCCACGGAGCGAAGCCTAAAGGTCTCGAGGGCGATCTGATTCGATGGTATTCGTGAACCGCACAAACCGCATCGTGACGGTGCCGTTCGCTCTCACGTTCGCGGCGTCGTTTTTCGTCTTCCTTTCGATTGGGATGCTGCTGCCCGTGCTTCCGCTCTACGCGCGTGGGCCGCTCGACGTCGGGGACGTGGGCGTGGGCCTTGCCGTCGGAATGTCGAGCCCGATGGCCCTCGTAGCGCAGCCGTTCGCCGGCCGACTCGGCGACCGTCGCGGACGGCGACTGCTCGTCGTCTCGGGATCGTTCGCGATGGCAATCGCAATTGCCGGGTACGTCGTCACGGAGACACTCGCGGCATTGATCGCCCTCCGCATGGTGACCGGAGTCGGAGAGGCTCTCGTCTTCGTCGGGACCGGGACCATCGTCGCCGACCTGGCGCCGGTCGACCGACGAGGAGAGGCTCTCAGCATCTACACGATCGGCTTCTGGACAGGTCTCGCACTCGGTCCGGTCGCGGGAGAGGCCCTCCTCGGCAGCGATCGCTTCGACCTCGTATGGCTCGTCGCCGCTGGCAGCGCAACGGTCGCGGGGCTCGTGGCTCTCTTCCTGCCCGAGACGCGTCCCGATACCGACGAGCCCTCGTCCGGCAAGCTGCTCCATCCCGCCGCGCTTCGCCCGGGCCTCGTCCTCGTCTCAGCCGTGCTCGGATTCGCGGGCTACTACACGTTCCTCGCGCTGTATGCGCGTGAGCTCGGACTGGATGGAGTCGGCTCCCTCTTCCTTCTTCTGGCTGTGATCATCGTCGGGATCCGCATCGTCGGTCGCCGGATCCCGGATCGGCTCGGACCGAAGCGCGCGTCCAGCCTCGCGCTCGTACTGCTCTCAACGGGCCTCGTCGTGATCGGCCTCTGGAGCACCCAGGTGGGGCTCGTTGCCGGGACCATCGTGTTCGCCGTCGGTCAAGCGCTGGCCTTCCCGTCGCTGATGATGCTCGCTGTCACGGGCGCTCCACCTGCCGACCGAAGCTCTGTAGTCGGCACGTTCACGGCCTTTGCCGATGTCGGCTTCGCGGTCGGCGCGATCAGTCTTGGAGTCGTTGCAGACGCTGCCGGCTACGACGGAGTCTTCCTCGCAGCCGCCGCAGCCTCGCTCGCAGGCCTCCTCGTGCTTGCGCGGATGCCGAGCCACGTTTGCGTGCGCAGCTCCGGCGCATCGTAGGATCAACCGGATGGAGGAGCGCGAACTCGGGCGCAGCGGCATCGCGGTGTCGCGCATCGTCCTCGGCTGCGGGAATTTCGGCGGCGTCGGATCCTCTCCCGCGTTCTTCGGCCAGGGGATTCCGCGCGACGAGGCGTTCCGGATCATGGACACCGCCTGGGAGCTCGGGCTCACGACGTTCGACACCGCCGACGCCTACGGGGGCGGGCGTAGCGAGACGTGGATCGGCGAATGGCTCGCCTCCAAGGATTCCGCTGTGCGAGACGAGATCACGATCGAGACCAAGACGCTCAACCCCATGGATACGGGACAGGATCGCGGTCTATCCCGGGCCCGCATCCGACGGCAGATCGAGACGAGCCTGCAGCGACTCGGCGCCGAGCGCGTCGCCCTGTATATGGCGCATGCGCCCGACGACGACACACCGATGGAGGAGACGTTGCGTGCCTTCGACGAGCTCGTTCGCGCCGGCAAGGTCGGCGCCGTTGGGGCTTCCAACTTCGACGCCGAGCAACTCGCCGAGGCGGTCGAGATCTCGGAGCTCGAAGGTCTTACCCGCTACGAATGGATCCAGAATTCGTTCTCCCTCCTGGATCGGGCCGATGTCGAGACGGTCTTCCCCGTCTGTC
>Ga0224510_10001507_pt1 | contig 15291 bp, 11 predicted proteins | sample SF_May12_sed_USG_FD_170161 | JGI IMG/M metagenome (GOLD analysis project Ga0224510, IMG submission 170161) | Sediment microbial communities from San Francisco Bay, California, United States - SF_May12_sed_USGS_4_1 | ecosystem: Environmental > Aquatic > Marine > Sediment | place: USA: California... | reverse complement strand
TGTCGACCTTGGCGAATCGTACGCGCGGCAGATCCCTGGCGGCCTGCTCGAACTGCGGCGCCATCGCGCGGCACGGTCCGCACCATTCGGCCCAGAAGTCGGCGAGCACGGGCAGTTCGGTGCCCGCGACGAACTTGTCGAACGTCGCGTCCGAGAGTGCGACCGGCTTGGGCGCCAACAATTCGGTGCTGCAGCGGCCGCACACCACGTGGTGCTCGAGACGCTCCTCGGGCAGCCGGTTGGTGACGCCGCATTGCGGGCAGACGAGATGAACAGTCATGGCAGCTCCGCGATCAGGTGCCCGGCCGGAAGCCGAGCTTGCGCACGATCTGCTCCATCAGGCACCACTTCGTGATGCCGCTTTGCAGCAGGTTGACGCCGACGAAGGCGGTGAAGGCGAGCCACCAGGGGCTCACGAAGATCGGGCTGCCTGGAATGCCCAGCGCGAGCGACAGCAGGATGAAGGTCCCGGCGACGATGCGCACGATTTGCCAAGATGACATGGTCAGACTCCTTGAGGGTTGGGTTGCGAGGTCGGCGTCGGCGGCATCAGCGCGTGCAGCCGGTGGCGGTAGGCCACGTAGTACAGCAGCGGGATCACGACGAGCGTCAGCAGCGTCGAGACGAAGATGCCGAAGATCAGCGAGATCGCCAACCCGTTGAAGATCGGGTCGTCGAGGATGAAGAAGGCGCCGAGCATGGCGGCCAGCCCGGTCAGCGCGATCGGTTGCGCGCGTGTGACCGCCGAGTGCACGATGGCGCGGCGGAACTCGACGCCCTCGCGCACCTGCAGGTTGATGAAATCCACCAGCAGGATCGAGTTGCGCACGATGATGCCCGCCAGCGCGATCATGCCGATCATGCTGGTGGCGGTGTACTGGGCACCGAGAAGCGCGTGGCCAGGCATCACGCCGATGATGGTCAGCGGAATCGGCGCCATGATGATGAGCGGCGTCAAGTACGAGCCGAACTGCGCCACCACCAGCAGGTAGATCAGCACCAGGCCCACGGCATACGCCGCGCCCATGTCGCGGAAGGTCTCGTAGGTGATCTGCCACTCGCCGTCCCACTTGAGGGTGTAGCCGCGGTAGGGATCGGACGGCTGGCGGATGAAGGTCTCGCCGAGCGCGCTGCCGCCCGGCGTGGCGATCTTCGCAAGCTCGCTGCGCATCGCAAACATGCCGTACAGCGGGCTGTCGAGTGACCCGGCCATGTCGCCGGTCACGTAGTTCACCGGCAGCAGGTCCTTGTGGAACACGGGTTGCTCGCGCAGCGTATCGGTGGCCGTGACGAGTTCGCGGATCGGCACCAGGCGGCCCGCCGCCGAACGCACCGTGAGCGCGAGCAGTGCGTCCAAATCACCCTGCCGCTCCGCCGGCAGCTGGATGGTGGCGGCCGCCGGGTACTTGCTCTGATCGTGCAGGTAGGCGGTGGCCTCGCCGGCCAGCCCGGCGCGCAGCGTGGTCACGATGGCTTGTTGAGGCACACCCAGCATCGCGGCCTTGCGGCGGTCGACCACCAGCAGCGTGCGTGGCGCGGCGGCTAGGCTCGAGTCGTCGACGTCCACCACGTTCGGCGTCTTCTCGAAAACGGCGCGCACGGCCTTGGCGACCAGGCGACGCCCTTCGGCTTCCGGGCCATAGATCTCGGCGACGATCGGCGAGAGCACCGGCGGCCCGGGGGGCACCTCCACCACCTTGACGTTCGCGCCATGGCGAGCGCCGATGGCCTGCAGCACCGGGCGCAGCCGCATCGCGATCGCGTGGCTCTGCTCGCTGCGGTGGTGCTTGTCGACGAGGTTGACCTGCAGGTCGCCGACGTCGCCGCCGCTGCGCAGGTTGTACTGGCGCACGAGGCCGTTGAAGTTGATCGGGCTCGCAGTGCCGGCATAGGCCTGGTAGTCGGTCACCTCGGGCACCGTCGCGAGTTCGGCGCCCAGTTCGTGCAGCACGGCCGCGGTGCGCTCCACCGGCGTGCCGGCGGGCATGTCCACGACCACCTGGAACTCCGACTTGTTGTCGAAGGGCAGCATCTTGAGCCGCACGAGCCCCACCGCAGGCAGCACCAGCGAGACGACGATCAGCGCTGCGATGCCGATCCACAGCCAACGACGGTGGCGCGCGCCGCGCCTGTCGTCGAGCAATGGCCGGAACACGCGCTCGAACACCGGCCCAAGCCTGCCGGCCAAGCCGTGACCACCGACATGCGCTGCGGTGTCCGCGTCCGGCGCCGGCACATGCTTCATCCACAGCCTCGCGAGCCATGGTGTCACGACGAAGGCGATCGCCAGCGACAGCAGCATGCCCATGCTGGCGTTGATCGGGATCGGCGCCATGTACGGGCCCATCAGCCCGCTGACAAAGGCCATCGGCAGCAGCGCGGCGATCACCGTCAGCGTGGCCAGGATCGTGGGGCCGCCCACCTCGTCGACCGCGGCGGGAATGATCTGCGACAGTGGCCGCCCCGGATGGTGATGCTGGTGGCGGTGGATGTTCTCGACCACCACGATCGCGTCGTCGACGAGGATCCCGATCGAGAAGATCAGCGCGAACAACGACACGCGATTGAGCGTGAAGCCCCAGGCCCACGAGGCGAACAGCGTAACCGTCAGCGTGAGGATCACCGCGCTGCCGACGATGGCGGCCTCGCGCCGTCCCAGGGCGAAGAACACCAGCGCCACCACCGACGCGGTGGCAAACAACAGCTTCTGGATCAGCTTGGTGGCCTTGTCGTTGGCGGTGGCGCCGTAGTTGCGCGTCGTGGCGACCTCGACGTCGTGCGGGATCACCGTGTTGCGCAGGCTCGCCATGCGCTGGACCAGCGCGTCGGCCACATCGATCGCGTTCTCGCCCGGTTTCTTCGTGACGGCGATCGTCACCGCCGGGAATTCGCCCGCGCTGGCGCCGGTGGTGCCGTGCCACACGTACTCCACGGGCGGCATCGGGCCGTCACGCACCGCGGCCACGTCGGCCAGGAACACCGGCCGGCCGCCCTGCACACCGACGACCAGCTCGCCCACCTCGCGGGCATCGCGCAGGAACGGGCCCGATTCGATGGCCACGCTGCGATTGCCCGCGAGCAGTTCGCCGGTGGGCAGGCCGAGGTTGGCCGACTGCAACGCGCGACGCAGGTCGTCGACCGTCACGCCGGCGCCGGCCATGCGCTGCGGATCGATCTCGACTCGCACCGCGCGGCCCGGGCCGCCGATCGTGCGGACTTCGCGCGTGCCGGCCACGCGCTTGAGATCGGCCTCCACGCTGTGCGCGACCCGCTCGAGGTCGAAGCTGCCGGCGGTCGTGCCGCGGCTGAAGAGCGTGAAGCTGACGATCGGCACGTCGTCGATGCCCTTGGGCTTGATGATCGGATCGAGCACCCCGAGGCCCTTGGGCAGCCAGTCGGCGTTCGCGTTGACGGTGTCGTACAGGCGCACCAGCGCCTCGATGCGCGGCACGCCGACCTTGTACTGGACCGTGACGATGGACAGGCCCGGCCGCGACACCGACATCACATGCTCGATGCCTGTAATCTGGGACAGGACCTGCTCGGCCGGCGTCGACACCATCTGCTCGACGTCCTTCGCGCTCGCCCCCGGGAAGGGGATGATCACGTTGGCCATCGTGACGTTGATCTGCGGCTCTTCCTCGCGCGGTGTCACTGCCACTGCGAAGAAGCCGAGCAGCAGCGCCACCAGCGCGAGCAGCGGGGTGATCTGCGCCGCCTGGAAGGCCGCAGCGATGCGACCGGAGATGCCGAGTCGGGGGAGGGTGGTCGAGGACATCGCGTCGCGCCTCAGCGGGTCTTGGCCGCGGCCTGCGGATCCGCCGCCACACGCTCGCCGGCGGCCAGCCCGCTCAGGACCTCGACGCGCTCGCCGTCACTGCGGCCCAGGCGCACCTGACGCAGCAGTGCCCGGCCCTGAGCGTCGAGCACATACAGACCCGTCATCTCGGCGCGCCGCACCACGGCGCTCACGGGTACCCAGGGACTCGCGGCTCGCGCGGCCGTGCCATCGTCGGCGCTCGGCAACCACAAACGTGCGAACTGGCCTGGGGCGACACCGGTGAGACCGGCCGCCAGTTCGGCGCGCACGGTGACGGTGTGCGTGGCCGCGTCGGCCGCGGGCAGGACCTGCACGCGAGCAGGCGCCTGCACGCGCTGGGCGGCGGGCAGGGCAGGCAGCTCCACACGCACCAGGCTGCCGCTGGCCACCCGCGCCGCGCTCGATTGCGGCACTGCCGCAGCCACGCGCAGCGCGGCCGGGTCGTACAGCGACACCAGCGCGCGCCCCGGCATCGCCATGTCGCCCAGCGTCACCGGCACGTCGGCCACGATACCCGCGTACGGCGCGCGCACCGAATAGAAGCCCGACTCGGTGATTGCCGCGCCGGCCTGCGCAAGCTGGGCGTTGGCCTGGGCCTGTGCCGCACGGAACTCGGCCTGGGCGCGATCGAGCGCAGCGGCGCTGATGAAGCGATCTTCGAAGAGCTTCTTCTGGCGCTCGAAGTCCTTGGTTGCGACGTCCAGCGAGGCCTTGGCCGCATTCACCTGGGCCTGGCTGGCGGCAGCGTTCTGGCTGGCGGCGCGGGCGTCGATCTGCACCAGCAATTGGCCGGCCGCGACGCGGTCGCCCGCCTTGACCTGCAGCTTGACGATGGCGCCTTGCACCTGCGCGGCGATCACCGTCTGGCGCAGCGCCTCGACCACACCGTCATAGGCGCTCGTGGCCGCGGCGCTGGCCGACTGCGCGGTGACGGTGGCCAGCTCGGCAGCCCCCGCCGGTGGTACGGCGACGAAGAGTGCGGCGGCCAGCAAGGGGCCAAGGTGCTTGGTTTGCATGGTGAGAGTCGACATTCAGGCTGGACATTCGGTTCGGGTGTGTTTATTATTTGCGTAAACACGCAAATACGCAAGCATCAAATGATTGGAGCATGATGGCGGTTCAACGAACACCCGCCTGCCCGCTGATGGAGAACCTGTCACCTGAAGCCCTGATGCAGGTGGCGGCCTACTTTCAGGCGCTCTCGGAACCGACGCGGCTGCAGATCCTCAATCTGCTTCGCCGCGAGGAGAAGAGCGTCGGCGAACTGGCTGCCGCCACCGGCTATTCGGCCGCGAACGTGTCGCGCCACCTCGCGCTGATGGCCCAGCACGGCCTGCTGGCACGCCAGAGCCGCGGCACCAGCGTCTACTACCGCATCGCCGACCCGGCGATCTACGAGCTGTGCAACCTGGTGTGCGACAACCTGGCGCGGCGCTTCGACAGCACCAGTGCGCAACGCGCGGCGTTCGCACCCGCGGCACGCCGGCGCGGCGCGACGCGATAGACATTGCGTGCCGGCCGCACGGGCGCCGGGCCGCGTCAGCGCGAGATGCGCACGACGCGGCCGTCGTCGGTCAGCAGATACAGCCAGCCATCGGGGCCCTGGCGCACGTGGCGGATGCGCTTGCCGAGCGCCGCGACGACGCCCACCGATTCGCGCGTGCTGACGTTGTCGCCCGCGTCGAGCGCGACGCGCCACAGCGTCTGCCCGGCCAGCGCGCCGACGAAGATGTTGCCCTGCCACTCGGGGAAGCCTGCGCCGTCGTAGAACGTCATGCCCGACGGCGCGGTCGAAGTCGGCACCCAGTAGGTCTTCGGTTCCTCGTAGGCCGGCGCATGCGTGCCGCCGTTGACGCGACAGGCGTCGCCCACGGGTGAGCCATAGGGGCAGCCGTAGCTCACCAACGGCCAGCCGTAATTGCGACCGGGCAGCACGCGGTTGAGCTCGTCGCCGCCCTGCGGGCCGTGCTCGGTGAGCCACAGGTCGCTGGTGCCCGGCTTGACCGCCGCACCCTGCGGGTTTCGGTGGCCGATGCTGTAAAGGCCCGGCAGCGCGCCGGGCACGGCGATCACCGGATTGTCGAGCGGGACGCTGCCGTCGCGGTTCAGGCGAACCACCTTGCCGGTCGTGCGCGCCACGTTTTGCGCCCACTGCGTGCCAGGGTTCCCCGGGTCGTCCTGGCCGCGCTCGCCGGCCGTCACGTACAGCGTCTTGTCGGGCCGGAACGCGATGCGCGAGCCGTAATGCACGCTGCTGTTGACCTTGGGCGTCTGCTGCCACAGCAGGGTCACGTTCTGCAGTGCGTTGCCCACCAGGCGGCCACGCGCCAGCGCGGTGCCCGCGCCGCCCGCACCGTCCTCGGAAAACGTGAAGTAGACCCAGGGATCGGTGGCGTAGTCGGGGTCGAGGGCCACGTCGAGCAGGCCGCCCTGGCCGCCGCTGTTGACCGCGGGCACGCCGCTGATCGTGGCATCCACCGCCGAACCATCGGCGCTCACGATCACCATCGTGCCGGCTTTCTGCGTCACGAGCATGCGCCCGTCCGGCAGGAAGGCCATGCCCCAGGGGCTGTCGAGCTGCACGCCGAGCACCGTGGCCAGCGGCGGGCCGCTGGGCGGCGGATTGCCGCCGCCCCCAGGCGAGCCGGCGCTGCCGCCCCCGCCACCACAGGCGGCTATGCCCGCAGCCACGGCGAAGGCGAACGTGACGGAAAAACGCAACAAGGAGCGGCGCAAGGTCGGCATGCCGACAAGACTACGCGCGCTGCGCGCGCGTCGGTGCAACGACTTGAAAGCGCGATGGTGGCGTGGCGTGCGGTTCGGCGCGTCCGATCGTCGCGAACAGGTCTTTCGGATCGCTCAGGCGAGGCACCAGCTGCAATGTGTCACCGATGCCCAGCTCGCGTGCCGTGTCCATGAGGAACCGCAGCGTGCTCATGTCCTCGAGCGCGAAGCCCACCGAGTCGAACACGGTGACCTGGTCCGCGCCGGTGCGGCCCGTGGCCCGACCCGCGAGCACCTGCCACAGTTCGGTCACCGCGAAGTCGGCCGGCATCTGCTGCAGGTCGCCCTCGACGCGCGTCTGCGGCTCGTACTCGACGAACACTGCTGAACGGCTCATGACTTCGGGGTGCAGCTCGGTCTTGCCCGGGCAGTCGCCGCCCACGGCGTTCAGGTGCATGCCCGGCTCGAGCATCTCGGGTGTGACGATGGTCGCGCGTGTCTTGTCGGCCGTCACCGTGGTCACGATGTCGGCGCCGCGCGCCGCCTCGGCGCCGCTGGCGCAGACGATCAGTTCGAGCCCCTGGCCTTGCAGGTTGCGCACCAGCTTGTCCGTCGCACGGCGATCGGTGTCGAACAGGCGCAGCGTGCGGATGCCCACGAGGTCACGGAATGCGATCGCCTGGAACTCGCTTTGCGCGCCGTTGCCGATGAGCGCCATCACGCGGCTGCCGGGGCGCGCCAGTGCGCGCGCCGCGACCGCCGACATCGCCGCGGTGCGGATCGCGGTCGGCAGCGTCAGTTCGGCAAGCAGGCGCGGCGCGCCGGTGGCCACATCGGCCAGCACGCCGAACGCCATCACGGTCGAGGCGCCGATGTGCGTGTTCTTCGGGTGGCCGTTGACGTACTTGAACGCGTACCACTGCGCATCGGCGACCGGCATCAGCTCGATCACGCCGTCGCTCGAGTGGCTGGCGACGCGCGCGGTCTTGTCGAAGTCGCCCCAGCGCTGGAAGTCGGCCTCGATGCGCTGTGCCACGCCCGCCAGGCAGTCGGCAAGGCCCACGCGCGCAACGAGGCGCCCGACCTCGGGGGCGCCGAGGTACAGCGTGTCGGTGTCGAAGGGTGGGCGGCGTGTCGTCATGTCGGGTCCATCGCGGGAATTCGTTCGATGGCTCCAGTCTGCCGATGCCCTGAGTCAATCAAAAGAGCAATAAATAGCTCAATAGACCAGAGAACTGTCGTATTGACGGGTATCCGATGACGATTTGAACGGTTTCAGAGTCACAGATTGCCGGCAAACAGCCGGCGCACGAAGAGATCCCTGAAGCTGTGCGCTTCGGTCAGTCCCAGCCGCTCGAGGTACGACCGCGGCGCTTCCTTGCCCTCCCACACGCTCTTGAGCGTCATCTCGACCAATTCCATCGGGTGAGCCGACGCGTGCTTGAGCTTCTTCAACGCACGCACGATGTGCAGCTCGTCGTCGGTGAGGTCGGTGCCGAACGGGAAGTCCGGCAGCAGCCCGGCCTGCGCCCAGGGACTCAGCTTGTCGTCGAGCACCTGGGGCAGGTTGTGGCGGTAGCGTTCGGGCACCTCGTAGCCGCGCGGCAGCTTGCCGTGCGCCTTCGCCTGCCGCACGAGGTCGTCCTGGAAACGCGAGTCCGCCACCGCGATCAGCCGCTGGATCACTTCGCTGTCGGGCTGGCCGCGCAGGTCCGCGGCGCCGTACTCGGTGACGACGATGTCGCGCAGGTGGCGCGGGATCGTCACGTGGCCGTAGCTCCAGACGATGCTGCTCTTCAGGCCGTCCTTGTTGTCGTGCGTGGCTCGCAGCATCATCACCAGCCTCGCATCGGGCAGGGCATGGGCCATCGCGACGAAGTTGTACTGGCCGCCGACGCCGCTGACCACCTCGCCGGACTCGAGCGCATCGCTGACGGCCGCACCGAGCGCGGTGACCATCATGGTCGTGTTCATGAAGCGCGCCTTGCGCCGCTGCGCGCACTTGAGTTCGCCGGGCCCGGCGCTCGTGCTGTAGAGCTGGTTGATGAAGTCGATGCGCGTCATGTCGATCTTGGCCAGCTCCTGCGGCGGCATCGTCCGCAGCCGTTCGTAGAAGTCCTGCGGGCCGATGAAGAAGCCGCCGGTCATGAAGATGCCCGAGGTCAGGCGCGTGCCCAGCATCTGTGTCGCCACGGCCTCGAAGTTCTCCTCGTCCAGCAGGTTCGTGCTGCAGCGCATGTCGCCGAGCACGAGCTTCTCGCCGTCGAGCCTGACCTCGGGACGCACGATGCCGAAACGCTGCAGGAACGCGAGGTCGCGCGCGTCGAGCGGCGAGCGCACGCGGCCCACGTCGAGCAGCGCGCGCAGCGTCTCGGGCGCGACGGTCGTCTCGGCGATGCGGCCGCTGTTGATCAGCTCCTGCAGCACCGTGTCGCCGAACACCTCGCGCCGGACGATGCCAGCCTCGATCAGGCGCAGGAAGCCGTTGACGAACATCTCGGAGCAGCCGTACAGGCCGCGGTCGAAACGGCCAAGCTCGCGGCCTTCGACGCCGTCGGGACACAGGCTCTCGAGCATGCGCCGGAACTCGGCACCATGGCGGTCGCGCACGATCAGCCCCTGCGCGATCGCGTCGCCCAGCGAGCCGATGCCGATCTGCAGCGTGCCGCCGTCGGCCACCAGGCTCGCGGCATGTAGGCCGATGGCGTAGTCGGCGTGCGTGACCTTGTTGTTGGGCGCGCCGAACAACGTATGCGTGGCCGCAGGGTCGGTGACGACGATGTCGAACATCGCGGGTGCCACTTCGGCACCGTTGGGCATGAAGGGCATCTTGCGGTTGACGACGGCGATCTTGAGCAGCGGCTTGCCAAGCTGTGCGTACCGCTCGATGACCTCGGAGGTCACGTCCGGGTTGCTCGACAGCGACAGTCGCATCGACTTGCCCTCGCCACGTGCGGCGACCGCCTGGGCAATGACGTTCATCCCCTGCACGTCCATGTCGCGCGCGACGAACGTGTAGTTGGTCGAGATGTAGCCCTGCTGCGCAGCGGCATTGCCGAGGTAGTCGCCGGTCTTCATGAAGAATTCGCGCACCTCGATGTTCGGCGGCAGCGCCTTCGCGCGCAGGTCCACCATGTAATCGAGATCGGGGTAGTCGCCGAAGATGCGATGCACCAGCGGCTCGAGGAAATGCTGCTCGAGCTCGCTGTGTCCGACAGGCTTGCCCAGCGACAGGGCAGTGATGATTCGCAATTTGCGCGCCGGGTTGGCCTTGACGCGGCGGTACAGCGCGTTGACGAGCGGATTGGGCTTGCCGATGCCCAGCGGCAATCCGAGCACGATCTCACCCTGGATCGTGTCGAGAACATGGTCGACCGCAGCGTCGATGCGGTCGATGTACAGCGCGGCGGCGCTCATTCCGGTCTCCTTGTGTGTCAGGCGTTTCACTCTCGCGCGAGTGCGGCCTGCACGTCTTGAGCCGGCGCAATCACGATGCGTGCCACCCTTTCGCGCCGGTCCAGAGTTTGACTCTTGCGCGGCGCGAGCCGTCCGATAGCGTCAGGAGGCCCTACAGATCGACCGCCGTTTCGACGACCATCTGTAGCCGCTGTTGCCCTTGCCATTCGTCGAGCGACAGGCGATAGGCCACGCGCACGCGCTCGGCCACGGGCTCGACGCGGCCGAACCAGATCGCGTCGCGCAGCTGCCCCTGGTGGCGCACGCGCAACTTCAGGTGCTTGTCGGCCACCAGCCGCTGCTGCACCACGTCGACGTCGTCGCAGAACACGGGTGACTCGAAGGCTTGGCCCCAGACCTGCGCGTCGAGCGTGGACACGGTCTCGGCGTTGAAGTACTCGAGCGCCAGCGGACCGTCGGTGGGCAGGCGCCGCTGCAGCGTGGCTTCATCGAGCCACTCGCGCGCGACCTGTTGAAGCGCGGCGTCGAAGGCCTCGAAGTGCGCCGCATCGAGCGAGCAGCCCGCAGCCATCGCGTGGCCGCCGAAACGCCGCAGCATGCCAGGGTGCCGCTTGGCGACGAGGTCGAGCGCATCACGCAGGTGGAAGCCCGCGATCGAGCGCCCCGACCCCTTGAGGGACCCGTCCTGCGCCACTGCGAACACGAACGTGGGGCGGTGCACGCGGTCCTTCAGGCGCCCGGCGACGATGCCGACCACGCCTTCGTGGAACCCGGGGTCGAACAAGACGAGTGCCGGTGGCGGCTCGCTCCCCTCGGGCATCAGGCACGCAAGCGCCGCCTGCGCCTGCTCGCGCATGCCGGCCTCGACCTCGCGTCGCTCGCGGTTGATGGCATCGAGCTCGCGCGCGAGGTCCGACGCGCGTCCGGCATCGTCGGTCGCCAGGCACTCGATGCCCAGCGTCATGTCGGCCAGGCGGCCCGCGGCGTTGACCCGTGGGCCGAGCGCGAAGCCCAAGTCGAATGCTGCGGCGCGCCGCGGATCGCGCGAGGCCGCGGCGAACAGTGCCGCGACGCCCGGCTGCATGCGCCCGGCCCGCATGCGCCGAAGGCCCTGCGCGACGAGGCGCCGGTTGTTGGCATCGAGCTTGACCACATCGGCGACGGTGCCCAGCGCGACGAGGTCGAGCAGTGCATCGAGCTTGGGCTGGTTTGCCGCGTCGAATCGCCCGCGTGCGCGCAACTCGGCGCGCAGCGCGAGCAGCACGTAGAACATCACGCCCACGCCGGCGAGCGACTTGCTCGCGAACGCATCGCCGGGCTGGTTCGGGTTGACGATCACGTCCGCATCGGGCAGCGCGGGCGCACCGTCGACGAGCGCTGGCAGGTGGTGGTCGGTCACCAGCACGGCCATGCCCAGTTCGTGCGCATGCGCCACCCCCTCGAAACTCGCGACACCGTTGTCGACCGTCACGAGCAGGTGAGGGCGTCGTTGCGCCTGCGCCAGGTCGACGATCGCCGGGGTCAGACCGTAACCGTGCACGCTGCGGTCGGGCACGACGTAGCCGAGCGTGCCCGTTTCGGCGCCTAGCATCGCCAGGCCGCGCAGCGCGACGGCGCAGGCGGTCGCGCCGTCGCAGTCGTAGTCGGCCACGATGCACACCCGCCGCTGCGCGTCGATCGCGTCGGCCAGCAGCCGCGCCGCAGCATCGGCGTTCAACAGCGTCTCCGGCTTGAGCAGGAGCGACAGGCCGTCGTCGAGTTCGTCGACGTGCTTGACGCCGCGCGCCGCGAACAGTCGCGCGAGCAGCGGGTGCACCCCCGCCCGCTCGAGCGCGAACGCGATGCGGGGCGGGACGTCGCGGACGGTGAGCAACATGGACGGGTCAGAGCGACGCGATCAGCGCGCCGGCGCCGGCGTGCCTGGCGGTCAAGCGCTGCCACAGGCTGCGCCGGGTCGGCCTCAGGGAGATCGCGCTGCGCTCGCCGCACAGCGTGAGCAACGTGACGCCTTCCCACCCGTCGCAGTCGATCGCGACCCATGCGTCGCGCCAGGCGGCCCAGTCCCCGGCCAGGGCAGGGGAGCGAAGGCGCGGCTGAAGGCGCGGCGCCGGGCCCGCATCGGCTCGCCCGACGCCGCAGCCCGAGAGCCAGAATGAGTTGACCGGCACGAGGCCGGCTGCCTCGCGCTCGGCATTCAGGGGGTGCGTGTACAGCAGCATCTGGACCTCGTTTTGCAGGCGGCGGACGAGCCGCGCCCCGGGCTGTCCGGGCAGCCAGCGGTCGACGTTGCGCCCGATGACCCGGTCGAGCGACGCCGTCGCCAGGTGCTCGAGGCTGGGGTGCGACGCGTACCAGCGCAGCGGCGCACCCCACGCGAGCGCGAAGCCCTCGCTTTCGAACCAGGGACGGACCGCATCGAACAGGGCACGCGAGGGCGCCTCGTCGAGCGCCAGCGTCGACGGATCCGTCAGGTGCACGCTCTCGGCGCCGACCCGCCAGTGCACTGGCGTGAGCAGGCCCCACGCACGTGCGCCGACCTCGATCCCGTCGGCACGGGCGTCACGGGCAGCCCAGGGTGGGCGGGCCTGCAGATCCGCGGGCCAGCCGAGCGCTCGTGCCAGGGCCCGCTCGTGCGGCGGCACCGGCGTCCACTCGTCACCGTCGTCGCGCGCGTGGGGTTCGGCCGCAGCGAGCCAGCGCTCGAGCCGCGGCAGCGTCAGCATCGCGAGCGCCTCGCGGCCGGCCTCCGACATTGGCGCGGCAAACGGGACGATCAGGTGCATGGCGCCGATTATCCCGGGGGCGCTCAGTTACGATGCCGGCCGCATGGCGACGAGCGCACCCTACGAATGGCAGGTCGGCTGGCGCTACGTGCGTGCCGGCCGCGCCGGCCGCCGCAACGGCTTCATCTCCTTCATCTCGGCGATCTCGATGGCCGGCATCGCGCTGGGTGTGGCGGCGCTGATCGTCGTGCTCTCGGTGATGAATGGCTTTCAGAAGGAGGTGCGCGACCGCATGCTCAGCGTCATCGCGCATGTGGAGTTGTTCGACGCCGCCGGCACCGCGCTGCCCGACTGGAAGGCCGTCGCCGATGCGGCGCGGCGTGCGGCGCCGGACCAGGTCGTCGGCGTGGCACCGTTCGTCACCGCGCAGGTGCTGGTGGCGCGCGGCGAGGACATGCGCGGCGCGCTCGTGCGCGGCATCGTGCCGGCCGACGAGGCGAGCGTGACACCGTTGGCCGAACAGATGCGCGACGGCGCTTTCGCGAAGCTGCAGCCGGGCGAATGGAACATCGTGCTGGGCATCGAGCTGGCGCGCCAGCTCGGCGTGCGCGTCGGCGACAAAGTCACCGTCGTTGCGCCGGGCGGGCAGGTCACGCCCGCCGGCGTGGTGCCACGCTTGAAGCAGTTCACGCTGGCCGGCACCTTCGACAGCGGCCACTACGAGTACGACAGCGCCTATGCCCTGATCCATCTCGACGACGCGGCGCGGCTGTTCCGCACCGAGGGTGCGACCGGCGTGCAGTTGCGGCTCGCCGATCTGCACCAGGCACGCGAGGTTGCCGCGCGCATCGCGCGCGAGATGCCCCCGAACATCAGCGTTCGCGACTGGACCCGCACCAACCGCAACTGGTACGACGCGGTGCAGCTCGAGAAGCGCCTGATGTTCATCATCCTCACGCTGATCGTGGCGGTGGCCGCATTCAACCTCGTTTCCACGCTCGTGATGACGGTGACCGACAAGCGCGCCGACATCGCGATCCTGCGCACGCTCGGCGCGAGTCCGCGCTCCGTGATGGGCATCTTCGTCGTGCAGGGTGCGCTGGCGGGCATCGTCGGCACCCTCGCCGGCGTGGCGCTCGGATTGCTGATCGCGCTGAACATCGACGTGCTCGTGCCGGCGCTCGAGCGCCTGCTGTCGACCAGCTTCCTGCCTGCGAGCGTCTACGTGATCAGCCGCATGCCGAGCGATCCGCAGTGGGCCGACATCCTGCCGATCGCACTGATCGCGCTGGCGCTGGCGTTTGTCGCCACGCTCTACCCGAGCTGGCGCGCGAGCCGCATCAATCCCGCCGAAGCACTGCGTTATGAATGACGCGGTGTTGAGTTGCACCGACCTGCACAAGCGCTTCCACGAGGGCGACCTCGACGTCGAGGTGCTGCGCGGCGTCGATCTGACGGTGATGCGCGGCGAGACGCTCGCCATCGTCGGTGCCTCCGGCTCGGGCAAGAGCACGCTGCTGCACCTTCTTGGCGGGCTCGATGCCCCGAGCGCAGGCAGCGTGCAACTCGCTGGCCGCGACTTCGCCTCGATGGGCGCCGCCGAGCAGGGCGCCTGGCGCAACCGGCATCTGGGCTTCGTCTACCAGTTCCATCATCTGCTGCCCGAGTTCAGCGCGCTCGACAACGTAGCGATGCCGCTGCGCATCCGCCGCCAGGGCGTCGAAGAGGCTCGCGCCGCGGCCGCGGCGATGCTGGCGCGGGTGGGCCTGGCCGCGCGTGTCCGGCACCGACCGGCCGAGCTGTCGGGCGGCGAGCGACAGCGCGTGGCGATTGCGCGCGCACTGGTCACTGCGCCGGCCTGCGTGCTCGCCGACGAGCCCACCGGCAACCTCGACCGCGAGACCGCCGGCGGCGTGTTCCGCTTGATGCTCGATCTCGCGAACGAACGCGGCACTGCGTTCGTCCTTGTCTCACACGACGAGCAACTCGCCGCACGCTGCGCTCGTGTGCAGCGGCTGCAGCAAGGGCTGCTCGCCTGACGCTCAGGCGCGCAAGTCGAACCGTGCGCGAAGGACGCCCGTGCCGTCCGGCGAGCGCACGAGCCGGCCGCCCAGTGCATCCGTGATCGCGCGCATGGCGGCGTTGTCCGGCAGCACGTCGCCGACCAGCCGCTTGACGCCGTGGCGTGCCGCGTGGCGCGCGAGCCGGCGCATCATGGTGCGTCCGAGGCCCAGGCCCTGCCAGGCGTCGGCCACCGCAATGCCGAACTCGGCCTCGGCAGGATCGGGGCCAACCACGTAGCGCGCGTCGGCGACGATCCGCGCCTCGTCGTCGGCATCGATCGCCTCGGCAATGATCGCCACATGCTGGCGATGATCGACATCGGTCATCGCGCGCAGCAACGTGGGCGGCAGTTCGCGCAGGCCGAAGTGGAAGCGCCTGAGGCGCGACGCCGGCGACAGCGCACGCACGAAGTCCTGTGCCGCGGCGGCGTCGAATGCGAGCACCGGCCTGACCACGACCTCGCGGCCGTCGGCCAGCCGCAGGCGGTCGATCAGCGTGCTCGGAAAGTGCCAGGCGGGTGTGACCGAGTCAAGGGCCGGCGTT
>Ga0224510_10001504_pt1 | contig 15325 bp, 11 predicted proteins | sample SF_May12_sed_USG_FD_170161 | JGI IMG/M metagenome (GOLD analysis project Ga0224510, IMG submission 170161) | Sediment microbial communities from San Francisco Bay, California, United States - SF_May12_sed_USGS_4_1 | ecosystem: Environmental > Aquatic > Marine > Sediment | place: USA: California... | reverse complement strand
CTTCTGGTGCTCGGCCTCGTTCGGGAAGCGCTGCAGCAGCAGGCGGTCGCGGCGAACGGCTTCCGCGCGCGCTTCCTTCTCGGCGGCGGCACGGCGGTCGCGGGCCTCCTTCTCGGCGCGCTCGTCCGCCGTCAGGCTGGGCGGCACGATGCGGATCAAGGTGCCGTCGCGCGACAGCACCCGCTGCTCGCGATCCATGCACTCACCGATCAGGCGGTCGGACGTCAGCATTCGACCGGCGGCGTTGACGCAGGTGAACACCTGGCCCAGGCTGGGCGCCCCCGACTGGGCCGTCGCCACGCCCGCCCCGGCGAGCAGCAACGCCGGCAGGACCGGAACGGCAAGGCGCAGAGCAGGAATGGTCATGGCATGGTCCGGTGGTGGGGCGGCGGGTCAGACCCCATATCGATCGCGGTAGGCCTGCACGGCCTGCCGATAGGGCGCGAGCGACCCGTCGCCGCTAACGCGCAGATAGTGCAACAGGTCGACCAGACTCGCAATTGCACAGACTTTCAGCCCCAGTACGGACGTGATGTACTGCACTGCCGAGATCGGTTGATCCACCCCGCCTTCGGCGCCCTTTTCCTGCCGGTCGAGCGCAATCGCCACCCCTGCCGGCGTGGCGCCGGCGGCGTTGATCAGTGCGATCGATTCGCGCACCGAGGTTCCCGCGGAGACGACATCGTCGACGATCACCACGCGCCCGCGCACCGGCGCGCCGACCAGCGTGCCTCCCTCGCCATGGTCCTTCGCCTCCTTGCGGTTGTAGGCGAACGGGACGTTGCGACCCAGGCGGGCAAGCTCGATCGCCACGGCCGCCGCGAGCGTGATGCCCTTGTAGGCGGGGCCGAACAGCATGTCGAACGCCAGGCCCGAGGCCACCAGGCGGCGTGCATAGAATTGCGCGACGCGGCCGAGCTTGGCCCCGTCGTCGAAGCCGCCGGCGTTGAAGAAGTACGGCGAGAGTCGACCGGCCTTGGTCTTGAATTCCCCAAAACGCAACACCCCGGCCTCGACCGCGAACTGCACGAACTCCTGGGCCAGCGCGTCGGTACCTTCCTGTCGCGTCGTCATCGTCGAATCCTTCGCTGCTGGAGCGACATGTTCCGCCTCGTCACGCTCAACCTGAACGGCATCCGCTCGGCTGCGGACAAGGGCTTTATTGCCTGGGCCGAGCAGGCGGGCGCGGATTGTATCGGCGTGCAGGAGGTCAAGGCGCAGGCCGCCGACGTGGCCGGGCGCTTCGATCATGTGGGCGGCCTGCTCGGGCACTACCACTTCGCGCAGAAGAAGGGCTATTCCGGCGTCGGCCTGTTCACGAAGAAGGCACCCAGCGACGTGAAGATCGGCTTCGGCGCGCGCGAGTTCGATGCCGAAGGCCGCTGGGTCGAGACGCGTTTCGACACCGCCCGCAAGAAGTTCAGCGTCATCAGCTGCTACTTCCCCAGCGGCAGTTCGGGCGAGGAGCGGCAGCAGGCCAAGTTCCGCTTCCTCGCTCGGATGTACCCGCACCTCGTCAAGCTCCGGGCCGAGCGCGAGTTCATCCTGGTGGGTGACATCAACATCGCGCACAAGGAGATCGATCTCAGGAACTGGAAGGGCAACCTGAAGAACAGCGGCTTCCTGCCCGAAGAGCGCGCGTGGCTGACCAAGCTGTTCGGCAAGGCCGGCCTGGTGGACGTGTTCCGCACCCTCAACGACAAGCCCGATCAGTACACCTGGTGGAGCCAGCGTGGTGCGGCGCGCGCCAAGAATGTGGGCTGGCGGCTGGACTATCACATTGCTACGCCCGCCGTGGCCGCCAGCGCGAAGCGCGAGCAGATCTACCTCGCCCAGAGGTTCTCCGACCACGCGCCGGTGGTGATCGACTACGGCTGGAAGCTGTAGAACCGCTACGGCGCGGCCGGCTTGGCCGGCGGCCCGAAGTGCTTGTCCGGCTTGCCCGCGCGCGTATAGATCGGCGTGACCTTCGGCAACTTCGCCTCGATGTCCCGGATCCGGGTCTCGCCCGCCGGGTGGGTGGACAGGAACTGAGGCGGCGCGCCCTTGCTGGCGGCCATCATCTTCTGCCACAGCGTCACGCCCGAGGCGGGGTCGTAGCCGGCGCGTGCTGCGATGTCCAGGCCGACGATATCGGCCTCGGTCTCGTCCTCGCGGCTGAATTTGAGCGTCAGCATTTGCGCGCCCATGCTCAGCGCCGCATCGCCGACGTTGCCCAGACCGAGCAGCGACGACAGCAGTGACGCGCCCACGCGGGTGGCCGCCGTCTTGCCCATGCGCTCGCGCGCGTGCTCGCGCAGCGCGTGGGCCATCTCGTGGCCCATGATCATCGCGACCTCGTCGTCGGTGAGCTGCAGCTGCGAGAGGATGCCGAAGTAGAACGCGATCTTGCCGCCCGGCATGCAAAACGCGTTGAGGTCCTTGCTGCCCAGCAGGTTCACTTCCCAGCGCCACTGTCTCGCGCGCTCGTTCCAGGTCTGGGCATGCGGGATCAGGCGCTGTGCGATGAAGCGAAGGCGCTGCACCTGCGGATGGCTGTCGGGTGCCAGCGCGCGTTTCTGGGCGGCCTGCTGCAGCATCTGGGCGTACTGCTGCGCCGCGGCGGCCTCGACCTGATCGGCAGGCACGAGCTTGGTGAACTTGCTTTCCTTGCCCACGTCGCGGCGAAGGCCCTCGGCGGCGGCATCGGGTTGCGCCCCCTGCTGGGCCCAAGCGGGAGCACTCGCCACCACGCCGCCGGCCATCAGTAGCCCGGTGAACAGGCGGCGCGAGTGCAGCGCGCAGGCGCAACTCGCACCATGCGGCGCTTCTATCGCGGCGTCGGTGCGGAAGTCGGAAACGGAACGGGTCATCGGGAAGACTCCTGGGCGGCGTCGAGCGCGCGCACGGGTGCACGCAGCCACCAGAGCAGCGCCAACGCCGGGAAGGCCATCACGGTGGACACGACGAAGAAGGTGGGCCAGCCGATGCTTTCGGCAAGCACGCCGGCGAGCGGGCCCACCCAGACGCGGCCGATCGACGCGAACGCCGACAGCATGGCGAACTGGGTGGCGGTGAAGCGCTGGTTCGTCAGGCTCATCAGGAAGGCCACGAAGGCAGCCGTGCCCATGCCACCCGAGATGTTCTCGAATGCGACCGCCGCCACGAGCGCGCCGTCCACCGGCGTGGGCGACGTGAGCTGGACGACCACCCAGTCGAAGGCGGGAATCGTCAGCGCGCCCAGCGTGCCCTTGCCGCCGACCGCGAGCCACCAGAAGGCCATGTTGCTGGCCAGCTGGAGCACGCCGAACAGCATCAGCGAGCGCCAGAGCCCGAGCCTGAGCATCAGCGCGCCGCCCACCAGTGCGCCGGCGATCGTCAGCCACAGGCCCAGCACCTTGTTTACGACGCCAACCTCGGCCGGCGTGTAGGCCATCGCCTTGAGCAGGAACGGCGTCATCAGCGAACCGGCGAAGGCGTCGCCCAGCTTGTAGAGCACGATCAGCACGAGGAACGCCGCCGCACCGCTGTGGCTGAAGTAGTTCGACAGACCCGACAGCAGCGTCTCGAAACGGGCGCGCCGCGCGGCGAAAGCCGCCAGCGGCAGCGTCAGGCCGATCCCCGCGAGCAGCGAGACGAGGTCGGCCCAACGGCCTTGCAGGGACGCGGGCAGCGAACTGCCTTGCCACAGGGGCGCCATCGCCGCGCGCACGGCCGGCGCGATCACGCGGTCGGTCACCAGGTATCCGACAGCTACCGCGGCGATCACGGCCGCGAAGCCGACGAGGTCGTTGCGCGGCACGCTCTGCGGCGCCGCCGCCCCCTTCAGCCGGGGCAGGAGCGTGGCCGACAGCGCCGCGGCGGCAATCATCAGGCCGGCCATGAATCGATAGACCTCGGGCCAGGTCCAGCCGCCACCCTGCTGCGCATCGGTCCAGATCAGCGCGATGCCGCCGGAAAGAATCATCGCGAGCCGGTAGCCCGCGATGTTCAGCGACGCACCGATGCCGCGCTCGGGTGCGGGCAGCAGGTCGGTGCGGTAGGCATCGATCACCACGTCCTGCGACGCCGACAGGAACGCCACCGCCACCGCCATCAGCGCGAACGCCTGCGTGGCGCCGGTGGGCGATACGCCGGCCAGTGCGAACAGCGCTGCGGCGAGTGCGAGCTGAGTGGCCACCAGCCAGCCGCGACGCCGCCCGAGCCAGGGCAGGTCAAAGCGGTCCATCAGCGGCGCCCACAGGAACTTGAAGGTGTAGGGCAGGCCCACCAGCGACAGGAAGCCGATCGTCGCGACGTCGAGCCCTTCCATCGACAGCCACGCCTGCATCGCCTGGCCCGTCAGTGCGAGCGGCAAGCCCGACGCGAAGCCCAGCAGCGCCACCACGATCGCACGGTGCCAGGCCGCAGCGCGGCCCGGCGGGGCGGGCGGCTCAGCGGCGCTGGAGGGGAAGGCAGGCACCGGGCATTCTAGGCAGCCCTCCCGAGCGGTCCGCCGTCGCCTGGTGCGATGCGCCCATGTGGGCGCCGATCAGCGCGGCGGCGCCGTGCCGGCAGCCTCTGCCTGCTCGTGCTGCTTGTAGACCGATTGCGCCAACGCGAGGAGCCGCTCCTTGGGCAAGGCACCGACCAGCGCACAGCCGATGCCCGGCTCGACCCAGTAGAACAGGCCGAGATCACCCTGACGCACGTAGCGGAACGTCGTGGGTGCGTCGACATCGGGCTTGCGCAGGTAGACCGTCACGCGTTCCTTGGTCTGTGCGTTCTCGTACATGAGTTGCGCGCTCTTGCCGCCGGCATCGGGCAACAGGCGCCCACCCATCAGGTCGAAACCTTCGTCACGAAGGTCGAACAGCTTGACCGGCAGGTCGGTGCGTCGGGTGAGCCAGCGCGCCAGGTGCTCTTCCTGCGCGCGGACCTCGACCGGGTGGCGCGGTTCGGGTGTGAACACGCTGTGCGCATAGACGGCGCGCTGCACCCAGCCCGCAGGCGTGCCGGCCTGCGCTGTCACCAGCTGCCGGCCCTGCCACTGCCAGGTCAGCGCCGAGCCGGCCACGCCGCCCAGCACGAGCAGGCCGGCGACGGCGGCAGCGCGCAGCCAGGGACCTTCGCTGCGTTGACGCCGCACGGCGCTCAGCAGCCGTTCGGGCACCGGCTCGGTGAGCACGCCCTCCAGGCGCGCACGCAGTGCGTCGCGGTCGGCGGCCAGCAGGCGCAGCCGTGCGGCGGCCTCCGGTCGATCACGAAGGATGCTGTCGACACGCGAATGGTTGTCGACGTCGAGCTCGCCGTCGAGCCAGGCCGAAAGGTCGGTGTCCGTGAAATCAGGATGGTCAGTTTGGCTCATGTCAGTTCTGCCCGGCCAGGCCAAGGGCTGTCGACGTGCCCGACGGGGGCGACGTGTGCATGGAGCTTGGCGGCCGATTCATGTCAGACCACGCGGCGCAATCCGGGCCGGCCGGCCGCTCGCGAGCCGCTGCCGTCGAGCCAGGCCCGCAGGGCCGCGCGCGCGCGGCTCACGCGCGACATCACCGTGCCCTCCGGCACCTGCAAGACTTCGGCGGCTTCCGCGTAGCTCAGCTGTTCCACCGCCACCAGCATCATCGCGCTGCGTTGGTCGGGCGTCAGCCGCGCCAGTGCCGCCACCAGATCGATCTGCAGTCCCACATCGGGCTCGTGGCTGCGCTCCCGGTCCATGGCCTCGGTCAGACGTTCGGGCGCGATCACGTCGAGGTGGCGGTCGCGCCGCAGCGCATCGAGCCACGCGTTGTGCGCTATGGCCAGCAGCCACAGCACCAAGTCGCGCCGCGGGTCGAACTGGCGCCAGTGCACGAGCGCGCGCTCGAGCGCGCTCTGCACGATGTCGTCGGCCGCCGAGGTGTCGAACACCAGGGAACGCGCATAGCGGCGCAAGCGCGGAATCGCGCCGAGGAGTTGTTCGCGGAAGGCAGCGGGGGCGGTCATCGGATGCTCACACGGGATACGCGCGGCGGGCCCTGATTATTCCGGTCACGGCGGGAAGATGTCGCGCTTGCTGGCCCCAGACCTGGGGCGCAGATCGCTCAGGCGGCTGGCACGTCGACGAAGCGCCAGATGTCTCGCATGAACGGGTGGCGCCAGTAGTGCCGGGTTCCCGGCTGGACGAGGTCGAGCACGATGCGGTGGCCATGCACCTTGAACGGCATGTAGGCGACCAGCAGGTCCTTGGCCTGGCGCATCGCCGCCTCGCGCTCGGGGCCGTCGGGCAAGGCGAGCTGGCGCTCGAACAGGCGGTCGAAGGCAGGCAGCTTGAAGCGAGGGTCGTTCGCCTCGCTGGCGTTGGGACCGTAGGCGATGGCAAGGAACAAGCCACCGTCGGGCGAGGCAGCGCTCCAGGCGTAGCCCCACATCATCAGCGTGCCGGCACGGCTTCTCTTCAGCAGTTCGGGCCAGGTAGAGACTTCGAACTCGATCTTCAGTCCCACCGCATCCATGCTGCGCCTCCACACCTCGTTGGCGGTGCGCGACCGCTGGTCGCTCAGCGTGGCCATCTTCAAAACGAGCGGCGCGCCGCCGGGCTGCTCGCGCCAACCGTCGCCGTCGCGGTCGACATAGCCGTACAGGTCGAGCAGGGCCTTGGCGCGCGCCGCGTCGAAGTCGCTCATCTCGCTCTTGTAAGCGGGGTCGTAGCCCGAGGTGAACGGCGCGACCGTCGACTGCGCGGGGATCGCCAGCCCGCCGAGCACACGGCGGATGTAGGTGTCGCCGTCGAAGGCCAGGCCGATCGCGCGTCGCAGCGCCACCTTGTCCGGCGTGTAGCCACCCACCAGCGGGTGCTCCATGAAGAAGAAGCTCATCGTCATGTCCGGGCGCAGGCTCCTTTGCAGGCGCACGCCCTTGCGGCTGAGGAACGGCGCCAGCGCGCCGTTGGGCGCAGCGATCGAGGCATACGGCCCCGGCACCGCCAGCCAGGCGTACCCGCCATTGAGGAAGGTCAGCCAGCGCGGCTGGTCCTCCTCGACGACATCGAGCACCACCTCGTCGACCAGCGGCAGCGACTTGCCGTGCAGCGACGCGGCGATCTCGCGCGCGAGCGGGTCGTCGGCCGGCGCGCCGCGATAGCTGCCGCCGCGCCACGAGGGCGAGCGCTCCAGCACGATGCGCGAGGCGCGGCGCCAGCCCTTCAGGCGGAACGCCCCGGTGCCCACCGGATGGGCGCCGATCTCGTCGCCATAGAACTCGACGACCTCGCGCGCCACCGCGCCGCTATACGACGGGTCGGCCAGCGTGTAGACGAAGCGCGGGTTCGACATGCCCAGCGTGACGCGAAAGGTGTAGCGATCCAGCACACGCGCACCGTCGACGGCCGTGTCGTAGTCGAACGGTTGGCGCGACTTGAGCGCGCGCTCGCGCAACTCGGCGAGGCCCGGCAGCTTGAGCGTCTCGAAGACGTAGAGATCGCTCGAGTTGTACTTGGGGTCGTAGAAGCGCTTGATCGCGTAGACGTAATCGGCCGCGGTCAGCTCGCGCGGCCGGCCCTTGAAGGCCGGGTCCGCGGCGAAGAAGATGCCCGGCGCGATGCGGATGGTGAACACCCTGCCGTCGCCCGAGATCTCCGGCAGCGCCGTCGCGGTGGCGGGCACCAGCCGTGCCGGCCGTGCGAGGTAGTCGTACGTCAACGGCGCTTCGAGGATGTGCGAGAGGATGGTCGAGGTGTTGAGGTCGCTGTTGGTTTGTGGCGGGTCGAGTGTGGTCTCGGGCGAAACCAGCGGCAGCCGAAGCACCTTGCGCGCGGGGTGTACCGACGGCTGCGCGACCGCGGCGGCCGGCAGCGCAGCGCCGACGGCCAACAGGTCGCGACGACGAAGGGTCACTTCCTCGGTTTCTTCGACAGATCGATGTCGACCATGTGATACCACTCCTGCCAGAACAGCGGCCGGCGGAAGCCGATCACCCACGGGTACCACATGTCGGTGGAGATGCGGTGCACCGTGTTCTTGTACGGTGCGTAGGCCACCGCGATCTCCTTGGCGCGGCGGAACAGCTCGAGCCGCTCGGGGCCGTCGGGCAGGACGTCCATCCGGTCGTAGATCGCATCGAGCTCGGCGTTCTTGAATCGCGCGAGGTTCTGGCCCCCCGCTTGCGGGCCATGGAAGCGTTGGAACGCACCCTGGCCGTCGGGATCGGCGGCCGAGCTCGCCAGGGACCAGACCTGCAGCTTGCCGGCGCGCGCGCTCTTCAACTGCTCGGCCCACTTGCCGACGTTGAAGGTGGTCTTGACGCCGATCGCGTCGAGGTTCTTCTTCCACAGTGTGTCGAACTCGCGATTGACCTGCTCGGGCTGCGTTGAGCGAACGATCACCAGCGGCTTGCCGTCGGGCAGTTCGCGCCAGCCGTCGCCGTCGCGGTCGATGTAGCCGTACATGTCGAGCAGGGCCTTGGCGCGCGCCGGGTCGTAATCGCTGTTCTCGCTCTTGAACGCCGGGTCGTAGCCGTACAGGTTGGGAGAGACCGGAGACTGGGCCGGGATCGCCTGGCCGCGCCGGATGGTGCGGATCTCGGCGTCCATGTCCTGCGCCAGGTTCAGTGCCCGGCGAAGCGCGATCTTGTCCGGCGTGTAGCCGCCGACCACCGGGTCCTCCATGTTGTAGTAGACGAGGCCGCTGTCGGAATTGACCTGACGCTTGGCCTGGATGCCGCGCTGCGCGAGGAACGGCGCGATCTTGCCGTTGGGCATCGCCACGGTGATGAACTCGCCGGGCACCGAGCCCGTCTGACCGGCGATCGCATCGAGCTGGCCGTTCAGAAACGACAGCCAGAACGGCTGGGCTTCACTGATGATCGCGATATGCACCTCGTCGATCATCGGCAGCTTGCGGCCCTTCAGGCGCGCCAGGATCGCCTGGCCCTCGGCATCGTCGGCAGCGGGTTCGGCGTCGTACCGTACGTCGCGATAGTCGGGGTTGCGTTCGAGCACGATCAGCGAGCTTCGCCGCCACTGCTTCAGGCGGAACGGCCCGGTGCCCACCGGATGCTCGGCGACGGAGTCGCCGTAGAACTCGACGACCTCGCGGGCCTGCGCGCCGAGCAGGTCCGAGCCGGCGATCGAGCTGAGGAAGCGCGGGCGTGACTCCTTCAGCTTGAACTGGATCGTGTGGCGATCGATCGCGCGCACGCCCTCGATCGGGCGGTCGTAGTCGAAACGCTTCTTGTCGGCGATCACCTCGGACCGGTATTCGTTCAATCCGACGAGGCCGAAGGTTTCGACCCAGCTCCAGAGCTGGCTCTTGTTGATCGGATCGGCGATGCGCTGGAAGGCATACACGTAGTCCTGCGCCACCATCTCGCGCCTCTTGCCCTTGAACGCCGGGTCGTCGGCGAAGAAGATGCCGGGCTGGATCCGGATCGTCCAGGTCTTGAAGTCGGCCGACACCTCGGGCATGCCGATCGCGGTGACCGGCCGGAACTTGGCCGGCCGCGCCAGGTGGTCGTAGCCGTACAGCGCCTCGAAGATGTGCGGCGTGACCGTGCGCGAGTACAGGTCGCTGATCATCGACGGGTCGAACCCGGTCTCGGCGCTGCGGAAAGCCACGTGCAAGACCTTGCGCTCGCCGCCGCTTGCCGCTGCCGTGTCCTCGGCCGCTGCCGGCAGAGTGCCGACGAGCAGCGCCAGTGCGAGCGCGACGCCGCGCCAGACGATCCGGATGTTCATGTCGAGGGCTTCTTCGTGAGGTCTATATCCACCAGGTGCCACCAGTCGTTCCACGCCACGGGGCGACGGTAGCCGATGAGCCAAGGTTGCGAGAGGCTGTTGCTGACGCGGTGGACCTGGAACTTGTACGGCATGTACGCGACTGCGATCAGCTGCGCTTCGCGGAACAGCGCATCGCGCTCGGGCCCATCCTCGATCACCTGCATGCGCGCATACAGCCGGTCGAAGCGCTCGTGGCGGAAGCGGGCGAAATTCTGGCCGCCGATCTGGGCGCTCTGGTAGCGCATCAGCGACTCCTGGCCGTCGAGGCTCGCGGCCGAGCCGCCGAGCTGCCAGAGCATGAGCTTGCCGGCGCGCGCCTGTTTCAGCTGCTCGGGCCATTGGCCGAACACGAAGCGCACCCGCAAGCCGACGGCCTCGAGGCTCTTCTGCGTCAACTCGTCAAACGTGCGAGACAGGCTGTCGGACTGTGTGGCGAACTCGAGCGCCAGCGGCTTGCCGTCAGGCTGCTCGCGCAAGCCGTCTCCATCGCGATCCACATAGCCGTACAGATCGAGCAGGGCCTTGGCACGGTCCGGGTCGTAGTCGCCCATCTCGCTCTTGAACGCGGGGTCGTAGCCGCTGGTGTGAGGCAGCAGCGGCGACTGGGCGGGGATCGCCTGGCCGCGCCGCACGATCGCGATCTCGCGCGGCACGTTCATCGCCAGGCCGATCGCGCGCCGCAGCGCCACGCGCTCGGGCGTGTAGCCGCCGACCACGGGGTCGTCCATGTTGAAGTAGGTGTAGGCCGAGTCGGCCTCGACGCCGCGCTGCAATTGCAGGCCTCGCTTGGCGAGGTGCGGTGCGAGCCGCCCACCGGGCAGCGCCTGGTTGCAGAACTCGAGCGGGACGTTGACGTGATCGAGCGCGCCGGACATGAAGGCCAGCCAGCGTGGCTGCGACTCCTCGATGATCGATACCTCGACGCGGTCGATCATCGGCAGGCGGCGGCCCTTCAGGCGCGCCAGGATCGCCTGGCCCTCGGCGTCGCCGGGTGCCGGCTCGGCGTCGTACAGCACCTCGCGGTAGCCGGGGTTCTTCTCCAGCACGATGAGCGAGCTTCGCCGCCACTGCGCGAGGCGGAACGGCCCGGTGCCTACGGGGTGTGCGGCACTGTCCTCGCCGTAGTGCTCGATCACCTCGCGCGCGACCGCGCCATACAGGTCGTGAGAGGTCAGCAGCCCCGCCATGAAGCGCGGGCGCGGCCTTTCGAGCCGGTACTGGATCGTGTAGCGGTCGAGCGCTCGCAGGCCTTCGATCTCGCGGTCGTAGTCGAACGTTGCCTTGTCGCGGAGCGCGCGTTCGCGCAGCTCGGCCAGTCCGACGATGCCCTCCTCGAGCACGCCGCTGGCGGCGGGGCTCTTGTTGGCGGGGTCGGCGAAGCGCTTGAGCGAGTAGACGAAGTCGGCCGCCGTGAGTTCGCGTGGGCGGCCCTTGAACACCGGATCGTCGGCGAAATGGATGCCGCGCCGGATGCGGACCGTCCAGATCCGAAAGTCGGCCGAATGCTCCGGCATGCCCTCGGCGATCACCGGGCGGATCTTGGGCGGGCGCGCGAGGTGGTCGAAGTTGTAGAGGTTCTCGAAGATGTGCGCGGTGACGATGCGTGAGTACAGATCGAACACACGGGCCGGGTCGAATCCGGTTTCGGCAGCATTGAAGGCATAGCGCAACACCTTGGGCGGCGGCGCATCTGCGCCTGCCGATTGCGCGGCGACCGCCGTGCCGGCAAGCCACCCGGCGGCGGCGGCCAGCGCATCGCGTCGATTGAGCGTCGGCGTCATTGCGGCGCCGGCATTTCGATGTCGACGTAGCGCCACCAGTCGCGCAGGAACGGGTGGCGCTTGTAGCCTTGCAGCTGAGGGTGCATCAGGTCGGTGGCGATGCGGTGCGCGGTGACCTTGTAGGGCATGTAGACGACGCCCAATTGCTTGGCCTCGCGCATCAGGGTTTCTCGATCGGCCCCGTCGGGCATCACCGCGGTGCGCTCATACAGCGCATTGAACGCCGGCAGGTCGAAACGCGCGTGGTTGGCTTGGCCCTTGTTGGGGCCATACATCAGGTCCAGGTAGTACTGGCCGTCGGGGTTCACACCGCCCCACGCCACGCCCCACATCATCAGCTTGCCGGCGCGACTGGCCTTGAGTTGCTCAGGCCATTTGGCGATCTTGAACTGGATCTTGACCTGGATCGCCCCCATCGCCTTCTGCCACAGCTCCTGCTGCTGGCGCGAGACCTGGTCGGGCTGCGACGAATACTCGAGGACGAGTGGTCGCCCATCGGGCAGGTCGCGCCAGCCGTCGCCGTCGCGGTCGACGTAGCCGTACAGGTCGAGCAGGGCCCTGGCCCGCGGCACGTCGTACTCGCTCATCTCGGACTTGAACGCCGGTTCGTAGCCTGTCAGCAGCGGCGCGATGATGCTCTGCGCGGGAATCGCCTGGCCACGCCGCAGTTGCGAGATCTCGCGCTGCCCGTCATAGGCCATCGCCAGCGCGCGGCGCAGCGCGACGCGCTCGGGCGTGTAGCCGCCGACCACCGGATGCTCCATCGCGAAGTAGACGAACGTCGCATCCACCAGCGGCACCCGCTCCATCCACACGCCGCGCTTGGCCAGATGCGGTGCCAGGCGGTTGTTCGGCGTGGCGATCGACGCGAACTCGTTGGGCAGGCGCTCGATCATGTCGTGTTCGCCGTTGAGGAACGCCAGCCATCGCGGCTGCACCTCCTCGATGATGCTGACCTCGACGCGATCGACGAGCGGCAGAGCGCGGCCCTTCATCCTGGCCGCGATCGCCACGGCGCGCGGGTCGCTCGCGGCAGGCTCTTCGTCGTAGGGGTCGTCGCGGTAGTTGGGGTTGCGCTCCAGCACGATCTTTGCGCTGCGCTTCCACTGCGCGAGACGGAACGGCCCGGTACCCACCGGGTGCTCCATGGCCTTGTCCGGGTAGGCCTCGATCACCTCGCGGGCCACGGCACCCATGACGGCGCCGTCGGCGAAGGCGTAGTAGAAGCGCGGTGCCGGCTTGGCCAGCTTCACCTCGAAGCTGTAGCGGTCCAGCGCGCGCAGGCCCTCGACCTCGGTGTCGTAGGGGAAGGGCCCCTGGTCCGCGATCGCCTTGCGGCGCAATTCCGACAGGCCGACGATGCCCGCATTCTCGAGCTGGAACAGATTCGGGCTCTTGAACTTCGGGTCGTAGTGGCGCTTGACGCTGTAGACGTAGTCGGCGGCGGTGAGCTCGCGCCTCGCGCCCTTGAATGCCGGGTCGTCTGCGAAGAAGATGCCCGGCTTGATGCGAAACACGAAGCGCTTGCCGTCGTCGCTGATCTCGGGAAGCGCCGCGGCCGTCTGCGGCTTGACCCTCGCGGGCCGCGCGAGATAGTCGTAGGTCAGCGGCGCCTCGAAGATGTTCGCTGCCACCGTGCGCGAATACAGGTCGGAAATCTGCGCCGGGTCGAACCCGGTCTCGGCGACCGGAAACGCGTAGCGCAGCACCTTCTGCAGCGGCACAGCTTGGGTCGGCCGCTCCTGCTTCGGCGCCTGCGCGACTGAAGGGGCGCAGGCCAGCGCGAGGCTCGTGGCCAGCGCCAGCAGCATGTGTCTTGTCATGGCTGTCAAATCGGCAATCGGCCGCCGCGATGGCGCTGGCCCCGGAAGGAGTGCCGTCGCCGAGCGGCCCGACGGGCAGTCTATCGGGCGTCCAAACCCCGCCATCGCACGGGCAAATGCGGGGGAACCCTCGGATGTCGACGGCCCTACACTCGCGCGTCCCAAAGACAGACCCGTGTGTCCCAAATGGCGGCCTACCTCATCAGGCGCCTGTGGCAAATGGTGCCGACCTTGTTCGGCGTCGTGCTGCTGGTGTTCTTCCTGTTCAAGTACTTCGGCGGCGATCCCGCCGAGATCCTGGGTGGCCTGAACGCCACGCCCGAGCAGATCGCCGCGATCCGCCAGACCCTGGGCCTCGACCAGCCGGTGTGGGTGCAGTTGGGCATCTACCTGAAGAGCATCGTCACCTTCGACTGGGGCAAGAGCTGGGCCACCAACGAGGCGGTGTCCAACCTGTTCGCGACCCGGCTGCCGGCCACGCTGACAGTGATGACACCGATCCTGATCCTCGACGTGCTGCTCGCGCTGCCGGTCGCGATGTGGGTCGCCTACCGCCGCGGCTCGCTGTCCGACCGCGTCATCATGGTCCTCAGCACGGTCGCGCTGTCGATCAGCTTCCTCGTCTACATCATCGTCGGCCAGTACCTGTTCGGCTTCCAGCTCGGCTGGTTTCCGGTGCAGGGCTGGAGCGACAGCGTGTGGACCAATCTCGTGACCTACGTACCGCTGCCGGTGATGCTGGCGGTGATGGTCGGCCTGGCGCCGCAGACGCGGCTGTACCGCACCTTCTTCCTCGACGAGCTCGGCCACGACTACGTGCGTACCGCGCGCGCGAAGGGCCTGACCGAGAACACGGTGATGTTCAAGCATGTGCTGCGCAACGCGATGATCCCGATCCTGACCAACGTCGGGTTGGCGCTGCCCGGCATCTTCGTCGGCTCGTTCCTGATCGAGGTGTTCTTCTCGATCCCGGGGCTGGGCCGCGAGGTGTTGCTGGCCGTCAACCGCAGCGACTATCCAGTCATCCAGGCGGTGACCGTGTACCTGGCGGTGATCACGATGCTGATCAATCTGACCGTCGACGTGTGTTTCAAGCTCGTCGATCCGCGGGTCGTCCTCAAATGAGCGCGGTCCTGATCTCCCCCGTGGCCGCCGATGGGATCGAGCACTCCGAAGGCGTCTGGCATGCGGCGTGGCGCCGCTTCAAGACCGATCGCATCGGCCTGGTGTCGGCCGCGGTCGTGATCGCGTTCCTGGTCCTCATCGCGCTGGCGGCGCTGGGCCTGGTGGCCAAGAACTGGCAGAAGGAAGTCGGTGTGCCCAACGCGCCGCCCACCTTCGTCGGCCCGCAGCCGCCCGAGGCGATCGGTGCGATCGAGGTGCCCAAGGGCCCGAACGTCGACCTGTCGGCGGTCGACCCGCTGGCGCCGCGCTACAAGGAATGGGAAGAACGCGCCGCCAAGTTCAAGACCGAGGAGGTGATCAAGGCCGAGACGCTGCCGATGGGCGGCGACCGCTTCGGCCGCGACGTGCTCGCCAAGGCGGTCAAGGGCACGCAGATCTCGGTGTTCGTCGGCGTGATGGCCGCGGTGGTCGCGACCCTGATCGGTACCCTGCTGGGCGCACTGTCGGGTTTCTTCGGCGGCAAGGTCGGCGACTTCCTCGAGTGGCTGTACAACGTGTTCGAGGCCATCCCCGGCATCCTGCTGATCTTTGCGTTCGCCGCGGTGTTCGGCCGCGGCATCACCACCGTCGTGCTGATCCTGGGCCTCACGGGCTGGTCGGGCCTGTACCGCCAGGTGCGTTCGGAGTTCATCAAGCACCGCAGCCGCGAGTACGTCCGATCGGCCGAGGCGATCGGCGCGTCGGTGTGGAGCCGTATCTTCACCCACATCCTGCCCAACGTCAGCCACGTCGTGTTGGTGCGCATGAGCCTGCTCGTGGTGGGCTTCATCAAGGCCGAGGTCATCCTGTCGTACCTCGGACTGGGCGTCGGTGTCGACGATGTC
>Ga0224510_10001502_pt1 | contig 15330 bp, 13 predicted proteins | sample SF_May12_sed_USG_FD_170161 | JGI IMG/M metagenome (GOLD analysis project Ga0224510, IMG submission 170161) | Sediment microbial communities from San Francisco Bay, California, United States - SF_May12_sed_USGS_4_1 | ecosystem: Environmental > Aquatic > Marine > Sediment | place: USA: California... | reverse complement strand
CCCGGCCAGGCGGTTCCCGGTGACACGGGGCCGGCCTCGGAGCCGTTCCCGCCGTCCACACTACTGCTTGGCACCGGCCCAGCGACCTTGGCCCACGACTATCAACTGATGTAGGGTGAGGCGGGAGTCCAACAGGGCTCCGGCTCGGGCGACCGTTTGTCCCCGGGCGGCCCAACATCCAAAAGGAGTCTCTGTGCGCGTCGGTTTCGTCGTCAACGACATCAAGACCGAGGAGGCCGGCTACACGACCACTCGACTCGGTGTCGCGCTGACCAATCGCGGCCACGAGGCCTGGACCATCAATGTTGGAGATCTGGCCTACGATCCCGACGAGCTGGTACGAGCCGATGCCAGCAAGGTCCCGAAGGCCAGGTACAAGGACGGCATAGCCTACATGCGGGACCTGCACGGAAAGAACGTCATCCGAGAGCGCGTCACCGTCGATCACCTCGACGTGCTGTTCCTGCGAAACGTACCTTCCGACGAGAAGGGAAAGCGGGAATGGGCCAAGACAGCCGCCCTCGACTTCGGTCGGGTCGCCATGCGCCACGGCGTGATCGTGCTCAACGATCCGAACGGTCTGGCCAAGGCGGAAAACAAGATGTACTTCCAGCTCTTCCCCGAGGAGGTCCGTCCGACGACGCTTATCAGCCGGGACCGAAAGCTGATACGGGAGTTCGTGAACGACCAGGGTCGGGCGGTCATCAAACCCTTGCACGGTTCGGGCGGGGAGAGCGTTTTTCTCGTTCGGTCCGATCAACCCCACAACCTGAACCAGATGATCGACGCGGTCGCCCGCGACGGCTACATCATCGCCCAGGAGTACCTTCCGAAGGCCGAAAACGGCGATACCCGCCTCTTCCTGATGAACGGGGAACCACTCCGGCACAAGGGCCGCTATGCCGCCTTCCGCCGGGTTCGCTCCGGGGGCGACATGCGCTCCAACCTTCACGCCGGCGGGACACTGGCCAAAGCGACGCTTACCGACGACGACTTCCGGCTGGCCGAGATCGTCCGACCGAAGCTCGTACAGGACGGCATGTTCCTCGTCGGTATCGACATCGTCGGAGACAAGCTGATGGAGATCAACGTCTTCAGCCCGGGCGGGCTCGGGTCGGCCCAGAAGCTCGAAGGGGTGAACTTCAACGACGCCGTCGTTGACAGCCTGGAGCGTAAGGTGAGTTACATGGGCTACTACCGCCGCAACTTCGAAAACGTCGACTTGGCGACGCTGTGACCTCGGACCCCTGGACGGTCGTCACCGGCGACGACCCCATCCTGGCCACCGCCTTACACGCCGGGCACGAACTGCGGCCCGAGGTTTCGGCCCTGATGAAGCTAAGCGATGCCGACCAGCTTCGGGAGGAGGATCCCTTCACCGACCAAATGGTCGGTGTGGCCAAAAACTCCATCGTTGTTCACCGATCCCGTTTCGAGGTCGACATCAACCGACCGCGAGACAAGGCGATCTACCGGGTCCCGTCCGACGCATGGGGTCTCGACATCTGGTCGGCAGAGCCCGCTGATGATCTCGTCAACGCTTCATTGGAGGTCTACGACAGCTTCTACGAGCAGCTGGGCCGGCTGTGCGATCAGGTGGTTGAGGCCCACGGTCACATCGTGGTGCTCGACATCCATTCCTACAACCACCGGCGCGGCGGCCCGGACGCTCCCGTTGACGACCCGGAACTGAACCCGGAGATCAACCTGGGCACGAAGACGATCGCAGCGAGCTGGGACGACGTGGTTTCAGCCTTCACGGAGACCATGTCCGAACTCCCCTTCTACGACGATTCATTGGATGTTCGAACCAACGTGAAATTCACCGGGGGCCAGATGAGTCGCTGGATAAACGGGCGCTACGGCGACACCGGCTGTTCGATCGCCGTCGAGATCAAGAAGATCTACATGGACGAGTGGTCCGGGGTGCTCGACGAAGACATAGCCGCATCGATCGGTCGAATCATCGAGGCGGCCGCCGATTCGGTACGTGAGGCGCTTCAGCAGCGGTAGACGACAGAACGTCGGAGGGCTCGGCGACCGACCGCAGTCAATCGTCCGCGGATTGGCGACGGCTATAGCGGCAAAACGAAGATCCTTGAATCCGGCTCCGGATGGCCGACGAAACGGTCATGGGTCCGTTGAGCCAGCGGAGTCCTATGACGACCCCGTCCGGCCGCGACGATCGTCCGGACCCCGAAACCACCGTGTCGGGGCATCCCAATCGCCGGCCCCTGGCCCGGGAGGGGGCGTTCGCCCATTTGATCATGGTCATCGGCCTGGTGGCCATGGTGCTTTACGCTGCGTTCCGTGTCAGCACCTTCGGCGACGAGCGGTCGTTCTGGCCGATCAACCTGGTGTTGCTGACGGGCGAGATCCTGGCCATGGTGGCCCAGGTCGCACTCGTGTACGACGGCTGGCGACTGCCGCCGTTCGACCCGCCGCGTGGAACCGCTCGGCCGGCGGTGGATGTGCTGATACCGACCTACAACGAACCGGTCGAGGTCGTCCGCCCGACCCTGGCCGGCTGCCTCGGCCAGGACTACGACGGACCGCTGGAGATCTGGTTGCTCGACGACGGCGGGCGCGCCGAGATGGCCGAGCTGGCGGAGATGCTCGGGGTCACCTATCTCACCCGCTCCGACAACAAGGGGGCGAAGGCCGGCAACATCAACAACTCGCTGACCAAGCTGACCGGTGAGCTGGTCACGGTGCTCGACTGTGACATGGTTCCCCAGCCCGACTACGTGTCGAGCCTGGTTCCGTACTTCGAGGACGAGCGAGTGGCCCTCGTGCAGACGCCGCACGGTTTCTACAACACCGACAGCTTCCAGCACTACTCCGAGGGTCGCCACGACCAGTCGTTGTTCTACGACGTGATCCAGTGGGGCAAGGATCGCCACAACGCCGCCTACTGGTGCGGCACCGGCGGCATGCTGCGGACTGCGGCGTTGAAGGAGGTCGGAGGCGTCGCCGAAGGCACGATCACCGAGGACTTCCACACCTCGGTCCGCCTGCACGCCGCCGGCTGGCGGAGTCGTTACCACCCGATCGCCCTCTCGTTCGGCCTCGGGGCCACCGACCACAGCACCTTTGTCACCCAGCGTGACCGCTGGGGTTCGGGCAACATCGCCCTGCTCCACACCGACGACAGCCCGTTGACGATTCCGGGTCTGACGTTGCGGCAGCGGCTGTCCTATGTGGCCACGCTCGTGGCGGTGCTGGCCGGGCTACGACGGATCCTTCTCATACTCGGGGTGGCACTGATTCTCGGATCCGGACGGATCCCGTTCGAAGCGGAGCCGATCGTGATGGTGACGATTCTCGGCGGGGCGATGTTCGGTGGCGGATACGGCATGCTGGCGCTATCCAGGGGGCGGGTTGCGCTCGGCGACCTGAGCCGGGCCGAGATCCTGTCGCTGCCGGCCCAGCTCTCGGCGCTGCGAACCCTCGTGTCGGGTCCACCCAAGAAGCAGGTGTTCAAGGTCACGGTCAAGGACTCGACCGTTGAGCACTGGGGTGTGTTCCTCCGCGCCAACACCTCGCTCGTTCTGCTGACGCTCGTCCTCGTCGCCGGCGTGATCATCGGCATCGCCCGGCAGTTGACCGGCTACGGGCTGACCACCTTCGCCGCCACGCTCACCTTCCTCCTGGCCGCCTGGGAGGGAATCCAGCTTGCCCTGGCCTGGCGCTACGGTCTGGGCTACCAGCAGCGGCGGCGGATCTACCGGGTTCCAATCGAGGGTCGCAGGGCCACCTTGGAACTGGGCGATCAAACCGTGCTCGGTCGGTTGGCCGACCTCTCACCATCGGGTGTCGCCGTTGAGATCTACGATGACGTGGAACTGGAGCTCGGTGATCTGATCCTGTTCTCGACCGATGGGATGGAGACCCCGATCGAATGCTCGATTCGGCGGATCGGCGACACGCTCGGTCTGCGTTTCGAGCACGTGCCGGTCGACGCCGGGATCATCATCGATCGGCTCTGCTATGTCGATGGTGTCGCCGAGGAGATGGGTGCTGGAGATTCCGGTGACGGTCCCGGCGCCTCCGATGCCGCCGAGCCTGATCCCGAGCCCGAGGTCACCAGACCTCGGTCGTCGACCGGTGCTGGAGATCCGGTGTCGGCCGCCGTGTCCCGGCGGCCCGGTTGATTCGGGAACACAGCGTGGCGATGGCCGGCACACCGGCGCGCACGAAGGCGCGGGTGTGGATCAACCTCGATCGGGTCGGGACGAGTTCGAGCACGGTCAGGTTGGCCGACCTCGACGGGTAGGCCCGGAGGGTGGCCGGGCGGGTTCGCCGCCGCAGCCGCCCCCACGTCACCGTAGCGTCCCAGGAAGACCCGTGAACCCCGACCTCCAGGCTGTCGACATTGACGCGAAGGCCGGGAAGCGGATCGTCGAACAAGTCACCCGTGTGGAGCGCCCGGCTGGCCCGTCCCGGCAGAACCGGAACCGGCGCCACGACGTCCTCTCGACCGCCGGCTCGGGTCGGGCGATCACGGTAGCCGCCGGGTCGGGTCGCCTTTCTCGCCTGGTAGGTCGCGGAGCCGGGTCGATCCGCCCCGGTGGAGTCGGCTGTGTCGGCAAGGTCACCGACCGGGCCGAGAATCCACACCCGATCGGCATCGATCGGCGGTCGCGGCGGGGTCCGCGCCGGTTCGGCCGTGCGGGAGGAGCCGGTCGTGAGCGGGATCAACTCGCCGTCGGACCGGACCCCGAATACTTCGACCGGGGTTGGTTTCGCGGCCATAGGACCTCCAACGGATGGTTCCCTTCCAGCCTACTTTCGCAGGTGGGGTCGAGTCGAGGCGGCGGTCCGTTGCCGAAGGTCCCGATGGGTCGTCTGACACCCACCGGTCATTCGGGTACCCCCAGGCCGTATCGTTGATTAGTCGTACTGGTTCGTGAGAGGAACCGTCACATGGCCGCAGGCCGCCAAGAAGAAATGCCGCGCCGACGGCGCGAGGACATTCGAAACGTGGCCATCGTGGCCCACGTCGACCACGGGAAGACCACCCTGGTCGACGCCATGCTGCGCCAGACCGGTGTGTTCCGGGCCAACGAGGACGTGGCCGATCGGATCATGGATTCGAGCGACCTGGAGCGGGAGAAGGGCATCACGATCCTGGCCAAGAACACGTCGGTCCGCCTAGGCGACCTGACCCTCAACATCGTCGACACCCCCGGCCACGCCGACTTCGGTGGCGAGGTCGAGCGAGCCCTGACGATGGTCGACGGCATCGTGTTGCTGGTCGACGCCGCCGAGGGCCCGCTGCCCCAGACCCGGTTCGTGCTTCGCAAGGCGCTCGAACGGGATCTCCCGGTGATCCTCGTGATCAACAAGGTCGACCGGGGAGACGCCCGAATCAAAGAGGTGGTCGACGAGGTCTACGAGCTGTTCCTCGACATCGACGCCCGCGACGACCAGATCGAGTTCCCGATCCTCTACTGCGCCGCCCGTGCCGGATGGGCCACCACCGACATCGACGCCGTCGCCGACCTGGTCGCCGACTCGTCGGCCGGCACGTCGGGCTCCGGGTCCGGCCTCACCCCGCTATTCAACGCGATCACCGAGGTCGTCCCCGCACCGGTCTACACCGAGGGCCATCCGCTCCAAGCCTGGGTGACCAACCTCGACGTCAGCGCCTACCTGGGTCGCCTCGCTCTGTGCCGCATCATGAACGGCACCCTTCGCAAGGGTTCGTCGATCGGCCTGAGCCGCATCGACGGAACCGTCGAGCGGGTCAAGATCTCCGAGTTGTACCTGACCGAGGCACTCGATCGGGTACCGGCCGACGAGGCCGGTCCCGGCGATCTGGCGGCCGTGGCCGGCATCGACGACATCCTGATCGGCGAGACCCTCGTCGACATGGAAGACCCCCGACCCATGCCGGTCATCGAGGTCGACGAGCCGTCGCTGTCGATGACGATCGGTGTGAACTCCTCGCCGTTGGCCGGCCAATCCGGATCGAAGCTCACGGCCCGTCTCGTCAAGAGCAGGCTCGACGCCGAGCTCGTCGGCAACATGAGCCTGCGGGTGCTCACCACTGAGAAACCCGATGTCTGGGAGGTCCAGGCCCGCGGCGAACTGCAGCTGGCGGTGCTGGTCGAAACGATGCGCCGCGAGGGCTTCGAGCTGACCGTCGGCAAGCCACAGGTGGTCATCCGGGAGATCGACGGCGCCGTCCACGAGCCGGTCGAACGGGTCGTCATCGACGTGCCCGAGGAACACATGGGAGCGGTGACCCAGCTGCTGGCCACCCGCAAGGGGCGCATGGATCAGATGGTGAATCACGGCACCGGCTGGGTTCGGCTCGACTACCTCGTCCCGGCCCGAGGCCTGATCGGGTTCCGCACCGAGTTCATGACCGAAACCCGGGGCACCGGTGTGATCAACCAGTCGATGGATGGATTCGAGCCGTGGTTCGGGGAGATTCGCACCCGGCGATCGGGTTCGCTGGTGGCCGACCGCAAGGGCCCGGCCACCCCGTATGCGATGCTGGGGCTGCAGGAGCGGGCCCAGATGCTCATTCCGCCGGGCACCGAGGTCTACCCGGGAATGATCATCGGGGAGAACAGCCGGTCCGAAGACATGGATGTCAACGTCTGCAAGGAGAAGCAGCTCACGAACCATCGTGCCGCAGCGGCCGATGCCACCGTGAAGCTGTCACCGCACAAACAGCAGTCGCTCGAACAGGCCCTCGAGTTCATTGCCGACAACGAATGTGTCGAGGTGACCCCCGACGAGATCCGGCTCCGCAAGGTCGAACTCGATCCGACCGTCCGGGCCCGGGCCGCAAAGGCCCGCAAGGCCGCGGCGGCTGCCGAGGCTTCGTAGCGTCATGGGCGAGTTCGACGTCCGGGGCCGAAGTGCTTGCGGTCAGCGTCGACGACGAGGCGCGTCAGGCGGGGAAATGTTCGCCCGCTGGCCGAACCGCCGCGAGGACTTACGACCGTCAGCCGAGTTGACCCTCGGCGCCCCGGGCCCACGACTCGACCGCGGCGGCGAGGCCGTCCATCTCGGAGTCGAGCACGTAGAGGCCCCGGGTCGGTACCGACGCTCCCAACTCCACCAGTAGCGGCCGGAGATGGACCTCGGGGGCCAGTGCGTGGCGGGGTGTGCCGCCGACCATGACCGGAACGGCGATCGTGCCGGCCAGACCATCGTTGCCGTAGTTGTCGAGGAACGCCTTCAGCAGGCCCGTGTAGGTCGCCTTGTACGTGGGACAGGCGAACACGTTGACCGTGCTCGACGCCACCCGATCGGTCAGCGCCTTGACGTCCTCGTTGCCCCACTCGAACAGATGCGGGCCGATGTGGGCCAGCTCGATGGTCTCGGTGGCGCCGCCGGCTCCGCCCAGCATGTCGACGATTGCCGCCGCCACCGCCTCGCCGACGATCGTGGTTCGACCGCCGGGATTGGGATTGCCGATGACGGCCCGCACCATCGGCGGAGCCGACGAGGCACCGCTCATGCGCGGCTCTCCATCTTCGGCATCACCTTGGCGCCGAATTCGGCCGTGGCGGGCGGGTAGTCGTCGAACACACACATCACGCCCTTGACACCGGGGATCTCCGACACCTCGTCGAGGCGCGACGCGATGGTGGCGTGCGAGCCGACGATCGGGCCGATGTTCAGGTTGAACGCCCCCTGCATCTCGGTGATCTTCTCGGCGGTGGCTCCGGCGGTGTCGAGCTCGGCCTGGCCGGTCATGAACTTGATCGCCTCCAGGTCGGCGCCGTCGCGGTAGTGCTGCCATTTGGCCTCGGCCTCGTCGTCGGTTTCGCCCATGGTGATCTGGAACAACACGTACACGCCGACGTCGCGGCCGCTCGTCTCGGCGGCCGCCATCAGGCGGGCGGCGTCACTGCGGACCACGTCGAGGTCACCGGTGCCGATGATGAACTGGTAGTCGCCGTAGTCGGCGCAGAACTCCATGCCCCGGTCGGACTGCCCGGCGCACACCAGCGGCACCTTCCCGTTGCGGGGCGGGGGCGACATCCGGCAGTCGTCGAGCTGGAAGTATTCGCCTTTGAAGTCGCTGACCCCGGTGGCCCACAGCTCCTTCATGATCGTGACGTATTCGGTGGCGTAGTCGTAGCGCTTCTCGTAGTACCAGTCGCCCGGCCACAGGCCCATCTGGGCGTACTCGCTCTGGTTCCAGCCCGACACGATGTTGATCCCGAACCGGCCGCCCGAGATGTCGTCGATCGTCGAGGCCATGCGGGCCACCATCGCCGGGTGCAGGGTGGGGAGCGCCACGGAGGCGAACAGTTGGATGTCGTTGGTGACGGCGGCCAGCCCGGCCATCAGGTTGAACGACTCCAGGTTGTGATCCCAGAACTCGGTCTCGCCGCCGAAGCCTCGCAGCTTCACCATCGACAACAGGAAGTCGAAGCCGGCCTCCTCGGCCCGCTCGGCGGTCGTGCGGTTGAGCTCGAAACTCGGCATGTACTGCGGTGCATTCTTCGACATCATCCAACCGTTGTTGCCGATCGGAATGAAGATTCCCAGGTCCATCGTCGTATTCCCCTTCTTGTCGGTGATCGTTAGGCGGCGAGGATGGCGGTGGCGGTGGCCAGGTCGACGATGTCGGCGTACTTGGCGCCGAGGTCGAACAGATTGGCGTCGTGGACCCGTTGGTCGCGGTCGCCACACGCGTCGGCCACCACCAGCGGCCGGAAGCCGTGCTGCAGCGCGTCGAGGGCCGTGGCCCGCACACAGCCGGAGGTGGAAACGCCACAGATCAGCAGCGTGTCGATCCCGGCGGTGTTCAGCGAGGAGGCCAGCGAGGTCCCGAAGAACGACGAGGCGTACTGTTTGGTGACGACGATCTCGTCGTCGGCCGGGACCAGCTCGTCGAGCCAGTCCCCGAGGGGATTGCCCTCGTCGAAGCAGGCCAACGCCGCGACCTTTCGGTAGAAGAGACCGCCGTCGGCTCCTCCCGGTTGATAACGTACCCGGGTCCACACCACGGGTGCGCCGCAGGAGCGTGCACTCGCCACGAGCTCGGTGCAGGCGTCGAACGCCGGCCGGCAGTTTGCGAACAACGGCGACTCGGGATCGGCGTAGGCCCGACAGACGTCGACGACCAGCACGCCGACCTTGTCGCCGACCCCGAGGCCCTGGCCGAATCCGGCGCCCCGGTAGTCGTTCGCCAGATCTTCGCCGACGGCTGTCCGCAGCGAGTCGGGTAGGGAGTCCGGGTCGGCCACCGGGTCAGTCTAGGTACAGGCCGCCGCGCGCTCAAGTTGTCCGTCGACACGACCGCCGACCTACATTGGCGAGATGGCTGATCTCCTGTCGTCGCCCGCACCCGCCGACCGGCTCCGTTCCCTGATCGAGGCGGGCGACGGACCGTTGTTGCTGCCCGGCTGCTACGACGCGCTCGGTGCCCGCCTTATCGAGCAGGCCGGATTCGACGGTGTCTACATGACGGGGTTCGGCACTGCGGCCTCACTGCTGGGCCGCCCGGACGTCGGTCTCCTCGGGCTGGCCGAGATGATCGACAACGCCCGGCGAATTGCGGCGGCCGTGGCCGTTCCGGTGGTGGCCGACGCCGACACCGGTTACGGCAACCCGGTCAACGTGGTGCACACCGTGCGGAGCTACGAGCGGGCCGGAGTCGCCGCCATTCACCTGGAGGACCAGGTGATGCCGAAGCGCTGCGGGCACATGGAGGGTAAAGAGGTGGTGCCGGTGGCCGAGTTCGCGGCCAAGATCCGGGCTGCCGTCGACGCCCGTTCCACCAGCGATTTCCTGATCATCGCCCGCACCGACGCCCGGGCGCCGCTGGGGCTCGACGAGGCCCGGCGCCGGGCCGACGCCGCCGCCGAAGCCGGCGCCGACGTGCTGTTCATCGAGGCCCTCCGCACCCGCGACGAGATCGAGGCCATTGCCGCCGAGTACCGCGACACGCCCCTGCTCTACAACTGGGTGGAGGGTGGCAAGTCGCCGTCGCTGCCGTATTCGGAACTGGCCGAACTCGGGTTCTCGCTCGTCATCATGCCGATCACCGTGCTGCTGGCCGCCGTCGGCGCCATGCGTTCCGCACTCGACGGGGTGAAGGCGGCCGGAACCCCGATCGACGTCGAAGACAACCTCCCATCGTTCGGTGACTTCACCGATCTCATAGGCTTGTCCGAGATCACCGAGCTGCAAGGCCGCTACATCTAGTACGAAAGATCCCCCCGTGACCGACACCCCAAACTACGCCCGCTATCCATCGTTGGTCGACCGCACGGTGTTCATCACCGGCGGGGCCGACGGCATCGGAGCGGCGATGGTCGAACAGTTCTGTCGCCAGGGATCGAAGGTGGCCTTCGCCGACATCAACCAGGACCGGGCGGAGGAGACCTTGGCCCGTTGCGCCGAACTGGAACCACGCCACCAACCGTGGTTCCACCACGTCGACCTGGTCGACATCAAGGCGCTGCGGATGGCGGTTGCCGACACCATCGAGGCCTTCGACGGAATCACCGTTCTCGTCAACAACGCCGCCTCCGACGACCGCCACACCTGGTCCGAGATGACCCCGGAGTACTGGAACGACCGACTCAACACCAACCTCCGCCACTACTTCTTCGCTATTCAGGCGGTCGCCCCGCAGATGCTGGAGGCCGGCAACGGATCGATCATCAACATCGGCTCCAGCAGCTACATGATGCAGGAGGACTTCTTCCCCGGCTACGCGATCGCCAAGTCGGGGGTCGAGGGCATCACCCGCACGATGGCCCGTACGTTCGGGCCGCACAACGTTCGGGTCAACACCGTGCTGCCGGGCTGGGTGGCCACCGAGCGGCAACTGGAGAAGTGGTGGAGCCCGGAGGGTGAGGCCGGCACGATGCAGGACCAGGCCCTGAAGCGCCGGATCTACCCGGCCGAATTCGCCCAGATGGTCCTGTTCCTGGCCGCCGACGACGGAGCGGCGTGCACCGCCCAGCAGTTCCTCGTCGACGGCGGCCGCCGCTGATTCGGATGGCGTGACCGACGACCTCGATCCGCTGCCGGCGTGCTAACCCTTGGTTGAGCCCAAGGTCAAACCGGCGATGAAATGCTTCTGCAGAGCGAAGTACACGACCATGACCGGGATGATCACGAAGATCGACGCGGCCGCCACCACGTTGGTGTCGGTCACGAACTCGCCGCCCAGGTTGGCCAGCGCCGAGGTGATCGGGCGATCGTCGCCCCGCTGCTCGAAGATGACGGCCCAGAAGAAGTCGTTGTAGATCCAGGCGAACTCGAGCGTGGCCAGCGCGGCCAGCGCCGGGCGGGTCAACGGCATGACGACCTTCGAATAGGTTGTCCACAGACTGGCCCCGTCGACCATCGCCGCCTCGTTGAGTTCCTTCGGCAGCAGCTTCATGTAATTGCTCAACACGAACGTGCAGAACCCCATCTGGAAGCCGACGTGCAACAAGATGATGGCCCAGTTCGAGCCGTTCAGGTTGCCCGAGTTCGACATGAATTCCGGCAGCGGGATCCGGCGGAACGCCTGGAACAGGGGAGCGACCATGATCTGCTGCGGCAGCAGGTTGCCTGCGGTGAACAACACCAGGAAGAAGATGTTGAACCGCCATGTGTAGCGGCTGGCCACGAACGCGATCATCGACGCCAGGAACAACGTGAGGATCAGCGACGGGAACAGGATCAGCGCCGTGTTCCAGTACTTGTCGAGGAAGTCGCCCTGGTCGAGCGCGGCCTTGTAGTTGTCGAAGCTCACCGAGCTCGGCAGCGACAGGAAACCGTTGGCCTGGGTGTCGCTGAACGGACGGAACGACGCGTAGAGCGAGACCACGAGAGGTGTCAGCCAGAGGATGCCCATCACGATGAGGAACACGTGCAGCACCACACGGGCGGGCCGCAGCGGCTTCTTCTTCGTCACGATCTTCTTCGTCGCCTTGGTCGGATTGGCGGCGGCGGTGGTCACGGTCGTCGCGGTGTCGGTCATACCGAGGCCTCCTGATTGCGATAATGGTTGGTGACGTACCACAGCACGAAGCCGATACAGAGTAGGAACAGCATCGTTGCGTAGGCCGATCCCCGCCCGATGTTGTCGGCACCCTCGCCGATGAGGTTGTCGGTGGTGAGGATCGACAGGAGCTCGGTGTTTCTCGGCGTGTTGAGCACGTAGACGATGTCGAAGGCCCGGAGCGCCTCGATCACGGTGATGACGACGACGATCACGTTGATCGGCTTCAGGGTCGGGAACAGCACGTGACGGAAAGTCTGCCACTCGTTGCAGCCGTCGAGCGAGGCCGACTCCTTGAGCGATGCGTCGACGCTCTTCAGCCCGGCCAGGTAGAGGACCATGATGTAGCCGGTGTGGCGCCAGGCCATGGCGACGAGGATGGCGAGGAAGTTCTTCGACAGGCCGTAGCCTCCGAACTCGAAGAGGAACTCCTGATTGCCGAGCCAGGCGACGTTCTCACCACCACCGAAGGCCCAGGTGGCAAGGCCGAACTCCTGATCGTACATGATGTTCTGCCAGATGAAGCCGACCACGGCCAGCGACAGCACCACCGGCGTGTAGAACACGCTCTGGTAGATGCGGCTGCCGCGGATGCTCTTGTCTAGCAGGTAAGCCAGAAACATGCCGAGCAGCGTGGGCCCGAAGAACAGGAACAGCAGCAGCCAGACGTTGTTCAGGAGGGCCTGGAAGAAGTCCTGCTGGAAGGCGCCGAGGATGATCTGGTCGTAGTTCTCGAGGGCCGACCATTCCAGGTCGGCGATCCGGATGCCGTTCCACTTCGTCAGCGACAGGCCGATCGACAGGATGGTGGGGATCCAGACGATCAGGATGTGGATCGTCGTCGGGATCAGGAGCATGGCCAGGAAGACACGGCGGTCCGTCCCGACGAATTGTGATCGACGCCTGGGCTTGCCGCCGGCCGCCTGTGTTGAGGCGTGGTCGTCGGATTCCGCCGCCGTGGGCTCCGCCTGCTCCTCGGTCGATGACGGTTCAGCGGCCGTCGTCACAAGTATCCCCCTTTGGTTGTCCGCGCCCTGTGGTTCCGCTGGGCCCGACCGGCTGGCGGCCGGGCCCAGCGGGTGATTTGGTCTACCGATGCACGCTCCTAGAGGAGCGCCTCGGCCTTGCTCTGGAGGTCCTCGAGGATCGAGTCGATGTTCGACGGATCGTTGAGGAAGTCGGCGAAGGCCTGCCCGGCCTCGTTGGCGAACGCCGGCAGCGTGTCGCGGTCGAGGAACTGGGTGACGTTGGCCGCGTTCTGCACCAACTCCGCCGACTTCTGCTGAAGGGCGTTGTAGGCGCTGGTGTCGACGCCTTCGGCCGGAGCCTGGACGCCGGGGGCGATGGACAGGTAGGTGTTCTGCGCGTCCGCGGTGCCCATGTAGGCCACCACTTCCTTGGCCGCCGCCTCGTTCTGGGGCTCGGCCACCACGACCCAGCCGTCGATCGGGGCTTCGACCGTGTCCTGCCCATGCTCGTCGTTGAGCGTCGGGAACGGGAAGAAGTCGAGGTCGTCGAGTTCCTCGGCGGGGAACAGGTCACCGACGAAGTTGCCGATGGTCATCATCGCCACCTCGCCGTCGACCACTGCCTGGCCGGCGTCCTGCCACTCCCGGCCGTTGGGGTTCTCCTGGTGGAACGGCAGAATCTCAGCCCAGCGGGCGAACACCTCCTTGGTGCGGTCGTCGGTCCAGCTCTCGTTACCGGCCATCAGGTCGACGTGGTACTGGTACCCGTTGAGCCGGAAGTTGATCTGATCGAACGTGCCCATCGCCGGCCACCGACCGTCGTTGCCCGACGCGAACGGGGTGATGCCCTGGCCCTGCAGTTCGTTGCAGAGGGCGAGCAGGCCGTCCCAGTCTTCCGGCGGCGTGGCGCCAACCGAATCCCACACGCTCTTGCGGTAGTGGATGCCCCACGAGTAGAAGGTCCACGGGACGAGATACTGCTTGCCGTCGTAGGTGGAGGCCTGTTTGAAACCGGAGGACAGGATGTCATCCAGTGAGTTGGTCCAGACGTCGCTGATGTCGAGCAACAGGCCGGCAGACGCCAGCGGCACCAGACGGTAGGCCGCGAACCAGGGAGCGACGTCGTCGGGCGGATCCTGCATGTAGGCGACGATCTGCTCCTGGTAGGTGTTGTGATCCACCTCGTTCAGCTCGATCGTGACGTCCTTGTTCGGGAAGGCATCGAGAACGGCTTTGAGCGCCTCGTTCGGCTTGGCGTCGGAGTAGTTGGAGCCGACCCGGACGGTGCCGGATGCGGCTGCGGCTTCGCCACCGCCGCTGCTGTCGTCGCCCGCACCGGCATCGGTTGTGTCGTCGCTGCCGCAGGCGGCGAGCACCGCTGCGGCGCCGACGGCTGATGCGCCGCCGACGAGAAACTTCCTTCGGGTCAGCGGAAAGCCGACCTGGCTCGGGTTTGGTGAGCGTAGTACGCGTCCGGACATGGTTCTCCCTTGATCTGAAAACGTGAACAGGGAGCGAGTCTCGGATCACCCCCCGGGTGTTCGTGATACTACTCGAATCTGGCACCCGCACGACGAACTTGTCAAGCAATTTCGTTCGAACGGAACAGAACTTGAACATTATTTGTACCTTCGCGGCCGATAATTGTGGCTTTATGTGAGAACTTGTTTGACAAACCAAGAATAGTGCGAATAGTCTGCCGCATGGCCAAACGAGGACGACCGTCGCTGGCTCGCCAACGGCACGCACTGATCGTGAGCCATGTTCGCCGTCACGGCTCCGCTCGGGTTGCCGAATTGGCCGAACGGCTGGACGTGTCGGAGATGACCATCCGCCGTGACCTCGACATTCTGGCCGAGAACGGGTTGATCGAAAAAGTTCACGGTGGAGCAACCATTCGCTACGAGCGGACAGCCGATGAGCCCGGTTTCGAGACCAAAGCGTCACTGAACATCGACGAGAAGCGGGCCATCGCGGCCGCGGCCGCCGTGCTCACCGGTGTCGGTGCCGCCATCGGCCTCACCGCAGGTACCACCACCGCCCAACTGGCCGCCGAACTGATCACCGTTCCCGACCTCACCGTGGTGACCAACAGCGTTCGAGTGGCCGACGTGTTCCACGCCCATCAGCGCTCGGACCGCAAGGTGATCCTGATCGGGGGAGAACGAACACCCAGCGATGCCCTGGTCGGACCGATCGCCGTCCGGGCCCTGAGCGGTTTTCATCTCGACACCGTGTTCATGGGCGTCCACGGCATGGACGAGCGGGCCGGCTTCACCACACCCAACCTGCTGGAGGCCGAGACCAACCAGGCGTTCGTCGCCTCGACCGACGAACTGGTGATCCTCGCCGACCACACGAAATGGGGTGTCACCGGGCTCGCCA
>Ga0224510_10001501_pt1 | contig 15345 bp, 11 predicted proteins | sample SF_May12_sed_USG_FD_170161 | JGI IMG/M metagenome (GOLD analysis project Ga0224510, IMG submission 170161) | Sediment microbial communities from San Francisco Bay, California, United States - SF_May12_sed_USGS_4_1 | ecosystem: Environmental > Aquatic > Marine > Sediment | place: USA: California... | reverse complement strand
CTCGTGCGGTTGCCGGCGGCTCCTGCGCGCCGCCGATCGAGGTATTCGCGAAAGTCCATCGACCAGCGACGTTGCGTTTGCACGCCGAGCTACCGTCGCAGGTCGAACGCATCGTCGGCGCGGTCGGCGATCAGCCCTGCAATGGCCAAGGCGCTCGTCGCCGCGGGCGAAGGCGCGTTCAGGACATGGACCGCGGTATCCGAGACGTCGAGGGCGAAGTCGTCCACCAGCAAGCCATCGGCCATGACCGCTTGAGCTCGGACGCCTGAGGGCCCCGGCAGAAGATCGGCCCGGGTGAGAGTGGGCATATACCTGCGCAGTGCATGCAGGAAGGCTCCCTTGCTGTAGTCGCGCCAGACCTCTGCCAGCCCGGTGCGCCAGTAGCGCGCCGCCATCCGCCAGAACCCCCCGAAGCCGAGCATCCCGGAGGCATCTCGCACGCTCACGTCAAAGCGGCCATAGCCTTCGCGAGCGAGCGCCAGCACGGCGTTTGGCCCTGCCCAGACTGCGCCATCGATCCGGCGCGTGAAGTGAACGCCCAGGAACGGAAAACGTGGATCCGGAACGGGATAGACCAGCCCGCGCACCATCGCGGCCGTCTCAGGCCTGAGCACGTAGTAGTCACCTCGGAAGGGGATGATCCGCAGACGACGAGCACCCGACATCGGACTCCGCCCCGCCACTCGGTCTGCGTGCAGGCCCGCGCACGCGATGACGTGCCTCGCCCTGAACACGCCGCCCGTCGTCTCCAGGATGGCCACGCCATCGGCGCGACGGATGGAGCGTACCTCCGCGCGGAGGTGGATCTCGCCGCCCGAGTGCGCGAACCGCTCGGCATACGCCCTCGCGACGAGGCTGAAGTCGAGGACGGCCGTCCTCGGTGAGTACAGCGCCCGGACGCCGACGATGGCCGGCTCGATCTCCGCCATCCGCTCCGGCCCGATGAGCTCGAGGTCCGGCACGCCGTTCAGGCGGCCCCGCCGTTCCAGCTCCTCCAGTCTCCCGGCCTCTTGAACGTCCGTGGCCACGATCAGCTTTCCGCACTCCTGGTACGGGATGCCATGCTCGTCGCAGAAGGCGAGCAGCTCGGACGCCCCGGCGACGCAGAGCTGGGCCTTGAGGGAGCCCGGGGCGTAGTAGACGCCTCGATGGACGACGCCGGAGTTGTGGCCCGTCTGGTGCGCCCCGATCGACGGCTCCTTGTCGATGACGGCGAGGTGGAGCGACGGGTGCCTCCGGCTGAGCGTGAGGCCGACCGCGAGACCGACGATCCCTGCTCCGACCACGATGACGTCGTAGGTTCGCGGTCCAGGTGTCACCGGACCATCCGATGTGCGGACTGGACTCACCTTCACAAACGCGTCGCCCTGTGTGTCCACCTCGACGCCGCTCGGGAGCACGCTCGCCATGGGTCATGATCCCCCCTGGCCGCACGCGCCGTCCAGCCTCAGCCCGGCGTGGGGCTTCCTGGCGACTCCAGTCACGTCCACCTATTCGCGCCCCAAACAACGCGTAGGTAGAACGACCGGCGCGTCGCGGGACCTCTGGCAGGGTGGCCAAGGTCGCTCACAGGTGAGACACTGCTCGCCCGCACGCACGGGAGGTCGACCTGATGCACGATGCCGATGCCATGAGCCGGCTCGACCGGCGTGGGCTCGAGGGCCTCGCTGCAGGCTCACCATTCCCGCCGATCGCCGACTACGGGTTCCTCTCCGATGGCGAGACCACGACGCTCATCTCGCCGGGCGGAAACGTCGAGTGGCTGTGCCTGCCGCAGATGGACTCGCCCAGCGTCTTCGGCGCATTGCTCGACCGCGACGCCGGTGGCTTCCGCCTTGGCCCATCCGACGTCACCGTGCCGCTCTCGCGCCGCTACCTGCCAGGCACGATGGTCCTCGAGACATCCTGGATGACGCCGACCGGCTGGATCATCGTGCGAGACGTGCTCCTGGTCGGCCCCTGGCGCCACGACGAGGACCGATCACACTCCCAGCGGCGCGCCCCCACCGACTACGACGCGCAGCATGTCCTGCTGCGCACGGTGCGTTGCGTGAACGGCGAGGTGCAGCTGAGCATGGACTGCGAGCCGGTCTTCGACTACGGGCGCGAGCTCGGCTCGTGGCGATACACCGAGGACGGCTATCGGCAGGGAGTCTGCGGCCATGAGGGGAGCGACCAGACGGTCACCCTGACGAGCGACATCAACATCGGTTTCGAAGGACCGCGGGCCATTGGCCGCACCCTCATCAAGGAGGGACAGACGCGTTTCGTCGCCCTCTCCTGGCACACCGGCCAGCCTCCGCGGACGCACGATGAAGGGTACGAGCGCCTGGTCTGGACCGCGCACCACTGGCAGCACTGGCTTGCCCGTGGGCACTTCCCCGATCACCCGTGGCGCACCTATCTGCAGCGCTCCGCGTTGACGCTCAAGGGGCTCACTTTCGCGCCGACCGGGGCGGTCATTGCGGCTGCCACCACCTCGCTGCCGGAGGCACCCGGTGGTGAGCGCAACTGGGACTACCGCTACTCGTGGATCCGCGACTCCACGTTCGCCCTGTGGGGCCTCTACACCCTGGGTTTCGAGTGGGAGGCGAACGACTACCTCTACTTCATCGCGGAGGTCGCCGGTCGGGACGAAGAACTGCAGGTCATGTACACGGTCGACGGCGGCACGGTGCCGAACGAGCAGATCCTGGGGCACCTGCACGGCTACGAGGGTGCGCGACCGGTACGCATCGGCAACGGCGCCAACGGGCAGCGACAGCACGATGTCTGGGGCGCGGTCCTTGATTCGGTCTATCTCCACACGAAGTCGCGCGACCATCTGGACGAACGGATCTGGCCGATCCTCGTACGTCAGGTTGAGCAGGCGCTCGCGCACTGGCGGGAAAAGGACCGCGGGATCTGGGAAGTGCGCGGTGAGCCGCAGCACTTCACGAACTCAAAGGTGATGTGCTGGGTGGCCGCTGACCGCGGCGCCCGCCTGGCTCGCCTCCGCGACGATGGCGAACGGGCGGAGCGCTGGCAGGCGGCGGCCGACGAGATCCACGCCGACATCTGCGCCAATGCCGTCGACAAGCGTGGCGTCTTCACACAGCACTACGACACGGACGCGCTTGATGCGTCCGTGCTGCTCATGCCATTGGTGCGCTTCCTGCCACCCGACGACGATCGCATCCGGCGCACGGTGTTGGCCATTGCCAACGAGCTGACCAGGGACGGCTTCGTGCTGCGCTATCGGACGCAGGAGACCGACGACGGCCTTTCCGGCGAGGAGGGCAGCTTCACCATCTGCTCGTTCTGGCTGGTCTCTGCCCTGGTGGAGATCGGGGAGCTCGAGCGGGCGCGCCGGCTGTGCGAAAAGCTGCTGAAGAACGCCAGCCCGCTTGGCCTCTACGGTGAGGAGCTCGATCCAGAGACCGGCCGGCACCTCGGGAACTTCCCGCAGGCATTTGCCCATCTGGCCCTCATCAACGCGGTGATGCACGTCATCCGTGCGGAGTACCGGGCGACGGCCGCTCCCGAGCCGTCGCCGCCGGCTCGGCGGGTGCCTCGCGGGCGGGTCGCCAGCTCGACGGGGATGCCATCCGGGAACGGTGAGGGCCACCAGCAGTCGGAGGGCGGCTGAGCCGCCGTCACCGCTCGGGGCCGGGTCAGGCCGGCGTGGGCCAGATCAGGGCGTCGCGGCGGCAGCGGGTCACGCACAGACCGCAGCGCGAACACTGCTCACCGTCGAGCGCGATGCGGTCCTCCACCACGTGGATGGCGCCGTACACGCACGACGTCTCGCAGATCCCGCACCCATTGCAGGCCTCGAGGTCCAGCACCGGCACCGGAGCCCTCCCGTCAGGCCAGCCCCGGGTCAGCGCCGACCCGACCACCTCGGTGACCGATGCGTGGCCGTGCGCATCCAGCCAGGTATCGAGCTCCTTCGCCAGCCTGCCGAAGACCGATGGCCCGCGCAGGATCGCCGCGGTGCAGACCTGCACGGCAGAGGCGCCCGCCATCAGGAACTCGACCACATCGGTCCCGCGCGTGATGCCACCGACACCGATCACCGGCAGGTCGACCGCGCGCGCGATGTCGCGCACGCAGCGCACCGCCAGCGGTTTGAGCGCCGGGCCCGACAGCCAGCCGTACCCGTTCTGACCGCCGAGTCGCGGCATCCCGGTCTCGATGTCGAGCGCCAGCACCGGGCCGAATGAATTGATGGCGGCGATCCCGTCCGCCCCGGCGTCCTGGGCGAGCCGCGCCGCGCCGGCCATGTCATGGCCGTGGGGGCTGACCTTGACGAAGACCGGCACGTCGAGCGCCTGCTTGGCGGCGCGAACCGCGCTCACCATCGGCGCGGGATCCTCCCCGATGTAGTGCGTCGACAGCTCGACCGCGTCGGCGAACGGCCGCACCCTGGGCGCCAGCTCCCCGACCTCCTCCCCCGTGTAGCCCAGGCTCACGATCAGCGGCAGCCCGGCCGTGCGGGCCAGGGCGTACTCGTGCTCGAGCCACTGCTCGGGTGGCAGCTCCGACCACAGCTCGGTGTTGACCATGCCGTGCGGGATCTCGGCCATGTTCGGCTCCGGTGGCTGTGCCGCGCGGACCGAGATGGTCTTGGCCACCAACGCTCCGGCCCCACCCTCGGCGCAGGCCAGCATGGCCGCTCCGTCCCGCACCGGCGGACCGGCGGCGGGCAGGATCGGGTTGCGAAACTTGAGGCCGCAGACCTCCACGCTCAGATCGGCCATCACGTACCTCCTGCGGATGCCGGCGCCAGGTTGGGGCTGAACGGATGCGGACCGATGCGTTCCAGTCGCTCCCACAGGCGCCGCGACTCATCGCGCGCCTCGAGCGCCAGTTCGTCAGCGTCCACCCGCGTGACTTCCCGGTCGTGCACGACCAGCTCGCCGCCAACCAGCACGTCACGGACCGATGCCGCCGACAGGCCGAAGATCCAGTGCGAGGCCAGCGAATCGTCGGTCAGCGGCGTGGGCGCCGCGTAGTCGAGGACCACCAGGTCGGCCGGCGCTCCCACCTCGATCCGCCCCAGCGCCGGCTCGTCGAACAGGCGCCCGGCCAGCGCGCTGCCCTCGGTCAGCGCGGTGAGCGGCCAGCCAGCGGGCGTGTCGAGTCCGTCCTCTTGCAGGCGGAGGTACGCGGCGCGGGACTCCTCGAACATGTCGGCGCCGATCCCATCGGTCCCGAGCGCAAGGCGGGGCCCAAGCCACGCCAGCGGCGCGCGCCCCACGGCGTTATTCATGTTCGAGCGAGGGTTGTGGGCGACCGTCACGTCCGATGCCCGGAGGACTTCAGCCTCGGCTGCAGTCAGGTGCACCGCGTGCGCCGCAAGGGAGGCGTCGGACAGTGCGCCGGCGTTGGCCAGCCGATGCGCGGCCCGAAGGCCGAAGCGCGCCTCGGCATCGGCTTCATCGGCCTGGTCCTCCGCCAGGTGGACATGGATGCCGGCCCGTGCCTCGTGTGCGAGTGCGACACAGGCGGCCAGCGTCTCGTCGGAGAGCGTAAACGAGGCGTGCGCCCCCACCATGCCGCGGGCCAGCGGCCAGCGGCCCTCGGCGACGCGACGCAGGAAGCCGCGGTTCTCCTCGACGCCCGCATCGGCACGCTCAGGACCATCCCGGTCGGTCACCTCGTAGCACAGGACGGACCGGATGCCGACCTGCTCGAAAGCGGCGGCCAGCACGTCCAGCGATCCGTCGATCGCGTTCGGCGAGGCGTGGTGGTCGACCAGCGTGGTGGTGCCGGCCAGCAGCGCCTCGCGCGCCGCGACCAGGCCCGAGGCCCGGATTGCGGGGAGGTCGAGCGCGCGATCGAGGCGCCACCACACCCGCTGCAGGATCTCGAGGAACGACGTCGGCGGCGGCAGGTGGTAGGGCATGCCGCGCGCCAGGGCTGAGTAGGCGTGGGTGTGTGCGCATACGTTGCCGGGGACGACCACGCAGCCGCTGCAATCGATGCGCTGTGCGCTGCCCGCCTGGTCCAGCCCCGTGCCGATGGCCGCCACGCGGCCGCCGGACACCAGCACGTCGCCGCCGACCAGGGTAGGCGGGTGCAGCGAGGCGACCACGGTGGCCCCGGTGAGCAGCAGGCTCATCGTGGCACCTCCGCTGGCCGCGGCTCTCCGCGCCCGTGCCGTACCAGACGCGGGACCGCGGCCCGCGCCGCTGCGGAGTCAGTCATGGGCAGGCTGGTGCGGCGAATGCCATCAAAGGCGTGCAGCGCGCCGGCCACGGCCGCCGCGGTCGGTACCAGCACGGCCTCACCGGCGCCCTTGGCACCATACGGCCCCTCTGCCTGCGGCTCTTCGACCAGGATGACCTCGACCGGGGGCATGCCGGCGGCGGGGATGATGTTGAGGGACTTGAGCGTGTCGGTCACCGGTACGCCGCCGTCAACGACGTACTCCTCGGACAGCGCATAGCCCAGGCCCATGTGGACGCCGCCCTCGACCTGGCCCTCCAGTGCCAGCGGATTGATCGCGCGGCCAACATCATGAGCGGCCACGACCCTGGCCAGCCGGCCCTCGTCGTCGAGAATGACCACCTGGGTGGCCCAGCCATAGGCCAGGTGGGTCATCGGTTCCGGGTCATCCTCGCGGAGCTCGGTCGTCCAGTCGACCACGAACTCACCGGGGAACTCATGCCCGGCAAGCTGCTCCAGGCTCTTGCCGTCTCGCGCGCGATTCAGGCGCCGCGCAGCATCGAGGACGGCCTGGCCGCCCAGCACGGTGGCTCGCGAGGCGGTTGTCTCGCCGGTGTCGAGCTCGTGCTCGGTGTCGACCACGACGCGAATGCGGTCCACGGGAATCCGCAGCTCCTCGGCGGCGATCTGGGCCATGGCGGTGTGGATGCCCTGACCCATCTCGGTCCAGGAATGGAACAGGGTCAGCGTGCCGTCTGCCTCAGGGCGGAGGATGGCACGGCCCCGCTCGGTCATGCCGTTCCCGATGCCGGTGTTCTTGGCGCCGCAGGCGATGCCCGCGTAGCGCGCGGATCGATATGCGTCGCGCACAGCCAGGAGCGTCTGTTGCAGGCCCACGCCGGAGGTCAGCCGTTGACCGGAGCCGAACCGGTCGCCGGTCGTCATCGCGTTCCGCCAGCGGATCTCCCAGCCATCGATGCCCACGCGCTCAGCGAGGACGTCGAGCAGCCCTTCCAGCGCGAAGGTGACCTGCGGCACGCCGAAGCCGCGCATGGCGCCGGCAGGGGCGTTGTTGGTGCAGACCGCGCGCGCCTCCACGTCGACGTTCGCGACCCGGTATGCGCCGCAGGCGTGGCCCGCCGCGCGCTCCAGCACCTTGGCCCCGACGCTGGCGTAGGCGCCGGTGTCGCCCACGATCCGGGCGCGAACGGCGAGCAGGTGGCCCTCGGCGTCGCAGCCGACCGTGTAGGAAAGGCTCATTGGGTGGCGCTTGGGATGGATGCGGAGGCTCTCGCGCCGCGACAGGACCAGCAGCACCGGCCGTTCGGCGACGAGCGCGAGCAGCGATGTCTGCGCCTGGACCGAGAGGTCCTCCTTTCCCCCGAATGCCCCTCCGGTGGCTACCTGTGTGACGCGAATCGAGGTCTCGGGGAGCGCCAGGAACGTGGCGAGCTGGCGTCGGTCCTCCCAGGCACCCTGTCCCTGCGAGAAGATGCGGAGTCGCGGGGCGTCGCCGTCGCCCGATGCCGCCCTCGGCACGGCCAGGACCGCCTCCGGCTCGAGAAAGGCGTGCTCGATGCGCTGGGTGGTGAACGTGTTCGACGCGACGTGGGCTGCGGTTGCCAGCGCGGCCTCCACGTCGCCGCGTCGAACGACCGAAGTCGAAAGCAGGTTGCCGCCGGGGTGGATGGGCGGCGCGTCCGGACCGAGCGCCTCCTCGGGGTCGACCACCGGCGCCAGGACCTCGTACTCGACCCGGATCAGCTCCGCGGCCTCGCGTGCCGCCGCGCGCGTCTCCGCGGCGACCGCCGCCAGCACGTCGCCGACATAGCGGGCCTCCTCACCCTCGGCCACGAACGGCGGCCAGTCGCGCTCGATCAGGCCACAGAATCGCTCGCCCGGCACGTCGCGCCAGGTCACCACGCGCACGACGCCGGGATACGCCTGGGCGGGCGCCGTGTCGATGCGCAGCACCGCGGCCCGAGGATGATCGGAGAAGCGCAACGCGCCGTGCAGCATGTCCGGGACGCGCATGTCGGCGACGAAGGCGTGCTCACCGAGGACCTGCTCCCGCCCGGCGTACTTCGGGACACGACCGCCCACCGCGCCAGGCCCCGTGGCGGTATCAGCCGGGTACACGCCGCGCCGACGGGCGGCCACGTCCGCGATGGCGTCGATCACCTTGACGTAGCCGGTGCAGCGGCACAGGTTGCCGGCCAGCGCCCGGGCGATCTCGTCGCGAGACGGATCCGGCGCGCGGGCGAGCAGCGCCTCGGCCTTCATGACGATCCCCGGCGAGCAGAATCCGCACTGCGACGCGCCGCCGTGTACCAATGCATCGGCCCAGTCGGCCCGGCCTTCAGCGGACAGCCCCTCCAGGGTGCGCACCTCGCGGTCGGCGAAACGTGACGCCGGCTGGGCACAGGAGACCACCGCGCGCCCGTCGACGATGACGGTGCAGGCGCCGCACGAGCCCTCCGGGGCGCAGCCGTCCTTCATGGAGCGCAGGCCGACCTGTTCGCGGAGCAGCTGAAGCAGGCTCTCACCCGGTCGCTCATCGACCGTGACCCGTTCGCCGTTGACGGTCAGCTGCATTCGGTCGCCTCAGCCCACCACGGGCGGGCCATGTGGCCCTATGCCCCGCGGCCCTTCGCTCCCGACTCTATGGAGGCGGCACGCAGCCGGAGCGTGCCGTTGGTCCCGAGGGACAGGGCCGTCGGTCCCCATTTGCGGAGGGTTCGCATGGAGCATCTTGGGCTCGCCACGCAGCTCGTGGACGCTGCCGTCTACGAGCGGACCATCTCGCGATTCCGCGAGAACGGCATCCTGATGCCGACCTTCGCCGAGCTCGCCGACCCGTTCAGCGTTCCGCCGGAGGCCCTTGCCGGCTTGGCCGAGGTCGACCCCGACGCGCCGGATCCGCGCAACCTGTTCCGGGTCCACTGGCACAACGGGGCAGACCGCATGACGCGCGTGCCGCTGCCGGACCACCTGCTGCTGCCCACCGAGCTCACCGGCGTCGACGCCCCGATCGTGGTGGCGCTGGCGGATCGCTTCCCCATGATCGCCTCGCACAAGGTGCTGGCGGCGTATGCCTGCCTGGCGCCGAGGCTCGTCACCGGCGGGTTCGACCCGACCACGCAGCGCGCCGTCTGGCCGTCGACCGGCAACTACTGCCGCGGCGGCGTGGCCATCTCGCGAATCATGGGTTGCCGCGGCGTGGCGGTCCTGCCCGAGGGGATGAGCCAGGAGCGCTTCGACTGGCTGGAGAGCTGGGTCTCAGACCCGCATGACGTGATCCGCACCCCGGGCACGGAGAGCAACGTCAAGGAGATCTACGACCGCTGTGCCGAGCTCGCGCGGGACGAGCAGAACGTCATCCTCAACCAGTTCTCCGAGTTCGGGAACCACCTGGTCCACTACCTGGCCACCGGTCAGGCCCTGGAGCGGCTGGCGGTCGCGCTGGCCGGGGAGCGGGCCGGTCTGCGGCCGTGGGGCTTCGTGTCCGCCAGCGGCTCGGCCGGCACGCTGGGTGCCGGCGACTACCTCAAGGAGCGCCACGGCACGCGCATCGTGGCGGTCGAGGCGCTCGAGTGCCCGACCATGCTCGAGAATGGCTTTGGCGAGCACAACATCCAGGGCATTGGCGACAAGCACATCCCGCTGATCCACAACGTCATGAACACCGACTACGTGGTGGCGGTGAGCGACCGCGCCACCGACCAGCTGAACGTCGCGTTCAACACGGCCGCAGGGCGAGCCTTCCTGGCGGATCGTCGGAGCGTCCCCCACGCGTTGCTCGACCGGCTCGGCTCCCTGGGGCTGTCGAGCATCTGCAACGTGGTGGCCGCCATCAAGGTCGCGCGGCAGGCCAACCTCGGCCCCGACGACCTGCTGCTGACGGTCGCCACCGACGGTGCGCCGATGTACGCCTCGGAGCTGCACAAGGTCGTCTGGCGCGATTTCCCCGGCGGGTTCGACGAGGCCGCCGCCGCTCAGGCCTTCGGTGAGCACCTGCTGGGTGCGGGTGCGGAACACGTCCTGGAGCTCACCGAGCGCGAGCGAACGCGGATCTTCAACCTCGGCTACTACACCTGGGTCGAGCAGCAGGGCGTGTCGATTGCCGACTTCACAGCGCGGCGCGGCCAGCAGACCTGGGCCGACATTCGCGCGGTCATCCCCGAGCTCGACGCGCTGATCGCGGAGTTCAACGCGCGAACCGGCGTCGCGAGGGTCGCATGAGCCCGACGACGGCCGCGGCCACCAGCGGCCTCGATACCATCCCGAGCCTCCCCACCGCGCTCGCCTGTTCTGGCTGCGGATATCGGCTTCCAGACAACGAGCCGATTCGCTGGCGCTGCCCCATGTCTTCGGCTGGCGACGACACCGATCACGTCCTGCGCCGGGTCATCGACTCGTCCCGCCTGAGCTTCCCGAGCGAGCCGGACCCGAACCCGTTCGTGCGCTACCGGACGCTGCTTCACGGCTACCACGTGGCGCTCGCCGCGGGCATGTCGGACGGGGATGTGACGCAGCTCATTCGACGCCTGGACCACGCCGTGGCAGGCGTCGATGGCCGCGGTTTCGAGGTCACGCCGTTCGCGCGCGCCGACAAGCTGAGCGAGCAGCTCGGTCTCGGGCCCGAGGGGGGCATCTGGGTGAAGGACGAGACCGGGAACGTATCGGGGTCGCACAAGGGGCGGCACCTGTTCGGCGTGCTGCTGGAGCTCGAGCTGGCGGGCGGCGACATCGGCTCGAGCGTCCACCCGCTGGCGATCGCCAGCTGCGGCAACGCCGCGCTGGCCGCGGCCGTGGTTGCCCGTGCCGCCGGCCGGCCGCTTCATGTCTTCATCCCACCCGACGCCGATCCAGCCGTGGTAGCCCGCCTCCGAGCCCTCGGGACCGACCCCGTGGTCTGCGAGCGCGAGCCGGGCACGACCGGGGATCCGACCTATCACCGACTCCGCGAGGAGATCGCCCGAGGCGCCATCCCATTCACCTGCCAGGGCAACCTCAACGGACTGGCCATCGAGGGCGGTGAGACGCTCGGCTGGGAGATGGTCAGCGCCGCGCTGGCGAAGGGCGAGCCCCTCGACCACCTCGTCATCCAGGTGGGCGGCGGGGCGCTGGCGTCATCCTGCATCCAGGCCTTCATCGAGGCCCGCGATCTGAGCGTCCTCGCCGCCCTCCCGCGCTTCCACACCGTTCAGACGCGCGGCGCCTCACCGCTCGCGCGCGCCCACGACCTGGTCGCCGCTCGTCTCCCCGAAGGAGCGGACGAGGCCGCCATCGAGGTGGAGCTGGCCCGGGCGGCCACCCACCGCTCCGAGTTCATGTGGCCGTGGGAGACGGAGCCGCACTCCGTGGCCGGCGGCATCCTCGACGACGAGACCTACGACTGGCTGGCGGTCGTGCGCGGGATGCTGCTGACCGGCGGGCACGCGGTCGTCGTCGACGAGGCGGCGCTGCGCGACGCCAACCAGATCGCCCGGGCGAGTACCGACATCGACGTGGACCACACCGGATCAGCCGGCCTCGCCGGCGTGATCGAGCTGCTGCGGCGCGGGGAGATCGGTCCCGACGATCGCGTCGCCGTCATCTATACCGGGATCCGCCGCGCCGCGGCGTCAGATGGAGAACCCTCATGAGGAGCTTCCTTGGCCGCGACATCCTGACGTTGAAGGACTTCAGTCGCGAGGAGTACTTCCGCATCTTCGAGGTCGCGAACGACCTGCGCCACCATGCGCGGGACCGGCGCAACGGCGACCTGCTCAAGGACAAGACGCTGCTGACCGCGTTCTACCAGCCGAGCACCCGCACCCGTCTCTCGACCGAGGCCGCCATGCACCGCCTCGGCGGGCACGTGCTCGGCTTCAGCGACGCGAAGATGACCCGGGCCGGGGACTTCTACCAGGAGTCGCTCAAGGACACCTTCCGGATGCTCGAGTCGTACGCGGACGTCATCGCCATTCGGCACTTCACGGAGGGCGCGCCGGCCGAGGCGGCGAAGTGGTCATCGGTCCCGATCATCAACTGCGGTGACGGCTGGGGGCAGCACCCGACCCAGGTGCTGACCGACCTGTACACCATCCTGCTCGAGCGCGGCACGCTCGACGGGCTTACCTACCTGCTCGTCGGCGACATGCGGATGCGCACCATGCACTCGATCCTGCATGCCCTGGGGCAGTTCGACGCCGAGGCCATCGTCGTCTCGCCCCCCGACATGTCACTCGAGCCGGCCTTCAAGGCGGAGCTCGACGCCATGAGCGTGGCGTACCGCGAGGCGGAATCGGTGCCCGACGTCATCGGCGAGGCCGACATCATCTACATGGAGCCGGTCGTCCAGGCCGACTACACCCAGTCGCGCGTCGAGCGCGGTGGCGAGGTGGGGCTCACCCCGCCCGCGTACCAGGTCACCGCGGAGCTGATGCGCACGAAGGCAAAGCGGAGCTCGATCATCCTGCACTCGCTGCCACGCATGGACGAGCTGACCCTCGACGTCGACGAGACGCGCCACCAGCGCTACTGGGTCGAGGCCGCCAACGGCGTCGTGCTGCGCATGGCGCTGCTGGCCCTCGTCCTGGGCGCGGCAGAGTAGGAGGACCGAACGATGCAGACCGGGCTCCGCGGCCGCGACCTGATCAGCCTCTCGGAGTGGACGACCGAGGAGATCGACACCATCCTGGAGGTGGCGTCCCAGCTGAAGCGCGAGCGTGCGCTGGGGATCGCCCATCCCCTGTTGCGTGACCGCGTGCTGGCCATGCTCTTCTTCTACAGCTCGACCCGCACCCGGGCCAGCTTCGAGGCCGGCATGGCCCAACTGGGCGGGCACGCCCAGTTCATCGAGAGCCGCACCACACAGATCGCCCACGGCGACACGGCCAGGGAGATTGGCGAGATCCTGGGTCGCTACAACGACGGGATCGCCATCCGTAACGTGGACTGGGGGATCGGCAACGCCTACATCAACGAGGTGGCGGAGGCGTCGCGGGTGCCGGTCCTCAACATGCAGTGCGACCTCTACCACCCGCACCAGGTCCTGGCCGACCTGATGACGATCCGCGAGAAGGTCGGCGACCCACGCGGCAAGACGATCACCGTCTCGTGGGCCTACGCAGCCTCATATCAGAAGCCGATCAGCGTGCCGCAGGACCTCATCCTGCTCGCCACCCGGTACGGCATGAATGTGCGACTGGTCCATCCGCCGGAGTTCACGCTGATGCCCGAGATCGTGGAGGCCGCCGCCGAGAACGCGCGTCGCTCGGGGGGCTCGCTCGAGCTGATGGACGACTTCGACGCCGGATTCCGTGGCTCGCACGTCGTCTACGCCAAGTCCTGGGGCGCCCTGCTGACGGCCCCCGATGAGACCGATGGCGCCGCCATCGCCAAGCGCTACACCGACTGGATCACCGATGAGCGACGCGTGGCCCTCGCCGCGGAGGACGCCATCTACATGCACCCGCTGCCGGCCGACCGAAACGTCGAGGTGACCGATGCGGTGATCGATGGCCCGCACTCGGTCGTCTACGACCAGGCTGAGAACAGGCTGCACGCCCAGAAGGCCGTGATGGCCCTGACAATGGGCTGAGGAGACGACCGATGGCCAAGTCCGCGCTCGTAGTTGCCATCGGCGGCAACTCGCTCATCAAGGATCCGCAACACATGACCGTGCCGGACCAGTACCGCGCCCTCGGCGAGACGAGCGGGCACATCGCCCGCATCATCAAGGACGGCTGGCAGGTCGCGATCGGCCACGGCAACGGCCCGCAGGTCGGCTTCATCCTGCGACGCTCCGAGCTGTCCGCCCATGAGCTGCACGAGGTGCCGCTCGACGTGTGCGACGCTGACACCCAGGGTGCCATCGGCTACGAGTTGCAGCAGAACCTGGGCCACGACTTCCGACGGATGCGCATCGACCGCCAAGCGGTCACCGTCGTGACGCAGGTCGAGGTCGATCCCGACGACCCCGCCTTCCAGCATCCCAGCAAGCCGATCGGCTCGTTCATGGACGAGGGCCAGGCGCGGGAGCGGGCCGAGCATGAAGGGTGGGTCGTGCGCGAGGACGCGGGCCGTGGCTGGCGGCGAGTGGTCGCCTCGCCGCGGCCACTGCGGATCGTCGAGGAGCGGGCCGTCAAGGCGCTGCTGCGGGACGACTTCGTGGTCATCACCGTGGGAGGCGGTGGCATCCCCGTCATCGCCGACGAACACGGGGACCTGCGCGGCGTCGCCGCGGTCATCGACAAGGACTTCGCCTCGGCGCTGCTGGCGGTCACCCTCCGTGCTGATGTGTTCATGATCACCACCGGGGTCGACCGCGTGGCACTCAACTGGGGGCGTCCGGAGCAGCGCTGGGTCGACCGGCTGACGCTCGCCGAGGCGAAGGGGTACCTTGCTGAGGGCACCCACTTCGCGGCGGGCAGCATGGCGCCGAAGATCGAGGCGTGCATCGAGTTCCTCGAGCACGGCGGTGGCGAGGCGGTCATCACCAACCCGGAGAACATGGAGCCGGCGCTTGCCGGCGAGGCGGGAACGAGGATCGTCGCCTGAGTCCGGATTCCACCGCGTCCGGGGACCCTGTCCACCCGCGGTTGGCCCTGTGGAAGGGTTTGTGGATAAGTTGGTGGACATACCCCCTTCGCAAGGTCCATATCGGCTCATACCATTCGGCACCGGCGCCTATTCTCAGAGCCGTCCTCATTCATCGATCTGGCGCCATCAATCGCCCCGTACAGCCCACCGGAGGCAATCGCCCGCATGTCGCATCGGCCCCCGGCGCCCTCCGCGCGGTTGGTAGTCGACGATCCACGGCTGGACGTGCCGCCGCCCGACGTGGCCGAGTTCATCCGCTTCTGCCATCGACGCAAGCCGGTCGGCTGGCCCGAGCTGTACGACGAGATGTGCGCCGTCGCCGCACGACGCGAGTTCAACGGGTGGGATTTGGATCAGTTCGCTGCGCGGGGACTGACATTCAGCCTGTTCGAAATGCCGCGCCTGTCCAGCTGGGTCCGAACGATCGTGGCGGCATCCGTCGAGTCCCGCGAGGCCACCGAGCCCCGTCCCGCCGTAGCCTGAACCCGCCGGTCGCGGACTCGCTGCAAGATCGGCGACCGCTCGCCAGGCACCGCGGGCATCCGCCAGGGGCGGCCTCCGCGTCACGGGGGATCGATGCCCCCGAACGACCTGGGAAGTTGT
>Ga0224510_10001500_pt1 | contig 15351 bp, 16 predicted proteins | sample SF_May12_sed_USG_FD_170161 | JGI IMG/M metagenome (GOLD analysis project Ga0224510, IMG submission 170161) | Sediment microbial communities from San Francisco Bay, California, United States - SF_May12_sed_USGS_4_1 | ecosystem: Environmental > Aquatic > Marine > Sediment | place: USA: California... | reverse complement strand
TCGTATCCTCTCTAAAATTCCCGAAGCCGTCGACGAAAAGTGCATGCGAATATCCTGTCCACTTGACGTTTGCGCCACTCTGACCGACGTCACTCGTGAAAAAATAGGCCTGATAGATCGACCCTTCACCGGTCGCGGATGTGGCCAGCACCGATATGGAGGTGCCTGATGCGCTTTTCCTCAGAATTGCGGTGATGGTCGCCATCAGGCGGTCCTGCAAGTCATCGACATTTGACGACTCAAAATAGTTGTCCGGAATGCCATCGCTGCCTGGAGCACCGGTGGCATTGATGACCTTGTCCCATTCAGACACCAAGTCAGGAATGTTATTGCCGTTCGTATCCTCGAACCCTCCGAGTTGTGCCGCGTGCATGAGCAGCTCTCGACCCGCAATGTTTCCAAAGGCGAAGAATGTGTACACCGTGACATTCTGTAGGCCTGGGAGACAATGCCCGGTGACGTTCAAGACGGAGATCTGCCCATCGGCTGAACCATTGCAGGGCCGGAGATCATTCGTATGGGCCCAATAGGCGACGTCGTCCAGATAATGATTTCCGCTACTACCATAATCCGTTTTGTGCTCCCCGAGCAGAGTTGCCGGGGGGGTCGCACTATTTGTATTGCAAGTTCCATTCGGTGCATGAATCGTCGCGTTGCCTCCATTACAGTGGAGACCATGTCTCCCATGCGCATAGTCCTGCAATCCGGCTGGGATATTGGTGTCTTGCGTCGGTTCTCCATCCGTCACGAGGATGACGAACGTCTTACAGCAGGCCACCTTGGTTGAGGTCGTCGCCCAGGCCGGCGTGTGATTGCTGCCGAAGAAATAGGGATCGCGTCCACAGGCGTTCGTGATATAGCCAGCCGGGCAGACCTCAGTGCCGGTGAGAGCCGTGATTTCTGAACCACCAATCGAGCCGACACCGTTTCCCTGGAATGCCACACCGTTTGAATTACCACCCGCATAGGCAATCGGATACACATAGGACGATGACAGGTATGTAGAATTGATCTGTGCGATATAGCGAGTCGTTTCGTACAGCGACTCGGACAGAGGTGTCCAGGTCGATGGGAAGGATTCTTGGACGGCGTCGATCATGGCAGCCGTGTTCGTATTGAAGGTTTCGACGGTGCTCCCACTAAAATCGATGGATTGACGAGACCCAACGCCCACCAACATGCGGGCGCCATCCCCTGTCGGTTTGAACTCAAATAGCCCGAATCGAGCTTGTGCACCAATTTGCTGGATCGTGCCGGTCGGCTCAGTGCTGTACCCGATCCTGAGTTCATACTTTCGTACACTATAGCTGTCGCCACAGTTGCTATTGAACGAGTTATCGTTATCCACACAGAAATAGGCTGCGGCAGTGCCAATGTAGAGATTGCTTGGTGTCCCACTCGTGTCGGCTGTCGGAATTCTGCCAACATAGGTATTGAGCCCAGTTCCTCCGTTGTAAGTGGCTAGCGCCGACTCCGTATTCACGCCATTAGCCTGTGCTCTGACCGTCTTGAGCGCGGGAGTTCCCGTTGCGGGGCAGGTGCCATCAGCCGCTCGAGCAGCGACACAGTCTCCTCCGATCATCGCTTTCTTCAGCGCATCAAACCGACGGAAGGTGGCCCAATTGAGATAATTGCCGTCCCATTGGGTAGAACTGCAGGCGGTGGCCAATGTCGCCCTGACCGTCGCTGGCTCGAACCGATTGTCACCCGTGTCATAGGTATAACAGGTGAGCGAGTCGAAGTACCCTGACCACTTCGTCGTGTTCACGAAATCAAGATCGGCTGAATCGACACAGTCTCCGTCGCCATTTTGATCGCATCCAAGGCCACTCATACTCCCGGAATTGTCCAGCACCAAAATGATGTTCGGAGCGACCTGATCACTGACAAAGGGCGGTACAGCAAAGTACTGATCCATGGTCTGAGCCTGCGCTGAACCGGCCCAGACAAGGTAACCTGCCAACGCCAGCGCGACGGTCCCACGAACTGCTTGATTCCCGCGTTTCATGGCACCCTCCATTGGAGTTTTCGCCTGTGACCTATTGTTTCTCATCCATCGTCCCTATTCGGGTAAGATCACCAACATCCAGTCGATCTTGTCGGTCGTTCCCTTTTGAATGCGGTATCTCACGTCTGTATTGACTCGGATGACGGTCAGCGCGACTGGATCACCATGGCGATCGACGATCACAGCCTCGGGCACCAAGCTGACGGTCCGCCCGTTTATCTCAAACGTCGTTTCATGGATCGCCGTGATGGTTCCCGTGGGATAGCCTGCCATCGCAGCAGGAAACGGCTCATCGGCACGACTTACTTGAGGCACTCCGGTGGTGCTGGCGAGCACAATGATCGTAGAAAGGATCGTCAGTTTGGACCAAGGTTGCGATGAGTTTTTACCACGATTTGCAGGTTTCATAGCGATGCAGGGCCTCCCGTCCATTGTGTCTTACCCGTTGCTCCCTCGCTTCACGCAGCCTTCACCAGTCGTGTTGAGACAGTCAAAGGTCACAATGACGCGGCTCGTTGCCCCGGTCGCCGCGTTGGCCGCTAGACAATCGATTCGATAATATTGATCGTAGGTCGGCTTATCTGGATCGGCAAAATCACTACCGGTCCGGCGCTTGGAGTACAGAAAATCGATGTCTCCATTCACCACATACCCGTTGACGTTCATGACAAGATTGGGAGCATTCCCCGCCCCAACCGCAATATCCGTGTTGTTCCGGAGAGTGCCATTGATTTCCTGAGTAAACACCCCCTGATTGGCCGCGGGTACCGGTCCCTGGGGTGCGATAAGGACTGCAGCCGGCCCTGTCATCTGAGGATCGTCAATCGTCAATCGAATCGCCCGGACCGCCGATCCCACACAAGCCTCCGCCGCGTCGGTCCCTTCCTCGACCATGCGTAGGGATCCGGCCATGGAGTTTTCCATTCCTGTCATGGTGAGCGCAGCCACTCCGAGCGCCCCGATGATCAGCATCAATAGCATCACCGTCATAAATGACGTGCCGCGCTCGTTGCTAGCCACCCCGGTTTTCATTGGAATTGCGGAGGGAATTATCATGTTAAAACCTCTGATTGCGGAGTTCGATTGTCCGAGTCAAGATTCGTCGGCGAAACTGGAAATAGGCCGATTGTTGTGCCGGCGATGCGGTGTCTCCCAGCGCAAAGAGCCCGGTCGTATGATTGTGATCACTAATGACGGGAAATGTCGTTGTATGCACAGGTGTTGCTTGACCTTCTCCCATCCCTTGATCAGCTCTGGTCTGACGGGCTACGATGTTTACCTGCACTAACCGTATCGTCCTTGGAGTCATATACGCCCCGTATGGCCCAGCTGTTCCAAACCAATTTCGGTCCGTGATGAAATCCGCCTGGTCGAACTGATTCGATAAATTGAGGTCGTCCGGCTGCAAATCAGGGATTCCATTATTGACACGGGGATCGCAACCATCACAGGCGTAGCCCAGCTGAAGATCCTCAACTCCGTCCATGATGGGAATACATCCTGAATTCACCTGGTTGCAATTGGGAGGCCCCCCCGGACCTACTAGTACGGTCGGGACCGCGCCACGCACTAAACAGGGAGCATTCCCTTGGCAGAGGTTGAGATTGTCCGGAGGAGGAATCACCTGATAGGTGATGCATTGCAGCAGGTATACCTGTGTTCCACTTCCAAAAGCCGCAGGGGCAGGAATGGCCGGATTGAGTGTCAGGCCGCCCGGACTGACGGCCGATATGGTCGAACCAGCCATTCCCCCGATCGAAACCGGCATTCCGAGTAATGCAGCCCCACCACCAGGGATGGCATTCCCCATCGCCGTAGTTGCATTGGCCGGCATAGGAATATTTGCAATCGGTGTTTGTAGGCCTCCGATGGTTCCAGGGGCTCCCGGCACAAAGACTTGCCACAATGGTCCCACCGCGGTGATGGAATTCGTCATCGGCACAACCATGGAGATGGTATCCGGCCCGGTATCCGCCCCAAGAGGATTGTTATCACCTGGCACGAGGGCATATGGCGTCCCATTGATGTGACACCCTCCCACCGTGGTTGTCAGACCACGCATCCCGAAACCGGCTAGTTTCAGATCGGCCGTGATCATATCCAAAGCATTTCTGGCTGTGGCCTGGGTGTTACTGATTTGCCCGGTAATGCGCGTAGTCTTCTGACTGACAACGAGTGCTCCGAATCCCGCCGCAACGATCGCGGCGGTCATCATCGTCGCCACCATGATTTCCACGAGTGTAAAGCCGCTTTGATTCCAGCCATACAATTTTAGCGATGGTCTCATTGGGCGCTCCCTGCGTATCCTGTTTTCACGTGCTCAACGACCCTATTCCGGCTCGATCAATGTCCGAAAAGCCACCGAGCGCGTGCGCTGTCCTGCCCCACGGTCATTCCATTGAAGCTGTACCGTCAACTGCACAGCGCTGGAATCGGGTCTGAGCGGAAGCACTGGAACCGCCTGTACAGTGCCACGTGCGTTTAATAAGTTTGTGGCCAAGACCAATGTTCGCCACTGGGTGCAATCACCTTGAATTCCTCTGGTCGCGGGAACCGATGGCGCAATCCAGAAAAATGGCGCGGGCGGGGCAGGAGCTGGAATTCCACCCGCCAAGCAGTTCCCCGCCCCAGTGGTATCGAGATTGTTGTAGGCCCACGCGAATCGTCGATTACTTTGGATTCTTTCCATCATGTCGGCCGCAACATTGGTGACGACCGACAAGTCGTTGGCATCCACGTTCTTCGAAAAGGACACACCCTGCATGGCCGCCATGCCCATGACTCCGACACCTAGAATCGCAGCGGAGATCATCACCTCTGCCAACGTAAATCCCTTTTCATTGTGTCGTTTCATGATCCGTTCACCTTCTTGCTCATGACCGTTCATTGATGACGCACGGATTGATGGCCTGCCGACACCAGGTTACCTTCCCCGACGGCATCAGGGTGATCGAATAAATTAGATTTGGGTCTCGGGTGCTCCGCAATTGAATTGTCTGCCCTAATGGGTTCGGATTCGTACTCAAGCCCCGCGGTGTAAACCCGAGTGGGTTCACAGGGAGCGGCGTTATGAATCTGATCTTTTCCGGAAGGGTCTCCGGCCCAAGAGGCGCGGTAAACGCAACCGTGTCCAGTCCCATGGGAGTACTGCTCGGTGTTGCAGCAATCATGGCATTTCGGCTGATTGCCGAAGAACGGGCAAGGACTAACCGGTTATAGAGGCTTGTGGTTGCTTGGTACAGCTCATGTTTTGCGTACATCTGAAGAAAGTTCGGGACAGACAGCGCAGCCGCGATACTAAGAATAGCCCCAACTATGGCGATTTCTACGAGGGTAAAACCGCCTTCCTCTGACGTGGCCTGGCTCAAGATTGGCATGTTCTTCTTCATGGCGCCTCGAGATTGAGCAAGGGGCGTGCCTCTTTATGAAAGACGATTATTCCTCCTAACTCATTGACTTTGCACAAGTGGTTGAATGGCCATGGTCTTCGGTTTCGCCCATTTTTCGCACCTAGGAACAACAATTTTCGTCGCGCGAGTTGTACCGTTTCGTACGAGGAAATGACCGGGTCTGCTTGACAGAAATTGCCAGCATCACTAGCGTACCGACAGTGCATGCTGCAACGGCACCTTACCACTCATATTCTGACGGTCGGGGGGATTAACCTGCATCAGGCTCCGAGTGAATCGATGAGACAAGAATCTCGTAAGGTCAAACGGTTTGCCGTCCAGCTTCCTTGTACATTTAAAACCACTGACGACAAGCTGGATGGAACGGTCTTAAATCTTTCGGCTCATGGATGCGCTTTCACAGCCGAATGCCCACCCGGCAATGCGACGTATCTTTCACTTGAAATTGACTTATTAGACGGGCAGGCACCGGTTGATATTGAATTGGCGGCCGTGCGTTGGGTTTCAGGGCACCGCTGCGGGATTGAGTTTATTCGGGTTTCACAGGATAGGCAGATGCGATTAAAGGCTTTTGTATTAGTTTTAGAGCAGACTCCCTAGTCCGGTTCATTCATAACCGTCAGCCAGCGGGCTCGTTGTTCACGCCTCGTGAATAAGGCGGGCTAGAGAATCGGTTGTCTCGGGCTGATGCTATTTGATCGCAACGGCCCGTACTTGACGATATGTCGTCACACCTCTTAGCACTTTCTCGATGCCATTTTGTAACAAGGTGACCATGCCATCTCGCATTGCCACGCTCAAGATCTCAGCGGTTCTCGCTTTCCCTTGAATCAAGTTTTTAAGATCTTCTGACCCAACCAGAAGCTCATGCAAGGCCACCCGTCCTTTAAACCCACTGTTATTGCACGCCTCACAACCCTTTCCCCGATAGAGAGTGAAATCCTCGGTGTACGTGACACCCAGCCTCTCCCAGTACCGAGCTCCATAGCCTTGCACCAGCTCATCATATTCCTGTTGCGTGGGGTGGTAGCTCTCCCTGCAGTGAAGGCAAATGCGCTTACAAAGACGCATGGCCAGGATACCCAACATCGCATCAGCAAAGTTGAACGAGTCGCACCCCATGTCCAACAGGCGAGTGACGGTCTCCACCGCACTGTTGGTGTGTAGCGTGCTCATCACTAAATGCCCAGTGAGTGACGCTTCTATCGCGATGTCGGCCGTTTCTTTGTCCCGCATCTCGCCGATCATAATCACGTCAGGGTCTGCACGAAGAAATGCCCGCATCGCGGAGGCAAAGGTAAACCCGATTTTGGGATGGACCTGAACTTGTCTCAAACCTTCCTGGGTGATTTCGATGGGGTCTTCTGCTGTCCAAATTTTTCGTTCGTCGCTGTTGATGTGTCTCATCACCGCGTGTAGCGTGGTGGTCTTTCCCGACCCAGTGGGTCCCACACAAAGAAAGACCCCATATGGACGCTCCGAAAGTTCCTTGACGACTTGCAATATCTCCGGTGAAAAATCCATTGCCTCTAGCGGCATGATTTCCTTGGGAGTCAGAAGCCGCAATACCACATCCTCATTGCTGCCGGCAGTCGGCAAGGTGGCCACACGCAATTCGATTTCACGATCCTTTGCCAATTTGTAGCGGATTTTCCCGTCCTGGGGCTTTCGGCGTTCCGCAATATCTAAATTGGCCATGATCTTCAGTCTCGAGACAATGGCCCGCCGATAGACAGCGGGAATGCGCATGTAGGTAAAGCAGGTGCCGTCGACTCGAAACCGTACGGCCGTTTCTTTTCGATCGGAGTATGGCTCAATGTGGATATCGGAAACCCCGAGCCGGTACCCCTCTGCAATGATTTGATTTGTAAGCCGTACGATGGCCGAGTCGTTTTCGTCGATCTCGCCTGGTTCTCCCTCGGCACTTCGCTCAATACCTGCCTCATCGACGAGTTCCCCAAGGATATCGGTGATAGAGCCCCCGTTAGCCTGTCCTGTTGCCACGAACAGGTACTGCTCGATATCACGCCGAAGTCCGACAGAGAAGCGAACGGTAGTGCCGGGGAATGCCCGCCGGATATCGAGCCCTTTTTCCAAATCGTGTGGATCATTGATGACAACATCAAGCACGGTCCCCTGTCGCTTCAGAGGAATCCATGAGTTTCGCCTGAGATAATCGAAGCTGAGATTTTTTAAGAGTTCTGGGTCGATGACCGTCCGCTCATCATATGGGACATACGGACATTGATAGAACTCGCTGAGCGCCAATCCGAGCGCGGCGCGTGGTACCCGGTATTTTTCCAGCAAGATCATTTCCAGGTCGACCTCGCGCGATAATGACTCCTCTACTGCAGTATCCAGATCGATCTGGCTAATGAGACCACGATAGGCGATACAGTCTAAGAGACTGCGCTCCATCGTCATCTTACGGGGTTGCTTGCCCATCTGTTGTTTCTTTAGACTTGCACCTGAAAGAACTGATCTTTTCGGACGTGTGACCAGAGTTTGCGTCATCATTTTAGCTCATCCTTTGACATAGACAATAAGAAGTTGGTTTTTGTGTGCCTCTATCTGAATCATATGGCTCGCCAGAGTCATTCGCCGTACCCCTATCTCAGTAACGTGCCACCCAGGTCCCTGGAGCGCGATAGACGACCGGCAAGCCACGGAACAGCCCCTGCCCGAGATCGTGGTCGTACCACACCTCAAGCGAGCTGCCTGAGTCTGACGGTGCAATCGTCTCCCCGGCCACTACCGCACCGTAGAGCTTTGTTCTTCCAGTGACAGTGATGGTCCCGCTGGCATAGAGCACGCCGTTAAGATGCACCCCCGACAGATGAATAGGTGTTCGAGCGAGCGCGTTGTTTTGGTCAGATATTGGAGGGCTCAGAGCTTGGACGGTTGTACCAGTCCCATTTGGGGCCAGCACGACGTGCCCTTGCATCACTATCGTACCTTCTAGGTACGGAGCCCGGAGCTTGAGGACTCCAAGATTGTCGGGGTGTGGCGCCGTTTGGTCGAGCGTATCGATAAAGATCAGACCCAGCTGATCACCAGGGGTTTGCGACCGTAAGGCTTCCTCTGGAGGGAGGCCTTTGCCCAACTCAACAACCCCTTGAGGATAGAGAAGCCCCTCACGATCGATCGCAAAGTACCGACCAAATCGTTTGGCTATTCGTTTCAGATGTTCGTACGGCCACTCATCGAATCGAATGCCGGGAATAGGATTCTGCCCTACATGGAGGTTGGGGAGGACATCCGTGGTCGGAGGGACCGCCGGGTTGGTCAGCCGCACATCTCCTCCCACCCATGCCTCCATCCACCTATCCTCTCGCTGATTGGTTGCGTCATAGCCCTGCCCGGTCACGGGCGCGATCGCGCTTTTCCTCGGAAGATCTTTCGCCTGTTTGAGTACGAGGTTTCCACCCACTTTTAAGTCACCCCAATGCATGGTGACCGGCGATTCACCGCCAGGAAGGAACAAACCCAAGTGCTGACCGACCTGGACCGCGGCTTTCAGTGAAGGTAGATCCAGGGGCCCCCAACTGCATTCGGACTGATTGCCGAAGAGAAGGGTCGGTCTTGGTTGTGATGGTGGTATCAATGGTACAAAGGAGGCCGGGATCCGTAGGAGCATACACTTTTAGCTCCTCCACCAGTCCGAGTTGTCCCATGGCACGAAACAGCCCGTTTTCTGGGTCATTGAGGAGTCGATTGTCCGAATCGTCTTCCGCCTGTAGGCGAAAATCAGGCTGGTCGGGCGACCCTACAAATTGGGAGCGACCGGTGGCATCGAAAAATGACGATGCACCGTCCGCATCATGATTCCTCTTGGCACGAAGTGACACGATTGACGGTACCGCACTGGTGGGCTGTGGGTCATGAAACCAGCCCGCTACAAGTTCCACAGATGCGTCAGCAAGTTGTTGAGCTACCGCCATGTGGCCTGCGGCGCTTGCACTGAGGGCTTCTTGCCCACTGAGGTTCAAGAGGGTCGCCGCAAGTACCGAGAGAACCAGGACGATCACCATGGCTCCCAGAAGTGCAATCCCTCGCTGGTCACCGTTGATGTGTCTACAGGACATGATGTGTATCCTCCTACGATCGAATGCTCACTTCCCGCACCATTCGATGCAGGGGTTGACTGGAATGGATCTCTAAAACAATACGTTTCACGTATGCGGGGTGGCTGGTTCCCTGTCCCCTGTCGTTCCAGTAGGAAAAGCGGGGATCGCTAAGCCCACCGATCAGAACACTGGCTCCGCCATCGACCATGCGCATGAGATTCGAGGTGCCATCTTCATTGCCCTTCACATAATATTTCACTCGATTATTCACATGCACAGACGCCCCTTCCGGGAACGACATCCCAACCGGTTCCGCCAGAGTTAGCTGATATCGTTGTCCCGAGTGAGCGAGCCGATGAGATTTGCAGGCGTGTCGGTCACATACACTGACTATTTTTCCTTCACCCCATCCACGCCCATCCTGTACCGGCAGGACCGATTGACCAGGAAGAAGACTAGCCGTCGTTACGGTGCGATGGTCACTGAGATTGGCATGAAACTGAAACTCGTTGGGTGCTGCTGTGACGATGGTGTCAGCCGTCGCAAGTCGAACCTCTTGCTCAAAGACTTCCAGCCCCAACCGAAGATCTTGCTGATGATTCAGCAGGCGGTACTGTTTCCCTGCATGGGTCTGAACGATATTTAACGTGCTCAACGTAGTCGCCAGCACAGCAGCACCGATCGCTAAACTGATCATCAATTCGCTCAGACAGACACCATCGGACTCGGCCAGGATCCTGACCCATGGTTGATGGCATAAGGCAAAAGGAGTTGACTGCCCGTCGTTCATCGTTGCCCCACGTAGCTCGGATTCGCTCGTATCGTGGCAACCTGGACCTCTCGCCGTTCGCCTTTCCGGTTTGAATATGATGCAACGGCTCGGATCGTCACGAGCCCGGTGGTGTGGAGTGGCCTCTGAGGCTCACCCTCAATGGTCCAGACAACCGTTATTCCATCGCGTTCGCACATGGCCGTATAGATGCCGTCTCCCGCTGTGATGTCGGCACCTTGACCGTCATCGACCATAAAACTGTCGGGAGTACCGTCATGATCAAGGTCATCTTCAAGAAGAGATTGCCACCGAATGGAACGTTTCACTTCGAGTCTGGCTTGGGCCTGTTCCATCGCTTTGTTACTCAGGCCGCCCTGCTGCGCGTATCTGGATGTGATTTCCACTGCACCCAGTGTCCCCATCAACGCAATTCCTGAAATCATCATGGCCACCATGACCTCGATCAGGCTAAAACCATCGCTTTTACGATACGTGTTCATAAGATGGATACCCGACCTGTCATACTCACCGTGAGTGTTTTGGTCTGGCCCTCCCTGTTGTGGATCTGGATCGTTGTTGGAGTGGCGGAGCGACCGCTTGGCTGAAACTGGATGTCCCACCCTGCACTTGGTTCTTCAATGATGAGGCCCTTGCCTCCGTAGCGATAGACATGGTGGGTGGTATTGCCACTGACGAGTTGTGTGATCAACTCCTGCTGTTCTGTGTCGATGACAATCCGAACTCGATCACGGTTGGTTAACGCGAGCTGTCTCGCTAGGCGGAGGTCAGAAGCAATTTCTTCTGTGACGCTCCGGAGCTGTGACGTGGAGTGGAGTCCGAGGAAGTTGGGAATCCCCATCAGGGAGACCATAGCCAGGATTCCCGCCACCACCATGAGTTCCGCCAATGTCTTTCCGTCCTGCTTCATACATTCCTCTCTGGTACCGCCCATTTTTCCTTGCCGTAGCCCTATCTCAAAACTCGTGCCGTTCTTCGATGGACCATTCACTGTTCATGGCTCGGCGGCTTTCAATTGCCTTGACATCACGTAAGGCATTGATGTACTGGAGATTTATGCAGGGTCTTGCACTATGAGAGCACGTGGAGTTGCTGTGTGAGGGAGGAGATTATGAGGGAGACGTGTCGTGCCCGATTAGATACAGTTTTTAACGAAAGAGATACACTGGCATTGCTGTGAATCGGCCATAGGAGCCATTATCCAGCCAATAGGCCTTGATACCAATCAAGTAGAGACTGTCCAAAGAACAGTGACACCAGGGCGCCACAGACGAGAAACGGGCCAAATGGAATGTAGTCTTCCCGACGAATCACTTTGGCTGCGATGAGGCCAACGCCGATGAGTGATCCAAGGAAGGAACCCACCATGATGGTCATGAGGGCCGGCTTCCAACCGAGAAAGGCCCCAATCATCGCGAGAAGTTTGATATCTCCTCCACCCATGCCCTCTTTTCCGAAAAGATACGGACTCGCCCAGGCCAGCAGCCATAGGATACCTCCGCCGACCAACATACCCAGCAACCCATTGAAAAATCCGAGCGGGAGGATCGTCGCGGCACTGAGGAGTCCGAGGATGATGCCTGGGAAGGTAATGGCATTGGGAATAATCTTATGAGAAAGATCGGTTCCAGCTACCACTAAGAGAGCCGAATAGAGTATCCCGTAGGTTGCTGCAGACCAGGTCATCCCGAAAAACCATGCGATCCAGACATAGCCTAGGGCATTCAGAGCCTCCACCAATGGATACTGGTAAGGGATGCGGATCGCACAATGCCGACAACGTCCCGCCAACAGCAAGTAGCTGACAATCGGAACGTTATCATACCAGGCAATTGCCTGCGAACAGCTTGGGCAATGGGATCCCGGCCATGCGATCGATTCGTGCCGTGGCAACCGATAGATACACACGTTCAGAAAGCTACCAACGAGCGCGCCAAAGAGGCCGACAATGAGATACGCCGAGAATAGTGTTTGGCTCTCATGCATAATTGCTCAGAGTTCTTTCCTTACCCAGGAACCCTACTAGGGCCAAAGTACCCGAATGTACATTCTTCGCCAATCGTTCCATAATATCGTGGTAATGTAATCTACGTGTTACATCGAGTATACCTGAAACCGATTCCAATCAAAGGAGAACGTGTCATCATGGCTACAGTACGTACAAAAGCACGCTTGCGGAAATCTCTTATGAACCTTGAGCCTCCGCCGCGCACAAGACGGCCGGAGTCGCTCACCTCGCGAGAACAGGAAATTTTGGAATTGATCTGGGCGGGGTTTAAGAACAAAGAAATCGGCAATCGGCTAAAGATCAGCGTCAAGACCGTTGAGGCCCATCGAGCCAATATGATGAAGAAAATGCGCGTCTCGAATACGGCTCAATTACTGAAGACGGCGATCCAAGGTGGTGCGCTGAAAATCCGGTGAGTCATGAGTTTTAATTCCGCTGATCCCGTTGACGAACAGCCTCGAATAGGACAATCGCCGCAGCAGCGGAGACATTCAACGATTGGATCCGTCCCTTCATGGGAATATGTATACATTCGTCACAATGCTGAATGACGCCTGCTCGGATGCCCCTTCCTTCTCCCCCCAGGACGAGCCCAACCGGCCCTCGTAGGTCGACCTCGGTAAATTTCTTCTCCGCTGCAGGTGTGACGCCGTAAACCCAGACCCCGGCCGCTTTCAATGAGTCAATCAATCTACTGGTATTCGTCACACGTGCGACCGGGATGTGATCGATTGCTCCAGCCGATGCTTTTGCCACCACTGACGTGAGTCCGGCAGCCCTTCGCTCAGGGATAAAGATGCCGTGAGCACCGGCTCCCTCCGCCGTTCGAATAACGGCCCCGAGGTTGTGAGGGTCCTCTACACCGTCCAGGATCACCACAAAGGGTGATTCCTGCCGTTCAGCTGCACGTGCCAAAATGGATTCTTCCGTCTGATACGCCTTTGCCGACGCAAATGCGATGATGCCTTGATGTTTTCCGTTTGGCACGAGACGGTCGAAGGAGGACAGGGGTTGAACGTGAACCGGAATGTGACGGGATCGAGCCAATCGCGCCAGATCAGTGAACTGCTTGTCGGTGCGGGCGACCAACAGGCGTTGGATTGGCCGACTACCAGCTTTCAGCGCTTCACGTACGGCATGGAGGCCGTAGAGCATTTCTGGTTCATCAGCGCTTCCAGCGGCTTGTGCCATCGGGCTTGTCCTCGACCGTGATACCCAGTGAAGCGAGCTCTGATCTGATTGTGTCGGCTCGCGCAAAGTCTTTTCGTTTCTTGGCTTCGATGCGTTCCGCCAGTTTGGCTTCGATCTGTACGTCTGTCACTGCGGGCCCTACTGTGACTGTCGGGGCGAATGATGTAACCACAACGGAAGCAGGTGGGATCTCAATGCGAACGTTGAAATCCCACCGATCCAATTGAAATAATCCAAATACCAGACCTAGGGAACGAAACGCCTGACGCGCGGTTTGTCTCCCTTCGGAAGAAAGCCCGGCTCCCAATAGTTTGTTGACGTCACTCCGCAAGCCTTGGAGGGAAGCAATTGCCAGAGGTGTATTCAAGTCATCGTCCATCGCAGCTGTGAACGCTGCCTGACAACGACCGACCGCGTGGTCTAGCTCTCGGTCCGCTTTTGCATTTCCACCAGACTCAGCTAACCGTCCAAAGAGGTCATAGAAGCCATTGAGAGCGCTCTTCGCCTCCTTCAGTGCTTGGTCCGAGAAATCGAGTGGCCCGTGATAATGGGTTGAGAGAAGAAAGTACCGTAGGATCTCACCAGTAACCTCTTCAGACCAGTCTGACTTCTCAAAGATCTCGCGAATCGTGAAAAAGTTTCCCAGCGACTTGGACATCTTTTCTTTGTTGATCTGGACAAATCCATTGTGTACCCAGTACCGAGCAAATTCTTTTCCCGATGCACCGCACGACTGTGCGATTTCGTTCTCATGGTGAGGGAAGATCAGATCCATCCCGCCACCGTGGATGTCAAACGTTTCACCGAGATGTCGGATCGACATGGCGGAACATTCAATATGCCAGCCTGGCCGCCCTGGTCCCCAGGGGCTTTTCCATGCCGGTTCGCCAGGCTTGCTGCTTTTCCAGAGTGCAAAGTCCATGGGGTACCGCTTTCGTTCATCAACGTCCACACGCGCCCCGGCTTGCAAATCCTCGAGTCGTCGTTTTGACAGCCTTCCGTATTCCGAGTATTTCGAAACCTCAAAATACACGTCCCCATCCACCGCGTATGCCAACCCCTTTTTGACCAATTGTTCCGTGAGCCGAATGATGTCGGCGATATGCTCCGTGGCCTTCGGCTCCTCCGTTGCGCCCCTGATTCCCAGTCTGCTCATATCTTCATGGTAGGCCTGAATGTACTTGGCCGTCACGGCATCACAAGACACACCTTGTTCATGTGCCCGCTTAATGATCTTGTCATCCACATCCGTGAAGTTCTTCACAAATGTGACCGCATAGCCGGTGTATTCCAAGTAGCGCCGTAGCACATCGAACACGAGCGCGCTACGAGCATGACCGATGTGACAATAGTCGTAGACCGTTACACCGCAGACGTACATGCGGACTCTCCTCGGTTCAATCGGCTCGAATACGTCTTGCCGCCCGGTCAAAGTATTGAACAGCTTGAGCATAAGATTTACGCCCCTGAGCTTGTTCGTCGCTTTGGCCAGTGAGACCAGAGGAAGTACCCAATGGCTATAGCCAGAAATAGTCCGATGGCGATGTCAAATTGATGGAAGTAATCCCGAAGATGCTCCCATTGCTCGCCCATCCGCAGACCGATGTAGGCCAGGAGATAGCACCAGGGCAGGGCCCCGACAAAGGTAAACATCACGAAGCGAGGGAAGTTCATCTTTGCGATGCCGGCTGGAAGCGAAATGAACGTGCGCACGACCGGCAGCATGCGGCCAAAGAAGACGGCGGCTTCACCGTATTTTGCGAACCATCGATCAGCGACATCGAGATCATGATGGGAGACGAGAAAATATGGACCATACCGTTCAGCAAATGGCCTCCCCCCCCATACGCCTGCATAGTAGGCCACGATCGAACCAA
>Ga0224510_10001499_pt1 | contig 15364 bp, 14 predicted proteins | sample SF_May12_sed_USG_FD_170161 | JGI IMG/M metagenome (GOLD analysis project Ga0224510, IMG submission 170161) | Sediment microbial communities from San Francisco Bay, California, United States - SF_May12_sed_USGS_4_1 | ecosystem: Environmental > Aquatic > Marine > Sediment | place: USA: California... | reverse complement strand
TCTCGGCGTTCGTGCGATCAACGGCTTTCTTACGTGTGGTCGTGGCCAAAAGATGGGGATTTTCTCCGGCTCTGGTGTCGGCAAGAGCGTGCTGCTGGGGATGATCAGCCGCTATACAAAAGCAGACGTCAATGTTATCGCCTTGATCGGAGAACGAGGTCGAGAGGTCAATGAATTTCTAGAGCGTGATCTTGGTCCTGAGGCGCTCGCGCACTCCGTCGTGGTCGTGGCGACCTCCGACCAGGCTCCGCTCATCCGGCTCCGGGCTGCATTGGTGGCGACGACCATTGCCGAGTATTTTCGCGATGCAGGAAAGCACGTCTTGTTGCTCATGGATTCACTGACGCGATTGGCCTACAGTCAGCGAGAGGTTGGGCTTGCGATCGGAGAGCCACCGACGACAAAAGGCTACACTCCCTCAGTATTCGCATTCTTGCCGAAGCTATTGGAGCGTGTGGGGACGGGACCCGGCCCCGGCACCATAACTGGATTGTACACTGTTCTCGTCGATGGAGATGATCTGAACGATCCAATTGCCGATACGGTCCGGTCGATCTTAGATGGTCATATCGTCCTGTCTCGTACGCTAGCGGCACGCAATCATTTTCCCGCGATTGATTTACTCCAAAGCACGAGTCGTGTCATGCGGGATATCGTCGACCGTTCACACTACGACGCGGCGAGGCGGATACTGGAATTAGTCGCTCGGTACCGACAATCTGAGGACTTGGTTCTACTCGGTGCCTACAAGCCAGGGATGAATGCCGTCCTAGATCGTGCTGTTGACGCTCAGGACGCGATCAACGGGTATTTGCGCCAAGACATTGATCAAGCCGCCAGCTTCATATCGTCTGTGCAGCAGCTTGAGATGCTGGCCAAGAAAGCGACATGAGCCTTGACTCGTTACGGAAGCTGCGCGGGCAGGCGGTAGAGGCTCTCATGATGGAATTGGGCCACATCGCCCAATCTCTTTCTCGCAGCGAAGAACGATATCGCAAGATCGAAACCGAGATGGTGGAAGATGCCAACACGTATAGTCAACAAACCCAGCAAGGCCTAACCATAGAGGCCATGTTGGAGTGGCAGGTGCGTATGTACTCGCAGCAGACGGCCTTGCGCCAGGCGCATCTTGTGATTGAGCAGGAGACCTTGTCGTGGCAGCGTATCAACAAACTCCTTGTCGAAGCGAATCAGGAGTGCAAGTTGCTCGATCGTATTCTCGAACAACGTGAGGCAACACAATGCGCCGAGGTGGCCCGTCAGGAGCAGCGAGCGACGGATGAGGCTGCAAGCCGTCGTTATTTGTTGCGATGAGAGCGGGGTGTATGAATTCATCTCCCACCCATTCCAAGAAAGAGCGGTTCCGTTGTGCCAGCCAGAGGCCTCATGACTCGACGCCGAGATCGAATCGATACTCTTCTCTCTGGACATTGATTGGTGGAGTTTGTGGTTCGACTATTCTCTTGTGGGTCATGGTGCAATTGGGGCAAGCCTCGTCTGAACCTAAATCCAAAGTTTCAGCGATGTCACAGACATCCTCGAACCTGGATGTGGCACCTCCTGTTCCGCCGGGAGAGAAAAACGAATCGGAGGTGCGGGATCAGGCCAAATTGCTAGCCCCTCCGGCAAGTCAGGGACCTGCGATCGATGTTCCGCGCGAAGTGCTGGAGATGCTGGAACAGCGTAAGCGTGATCTGGATCAGCGCGAAGAGGCGATCCGTCACAACGAGCAACGGCTCATGATTGTGAGAATCCAGATCGAGGAGTTATTAGAACAAAACGAAGCCTTGGAGAAGAAGATTCAAAGCGCACAGGCCAAAGAAGACCGATCCCAGGCCAAGGTCAATGTGGAGAAGCAACTTCTGGCACAAGAGGAACGGACACGGCTTGCGAAGATGTACGAATCTATGCCGTCGGAAGACGCGGCTGCGCGTCTGGAGCGTATGTCGGATCGGAGGGCGCTTGAAATCCTCCGCCTGGTAAAATCAAAGACCGCCGGAGCAATTCTTTCCCAGGTCAAAGCGGACCGGGCCGCGAAACTCACCGAGCAGTTGTTAGCACAGATGCCGTAGAGCCTGTGGGCATTCTTAGGGAGGGTCTGATTACTCAGAAGTCAGCAATTTGAACGACAGCACATCCAACATTCATGCGGGTTACAGGGCTGTTTATGTTGTCTAAGTTACTGACTTCTGAGTAATGCACAGACCTCCTCGGCACGACGGTCGCCACATACCTGAGCGCGGCCAGGCCTGTATCGTCTTGATTGAGCAGGGGAGCGATCCGATTGTTGCGACCACGGTTTGTGTTGATTGCGGCACGTGCCTCAGATTTTCGCGCTGCTCAATGACGCAAGCCCCACCAGGATTCACAAGATGGTGCGACATCAACACGACGCGACGACCAAAATTGATGTGGGAGAGGTCCAACACCTGATGAAAGGGGCGGAGGAGGCGGTCATGAAAATCTAAACCAGCACAAGTCCCAATCGTGAGAACGATGTTGAGTGCTCAGGTTCACTGCGCCGCTTATGCTGAAGTATGGTCTGTTTTGGAATCAGAATGTATGGGGTTGTTGGTTAACCCTGGCGTGGCACGGATACGATGTGAGTGAACCAGCAACTTCTGTCGATTTGGGACGCCGACCTTGTCGAAAATGCTGGTCAGATGATGACGTACCGTACTATCAGAAATAGACAACTGGTAGGCGATGTCTTTATTCGAAAGTCCCTGACCTACCAATCGGATAACCTCTCGTTCGCGCTCGGTCAATGCCTCGGGCCACACAGGAGGCTGTGGTGTGGTATTGCCCGTCGCCTTGAAGATCACTCTTGGATTCCCGAATACCGCACCATTCCGTTCGATATGGGCAGAGTTAGGAGCAGGGGGATACAGCGCGTTGATCGCAGCGAGTACGACATCAGGCGGTTGAATTTTCAGGATCACGCCGTCAACCCCGTATTCCACTGCCTCGCGCGTGCGTTCCTTATCCTCGAACCCGGTTAAGAGTAGGATTTTGCTTTTCGGAGCCGCTTCTCGTATCTGCCTGATCCCGCCGATGACGTCTCGTTCGGTCTCCACATCCAGGATGACCACGTCGAGGTGATTCTCTGGGAGTAGCACGTCAGGCGTCATCCGCTGGTGTGGAAGCACTACGACCCGGGGCGTCTCTGCAAGCTCGAAAATTTTCTGCAATCCGAAGCACACGACATGTTGACTGCTAACAATCGCTATAGTGAGCACTGGAACCCCAGCGTTGGCCATGATGTTTCCTTACTAAGTTAAGAAGAAGCGATGATGAGTTATCAGACATCTCGATAAGGGGCTTGGCAGACACGAGTCACCGAATGAGGATCAACGAATGGATCTCCTCCGACTGTGGCCCTGGAGGGAGGTGCCCCGGTTCCGCACGCTCCTGCACGGGCTCGATCGCAACTGCGCGCCGTAGTCTGCGAAGTCGGACTACCAGATCGAGATGACCACGAGTCTGTTAGGGACAGCATCTCGCCCTGGACAAACAAAGGTATCATCTTGATGCACCATAAATGATAGGACAATTACTGTAGACAGCTCACGCAATTTCACTTGCCATCTAAGTTCAATAAGGAGTGTCTTTCTAACCATTAAGTTGGGGCAAATGATACCACCCATTGGTAGGGAGTGTGCTCCATTCTACTCTATCTGTACATATTGAATTTGGTGAGTTCGTCCCCGTTCCCCCTTGATCTCAACATGCCTTCTTGAGCCTGCTATACATGGCACAAATCGCATATCTCACCTGGAGTTGGACCATTTCAATCAAAATGGATCCTCGTAACCAACCGTTCAGACATAAGTGCTGGCAATAAATACACGATAATTGGATATGTGTCCTATGGCTTGGCATCTATAGATTATTTATACATGCCAAATTCTAGATATTAATGCTGTTTACTAGGTTATTTATCTGATTTGGAATAATACAAAGCGGCTATTTATTACGACATGATAAGACATGTGTGCTATACAAAATGTTTGTCGCTCCTTAGGTGTCTGCTAGAGCATTGTGCCTACACGAAAACTAGACAGAGGTCCGATTGCATGGAGCTAGTAATACTAATAAAAGATCGTGGGCCGTACGGCTCTGAATATAGAGCCATAACAGTCCGTTGGCTATAGGGCTATGCGGTTCCCTGATTCTTCTGAAGCAGAGAATGGGACTAACGGGGCGAAGCTATGAGTACTATCTGTCAAGAAGGACGGTTTGTGAGGCAAGAAGAAGCAATGGTATGTGACACGGATCGTCGATGGTATGCCCTTCAGACACATTCTCATCACGAGAAACAGGTTCGTGACCGGCTGCTGGCGGGGGGAATTGAGCCCTTTCTCCCTTTAAGCAGACAACGTCGCCAATGGTCCGACCGCAAGGTCTGGACAACATTACCGCTGTTTCGCGGATATTGCTTTGCGAGGTTTGCGTTAGATAATAGTCATGATATTCGTAGGACTCCGGGTGTCGCGTGTATCGTTGGCATCTTGAAACCAGAACCCATTCTGGAGGAGGAGATTGCAGCGCTCCAGCAGGTCACTTCCGCCGATTGCACGATCGAGCCTTGTGATTATTTTATCGAAGGCACATGGGTAGAAGTGGTGCGCGGTCCCCTTGCTGGCCTTCGGGGACAATTCGTCAGACGAACGAAGCAGCATGGGTTGGTGATCCGCGCGTCTCTCATTCAGCAGGCAGCACTCATCCACATCGGAGCCGACGACGTGGTCTCTACACAGTAAGCCTCCATCTCACCACGTCATCGGCTTTATCCACTAAAGCCTGTCCACCGTCCTGTGGATGGCCTTAATGTCAAGATTACGTTTATCTCAAGATCAGATGAAGGTCGTACTCTCGGAGCTAAGCGCCGGTCGTCCGGTGCCAGAGGTTTCTCTCAAGCACGGGATCTCCCTCAAAACCCTCTACCGCTGGCGGACGAAGCTTGCCCGTGAGCAACAACTGGAGATAGAGCGACTACGTTCGCTGGAGGCTGACCATCAACGGCTGAAAAGCAAATTCGCTGAGCTCGCGCTCGATTACGCAACGCTCCGGGCGGCCTTGGTCAAAGACGTCATGGGAGATTGTTAGAAGGGCAATTCCTGTCAAGAAGGTGCACAGCTGGACCGTGTATGCTCCCTAGCGACGTAACGCAGCTGGCAAAGAACCTGTTGGAGAACAGTGCCACGATGATACAGCGGTCATCGTTTGGAAACGAACTGAAGAGAAGGGCCGCTCGCCACAAATTTAAGATATCACCGTGGAACTAGCTCAATCACAGGCATCAAGAGTGCAACGCTCACGGGCCTGTTCCAAAAGTTTCATTTAATCGCAAGGTGGGGGCCGGACTCCGTCATTGCTGAGCAATACCGAGTGGCCGCGACGCGCCTGCTGTTGATGACGGCTGAAAAGCAGAACGTGGTCTCCCTTGTGGCCAGCAGCATCATGGGGGAGGGCAAAACAACCACGGCAGTCAATCTTGCCTATGTTCTGGCTCATGACTTGAAGAAAACTACGCTCCTGATCGATTGCGATTTCAAGCGCCCGATGGTGCACGAATATGAATATATGGACATTCCGGTCGAGCCTGGCCTCAGTGAAGCGAAACAGGGGAGAGACATTCTTGAGGATTGTATTCATCCCTATGACGGTATTCCTCTCTGGATTTTGCCATGCGGGGATCCGAAGGTTAGGCCTGCCAGTATTTCTGGGATTCAGTATGTGAAACAGATCCTGCCGGAGCTAAGGACCCGCTACGACCATGTGGTTTTGGATGGACCGCCTGTGTTGACGCTTGCGGACGTCAATGTTCTCGGTAGTCTGGCGGATCGTGTGATCCTCGTGGTGCGAGCTGGCTTGACGAGTCTGGAGATGGTACTCAAGGTGCTGAAACAGCTCAGCGTCGAGAGCGACGCCATCGGAGTTGTCTTAACGCAGGAGGAAATGGAGTTTGCACTCCATCTCATGCTCATGGGCGAAAAGGACTATGCCACTAGCAACGCTTGAAGTGACGAATAATGAGGCTGTAGTGGATCAGGGGGTACAGTTGTGCAGCTTCAAGGAGGACTCGTATCCGACCCGGAACATACGGAGTCACAGGAGGCGGGTGCTCATCTTGGGGGGAGGGACGCTTGCCCGTGAACTCTATCGAATCGTACTTTCGGAACGCCTTGGCCTGATGGACATTGTTGGGGCTCTTGTAGTGGAAGATGCGCAAGTGGAGAGAAATGCAAGAATACCTGGCATAATTGGCACGCATGAGCAGTTGGCAAAGGTGGTAAAAGAACAGAGAGTGAATACCATCGCGGTCTGTTTTGAAGACCGTCGCTCGATACTGCCGGTTAAACAGCTCCTCGATTTGAAGGCGATGGGGATAGACGTTCTTGACGGCCATCAATTGTTCGAAGAGATCTCTGGCCGCCTCTCGATCGATACGCTTCGCCCGAGCGCCGTGATCTTTTCGTCCGGCTTCAAGCAGAGCAGGGTCTCCCGTGCCACAAAGCGGTTCGTTGACATACTGCTTTCATCCTGCGGGGTGCTGATGCTGTACCCGCTATTCCTGGTGGTTGCGCTTCTGATCAAAGTCGATTCACCGGGACCGGTTATCTATCGTCAGCACCGTGTCGGGTTGCACGGGCAACCCTTTCAGATCTGGAAGCTTCGATCAATGAAGCAAGATGCAGAAAAGTCGGGACCTCAATGGGCTCAAGGGGATGATCCTCGGATCACCCGCGTCGGGTGGTGGCTGCGAAAAACTCGCATTGATGAGCTTCCGCAGCTGATCAGCGTGTTAAAAGGGCAGATGAGTCTTATCGGGCCGCGTCCTGAGCGACCGATGTTCGTGCAAGACTTGCGAAAAGTCATTCCCTATTATGATTTGAGGCACACAGTACGACCCGGCATCACGGGATGGGCGCAGGTCAATTTTCGCTATGGCGCTTCTGTAGAAGATGCCCATATTAAGTTGCAATATGACCTCTACTATGTCAAACGGCTGTCGTTCGCCCTTGATATCAGAATTCTAAGACAGACGGTGCGAGTGATATTGTTTGGGGAAGGAGCGCGGTAACGGCTTTCAGTCAGCAGAATCAAAAGATGAGCGTACGACATGTTCTCTCGTTTGATGTGGAAGATCATTTTTAGGTGTTGGGCTTTTTGTCCGATACCAGAAGGCAATAACGGGATCGACTGGAATGTCGCATAGAGCAGAATACGCTCCAGCTTGCGGGGCTTCTGGCGCACCTTGAGAAAAAGGCACATTTTGTTCTGGGTGGGTGGTTGAGCGACATCCGGGGTTGGTCAACCGGTAGGCGAGACTGGGGTATGTGGAATGTAATGGCATCGCACGGTTATGGATATGACTTGGTCGCCAATCAGACAGACAGCGAGTTTCAGACGACGTCAGGCAGTCAAGGCGTATTTGGGGAAAGATTAGACGCGAGAGATGGTACTCGGCTATTCGGCGCTCAACTTCTTGGTCACTGACTCAGAACCTATGGGCGTTGGCGATTTTGGTCGAAGAAGGCTACCTCTACGGCTCCAGTATCTATGCTCGATTCCAATGTTCGGAGAAAATGGGCAGAGGGAGTTGTGTGCGCGGGATTGTAACAGTGGCTGGCCTCTGTAGTGGAAACAGTTCGGCCGATCCGCGACCTGGTCCGAGCGTGGGCACAGTGCGGCACGCCTCAATGAGTAGTGCCTGTGTGAGCTGCCAAGGTCGATGATGCAGTGCTTGGAAGTACAACGGTTCCATCAACAGATAGTCTTGACGACATGTTGGTATGCGGTGTGATTCCAGCTACGGAAACCTGGAGGCCGATCAAGGGTTATGGCCAATGACAAGATGTAAGTTGTCACGTAGATGTGACTGAGGAGAAGCAGTCGGCATAAAATGGTGATATCGTGGCGAGCAGGGAAGTCTCACGATGCGGTTATACGCCTGGGCCGAGGAAAGCAGAACAACGCATTGAGAAACAGATATAGGCAGAGTCTTTGCGCGTTGGCGTGCTTAGTGGTCTTAGTTGGCGCGTGGCTACAGCGGGTTGGAGAAAGTTTGGCGCAGCAGGCCCCATTATCTCAAACCGTCGTATTCGGTGGAACGGGGCATACGTGGTTCTCGCAGTATGCCAATCCAGCGCTTGTTGGCGCACTGTATCAAACGCCGGATTGGCCATTAACCGGCTACTACACACCATTTCCGGGATCGGCCCTCCCGCTAATCCCAGCTGATGGGATAAAATTGTTTGAGTCGCTTAAGTTGAATCCGATGTTGGGTGTTGCTCAAATGTATACAGACAATGTATTTCGAACGAATGACAATCGGAAGAGCGACACTTTCACAACGTTTGCTCCCGGCATTCAAGCTCAGTTGCCTTTCGCGGGACGTCATCTCATCCAGATGGATTACCGAACAAATATACAGTATTACGCAAACAATCCGTCGAACAACGTCCAAGATCAGACCGCTTCAGGAAGGGTAAATCTGGATTTTCCAGGAGGTCTCAAGATTGGAGTCGCGGGGGAGCATAAACTTGGGCATGACCCCAGGGGGACTGCTCTGGATACGAGAAATGTGGACATAAATAAATGGGAGGCGAACGGCGCTTTTGGCCATGCAGAGTATGTCGGCGCACAATCCAGTATCAGGATGGACCTAAGAACGACGAATATGACCTATCTGAATAACGCTCAGGGGCCCCTCCAGAACCGGTTAATCAACTATGCAGGGTTGACTCTCGCGCGCGATGTATTTCCAAAAACAGCTCTGGTGGCGAATGTTGGGGCAACTCAACAGATTTATGAAAATAATAAGAATCTTAGTAGTGTCATATACCAGGCGAGCGGAGGAGTGAGATGGTCCGCAAGCGAACGTACCTCCGGACAAGTGCTGGCTGGAGTGCAACACCTACAATTTTCAAACGCACAGGTCAACCAACCTCCCCCCCTCGACAGGTTCAGTAGGACCGAAGATTCCTTCACCAACTTTTTTATCATGGGCAATCTGGCGTGGAAGCCGACATCGTTATTGACGATTAGTCTGCAGGGATACCAGACTGTTCAACAGACAGCGGTGCTAACGTCGCTGTTTTTTGTTTCTACTGGTGGAAATTTAGCCATCAGTCAGGGGTTGACAGACAGCGCAACGGCCACACTTAATGTTGGAATAGAACGGGACAAGTTTACGAGTGGGGCCGGGGCGACTTCCTCAGCGAATAGGACCGATCTCCTTAAGAATGTGGCTCTTGGCATAAAATATCGGGCGGTCAAGTGGTTGGGGTTGAGTGCCCAGTACATATATGAGGACCGAAGTTCAGATCAAGTCCTATTCGAGTATCATGCCAATACCATGATGGTTTCTGCCCAATTCGTATACTAACATGGGAGCAGAGAAATGAATCGCGACATCAATGCGGACTTTGCTCAGTCAGACCAAGTCGAGATGCGTGATCTGACATTTCTCAATTATGCCACCGTGTGCAAGGAGTACGCATGGCTAATTGGCGGATGCGGAGTCGTGCTAGCTGGGATTGCGTTCATCTGGTCCTTCTTGCAAACACCTATCTATCAGACAAGAGCCACTGTGGTTATTGATCGGGAAGGAAATGATCTCATTGAACGAGAGAGGACTTTCTCGGACGTGAGCCCGGAATACTTTCAGACCCAATTTGAGCTGATGAAAAGTCGTATTGTTTTGCAGCGTACGGCAGAGGTTCTTCATCTGTCTGAGTACAAAGAATACAGCGATGAAGGATCTAAGGACATGGCTGTATTGTCTGCTGAGGACAAATTAATTAGGCAGTTGCAGCGCAATGTGGATATTATACCTATCCGGGGGGCAAGGCTGGCTCATATTTTCACACTATCACAAGATCCGAAATTGGGTGCGGAGATCGCCAATACACTGGCCGAAGAATATATCAATCGCGCCCAGGAATTGAATGCTCAGTCAAAGGAGAAATCCGCTCAATGGTTAATGGGCCATCTCGAAAACATGCGTTCAAAAGTTGAAGCATCACAGCAGGCGCTGTATGCATATCGTCTGAAGCATGGGTTGCTGGGTAGTCGAGATCAGCAAGCAATGGCTGTTCAGACAAACATGGGGTTGGATGCGGAGCTCATTAAGGCAGAAATGCAAAAGGCGGAAGCAAAGGCGCATCTTGAGCAGATTCAGTCGGGGCTGCGTCACAGAGCTGATGTTAGTGGAGCAGTAGAAATAGATTGGTCAAGTTTGGACGCATCACCTGAAGTGTTGCGCTCGCCACTGATTCAAACGCTTCGAACGCAAGAGATCACGGCATCAGGCCAGGTAGCTGAATTGGCGGATAAGTATGGTCCCCTTCATCCAAAGTTGGCGCGGGCCAAGACAGAGCTGCAAGATCATCGTGAACGGATCCGACAAGAAGTGGAAAAGATCTTTAATTCGTTGAAACGAGATTATGATGGCTCGGTTGCGCGAGTTCGCGCCATCAGAGAAGCAGCAGGACGTCACCGGCAAGAGAAACTAAAGCTTGAGCAGGCTGACATTGAGTACGGGGTTCTAGAGCGAGAGGCCGAAAGCACCCAGCATATGTACGATATATTTCTGAGGCAGGCAAAGATGGCCGACATTTCGGCCGGGGTTTATAGCGCCAATGTCTATCTAGCTGACCCTGCAGTGCCAAGCGCAAAGCCATACAAGCCGAAAAGGAGCCTGAATACATTTATAGGTTTGCTTCTGGGTCTTATGACCGGAGTAGGGTATGTAGTAGGTTTTAAGACTCGTGACCAGAAACTCAAAGACCCAACTGATCTAGCACGGTGTCTGCCGCATACCTCTGTGCTAGGAGTTGTACCGGTGATGCCAAAGGCGGAAATGGCGGACAGGCAACTGCTAGTTACAAGTCGGGGTGAGACAGCCGTGGCGGAAAGTGTGCGAATCATCCGGACAAATATGCTTTTCACTGCAACCGGAGATTTACCTTCTTGTGTCCTCATCACGAGCCCCGGAGAAGGTGAAGGCAAGACCACATTAGCTGTGAGTCTGAGTGCGGCGCAAGCTCAACTGGAGGATGTGCGGGTGCTTCTTATTAATGGGGACCTTCGAACCCACAGCTGTCATGAAGTTTTTACACCGATGAAACATGGGAGCACAGTCAAAGGGCTCAATGATTTCCTGAATGGTGAGGCTAGCATCGAGGAGATCATTTACCCGACAACATTGTCGAGACTCTCCATGATTCCTGGCGGAAGCTATCTAGGGAATGCTGCAGAACTACTGCAGTCTAAGAGAATGAGGACGCTTCTACAGCACTACCGGGATGAAGGGTTTCATATAATCGTGGATGCCCCGCCTATTCTGCCGGTTGCCGATGCGCTGATCCTCGGATCCATGGTTGACGGAGTGTTACTGGTGGTTGAAGCAAGTCAAACGACATCAGAGGCGTGTAGGCTTGCTGTTGAGCGTGTAAGTGCTGCCAGAGGAAGAATAATAGGAGTTGTGATGCAGAAGACGACAATACAAAGCACGTATGCCCTCTATGGAAGGTATCCGGCTGCGTAGTACTCAGGTTCGATACATCTCTGTATTAGGACACAGGAGGTGAAGGATGTGGTCTTCGGCTCAGACTCATGAGACTGGAATCGTCTTTCGCCGTAAGTCCTTTCCAGTAAAGGCGTGGGGCAGTTCGGCTGATATCGCAACGCCGACAGACCAAGTCCGCAAGCTTCGTTTCTGCGTAGAGCTGAAGCCAGGTTCTTCGGCGTCGTAGTTCCTCTTATGTCGCCATTCACAGCGCAGGTTATATCTCCGTTCATTGAAAGGCCGTTTCTAACCACAACGATCCATTTCATAAGTAAAGATTTGCCCGATTGTGCGAGGCGTGGTTCCGGATTCACTTGTAAAGTATTGGGATTTATCGAATATGAACGGCGTCATTAAGCTTGGTCTGGAGCGATGGGGTACGTGGCAGACCCACTCCGTAAATCGTCGTATCTTGGCGGCTATGGTCACGGTAGGAGGGTTTGCAGCCCTGGTCAAACTTGCTTCCGTCGCCAAGGAATTAGCTATTGCAAACCAATTTGGCACGGGTGACGAGTTAGATGCATTTTTGATTGCATTTCTTTTTCCTCAATTTGCCATTACCTTAATAGGAGGATCGTTGAATGCAGCGTTGATCCCCACCTATGTTCAGGTACGGGAGAAAGAAGGACCAAGGTTAGCTCAGCGGCTGCTGTCGACCGTCACCATTGGGAGTATTGGATTCCTCTTGGCTCTGACAGTCGTCCTGGCCTTCACCGCTTCGTGTATCCTTCCGTTGGTGGCATCCGGATTTTCAGCCGAAAAACTGGCGCTTACGCAGTCTCTGTATTATGTGTTATTGGCTACTTTGGTCTTGAGCGGCTTAGCGACAACCTGGGGCGCGATTCTAAATGCTGAGAACCGCTTTGTCTTGGTTGCTGTGGCGCCGATGGCCACTTCGATCGTGACGATACTTGTCATCGTGACGATGGCAAAACAATGGGGCGGCTACGCGCTCGCTATAGGGGTCGTCGGTGGAGCGATCATTGAAACGACTTTGTTAGGTTGGGGGCTTGTGCGAGTAGGTGTTTCGCTGGTTCCCCGGTGGTGCGGGGCTTCTCCTGCCGTCAAACAAGTATTAAGTCAATTTGCGCCAATGGTCGTTGCTGCATTCTTAATGGGGGGGACGACTGTGGTGAGTCAGTCGTTAGCCGCAATGCTTGATCCTGGCTCAGTGTCCATTTTGGCCTATGGGTACAAACTCACAAGCCTCATTGTCGCGGTCGGAGCAATGGCTGTGAGTACGGCGGTCCTTCCGCATTTCTCCCGTATGATCACCTTCGATGATTGGCAAGGGCTTCGCCACACATTGGCCATATATATCCGAGTCCTGCTTGGTGTTAGCGTCCCAGTGACTCTGGTACTGATTTATTACTCTGAATCTGTTGTGGCGGTGATGTTCCAACGCGGAGCGTTTACACAAGCCGATACCTTCGTCGTGAGCCAAGTCCAGGCAATGTATTTGTTACAGATCCCATTGTACATTGTAAGCATGCTATTTGTGAGACTGATATCGGCCTTAAAGGCCAACTACATGATGATGTGGGGCAACGTAATCAACCTGACCGGGTGCATCGTATTGACTTATGTATTGATGCATCGGTTTGGAGTGGCAGGCATCGCACTCGCGACAAGTTTGATGTATCTGCTTTCAATGTGCTTTCTGTGGATTGTTTCATCTCGGTTGCTACACAAAAAAGCAGTGGGCTGTGAATAGCCACGGATCCCACAATCGCAACAGAAGGCATGTTGAAATACTCAGGCCCAGTCGAATGCATCCCTGCAGGATCAGCAAAGTATCTTTTCTCCCGTAACTAAACCCAGCTCAATTCAAAATCAGTATCTCTATGTGCTGATTATTATAGACGTTTCTTGAGCTGGTTTTTGTGCTTCACGAGAATTTGCCAGGATGCCCCGCTCTGAAGAGCGGGGTTCTTTACCGGCTCCTGCGGAACCTTGGAGAAAGCCGTGCGAATAACCTTAGTTATTGAGAATCTTGGTGGAGGGGGAGCAGAACGTGTGGCCTCCCAGATGATTAATTACTGGGCAGACCAAGGGAAAGCCGTCACACTGATAACTCTAGCTTCAGAAAAGAAAGACTTCTATGCCACTCACTCTCAAATTCATCGAATAGCTCTAGACCTTACAGGTCCTTCACCCTCCGTCCTTTCTGCCGTACAGAACAATGTCAGGAGAATTAGGCGATTACGTGGTGCAATCACGACCTCACGGCCGGATTGCATCATAAGTTTTATGGACAGGATCAATGTGTTGACACTGTTAGCAAGCAGTGGATTAGGAATGCCCGTAATCGCATCTGAGCGTATCGATCCTCGCCAGCACAATATCGGCTCGATCTGGACCGGGTTGCGTCGGTTAGTTTATCCGCAGGCCGCTGCTATCGTTGTATTAACCGAAGGGGTTAGGCCTTGGGCTGAACAGTTTGGACATCCCAATAAAGTCCATGTGATACCAAATTCAGTGTCGGTTCCGGTGGAAGAGCGGTCAGAAGGTTGTGGCCGGAGTTATTCTGGCCGGACAATTATTGCAATGGGGCGATTAGATCCTCAAAAGGGGTTCGATTTGTTATTGAGAGCCTTTGCTCGGTGTGTGGTCGCACACCCCGAATGGTCGCTACTTATTCTTGGCGAAGGTGATGAGCGTGGTCGATTAGAAGCCTTGGCTGTCGAATTGGGAATTGCAAAGCGTGTAACGATGCCTGGGCGTACCCCAAATCCGTTCAAACTAATTCGGGCGGCAGATCTATTCGTCTTATCTTCACGTTATGAAGGATTCCCCAATGCGTTAGTGGAGGCGATGGCTTGCGGGTTGCCTGTGATCGCGGCGGATTGCCGGAGTGGGCCCAGGGATATTATTCGCGATGGAGTGGATGGTGTGCTAGTCCCGCCAGAAAATGTGGACATGTTAACCTCAGCCATGGATAGTTTGATGATGGATCCAGCCAAACGTCAACGCCTTGGTGCCAACGCGCTGGAAGTGAGTGAAAGGTTCAGCACAAACAAGATTATGAACAAGTGGGATGACATATTTTGTAACATCCTTTCGAGCAGGGTTGCTGCGAATCATTAGAGAGCTAGTTTGACAAAGAGGGGAGCTTCCTCTCCTGACAGCATTTCATCATTGCGCTACGGAGTTTTCTGGATTTTGAATCTTCTTATGAGAGCTATTTGAGAGAGTGGTTACGGCATGCTGCGGCAACGATGAGAAGCCCTCTGATATGGGGTTGGCCGAATTCTCGGTATGTGGTTAATGAGGTAATCGCATACATCTTTAGGAAGGTCTGATTAATTGAGCTTTTCAGCCAACCAACTCTCAAAACGCTGGAGATTCTATTGGTTTCTACACGAAACTCCAAATTAATCAGACCTTCCTTTATTTTGTCAAATTCCCAGCCGCATGTAGTGCTCCCCATTAGGCAAGCGGTCACGACCTGAGTACTGTGGCTAGGTTGTTGTTCAACCTGGCACGGTGTTCGATACTCGATCGCTGAATGTAAATACCTCGGGTTGTACCAGTCGACCCACGCCGCCAGGGCGTGTTCCAGCTCCAGTGGACTCGTCCACTCCCTGAGCCAGAGGAGTTCTTCTTTGAGTGTTCGCATGAGCCGTTCTGTGTCGGCGTTCCCTTTCGGGTTGTTATAGCTCGTGAAGGCTTGTGTGATGCCGAGTGTCGCGCAGGTTTTCATAAAGGCGACTGACATTGTTCCCACCGGCTTACCTTTGAGGCCCTCTAGCCCGGATAATTCACGACTCGGCCAAGAAAAAAAGC
>Ga0224510_10001497_pt1 | contig 15371 bp, 16 predicted proteins | sample SF_May12_sed_USG_FD_170161 | JGI IMG/M metagenome (GOLD analysis project Ga0224510, IMG submission 170161) | Sediment microbial communities from San Francisco Bay, California, United States - SF_May12_sed_USGS_4_1 | ecosystem: Environmental > Aquatic > Marine > Sediment | place: USA: California... | reverse complement strand
ATCCAAATCACCAGGAAATTGCTGACATTTGCGTCATCCACACTACGCTACGCGAACGCACCGAAGCGCTGGTGAATGCAGCAAACGAAAAAGGTGGCAATGACAACATCACTGTCTTGCTTTGCCAACTGGGACAATAATCATCAGCCATAAAAAAACGCCCCGATAACGGGGCGTTTTTTCCAATCACGGTCAATTGCTTACTTTTTGACTTCCAACAGCTCGATTTCAAAAATCAGTGCTTCGTTCGGGCCAATCGCGCCACCCGCACCGTGTTCACCATAGGCTGAGTCTGCAGGAATATAAACCTTCCATTTATCGCCTACTTTCATCTTCGGCAAAATTTCCTGCCAGCCTTTGATCACGCCATTCACGGGGAATGTCGCAGGCTGACCTCGGTCGTATGAACTGTCAAACACAGTACCATCCACCGAGGTACCACGGTAATGTGCAATAACGCTATCTTTCTCCGTCGGTGATGCGCCCTTACCGGCGGTAATCACCTCGTACTGAACACCGCTCTCCAGGGTTTTCACACCCTTGCGTGTTTTATTCTGCGCAAGGAATTTTTGGCCTTTTTCCAGGTTTTTCATCGACAACTCGGTTGCGCGCTCCATTTGCTTGCGCTGCAACGCCTGCATCGCCTTACCCAGTTCCTCGTCGCTCATTTTGAGTTTGTTACCTTTGAGCACGTCCTCAATGGCCGCCGCGAGCGCCTTGGAATCAACGCCAATGCCACGTTCTTTCATATCCATACCGATTCTGACACCAACGGCGTAGCCGATCTGTGCATTCTCGTCTTTCAGGTTTACATCTGCCAAAGCTGCACCCATGGGCACTGCACCCAGACACATTACCGCTAGCAGTTTAGTAATTTTCATTGACCGGTCCTTACCTTGGTTAATTTTTCTATTTGTGCTGACCGAAATTTTGTCAGCGATCCGAACGATTACATCACGTTATTTATGCGTGCGGCAAGCGTTACCAATAACAAAAAATGGGCTGCAAATTATGTAGCCCATTTTTTGTTGAGATAAAACAAACCCCTATCTGGTGCCAAAAAAGGCTCCCTCAATTCCAAGATACTCTGCCAAGACATTTTCCAGTGCTTCACCGACGTGGTTCATATTGAGACCACTCGTGCGCCAACTGATTTCTGCGATATCGTCATGACCAAAGTAGCGATTGTCTTCTGCGATTTCCCTGGACACTGAGCTTGCGGCAATATTTACAATGGCTATATCCAATGGATACTTCTCCGCCCGATCGGGAAAATGATGGAACTCTGCCACTTCAATCAGACTTTCAGGCAATTGCCATTGACGCATTAACTCAGCGCCGACCTCGCCATGATCCAGCTCAAATATTTCCTGTTGAACCTCTTCAGGAACAACATTGCCACTTCTGGCCTTTTCAACCAACTCGGCCACCAGCGAATCAATCCGCATCGCCATAACCAGCTGACCAATATTGTGCAACAAGCCCGCAATAAACAGACGATCCCGATGCAATACCGGGGTACTGGCAAAACCTGCCAAATGCCGCGCCATCAAACCAGTCATCAAGCTGTGATACCAAAACTGCTCCATATCAAACGCGTCGGAGTGATAACGAGAAAAGGCGTTTATGATGCTGGTTGCCAACACCATGTCTCGCACTTCATTGGTTCCGACCACCATTAGTGCACGATTTATTGTTTCAACTCGTGATGGAAAGCCATAAAACGGGCTGTTTGCAATTTTCAGCAACTGCGCGCATAAACTGGGATCTTGACTGATGAGTTCCGCAATGCTGACTGCGGAAACAAAAGGATCTTCCACTAATTCGTTAATCTTAAAACAAATATCTGGCAGCGCCACTAACTCTCCCACGGTAGCGACAATGTCTTTCGCGGTGGTGGTCATACGGTCAGACTCCCTTGGAATTGATCTACGTTGTTTCGGTCTATACCCCAATATCGCCCCATACTCATCTTTCTTTATCCACAAATCGTACCCCTTATTATCGGTTTTCAGGATTACCGCTTTTTTACCCAAAATCCGTGAAGCAGCTCCGAGTTCTGATTCTTTTTCATACAACCATAGCCATTTACGGCCGATAAACCAACCGTAATGCTACATTTTTACAGGTGAAACCATGGACATTAATGCCTTCAGCAGCGGTATCAATGGCATCCACAAAGGCATGCAGAGCTTTACGCGGAATGCCGAGAAAATCGCCTCTGCAACCACGCCCACCGAAACTCGGGACGCGGCCGGCAGTCTGGAAAAACCCTTGGTTGGTATGATCAGCGATGAACAACAAGTCGCTGCATCGGCAAAAGTCGTCAAAGCCGCCGATGAAATGCTCGGCACCCTGTTTGACGACATGGCGTAAGCATGATCAGCGGCGTATCTGCCTCTTCGGCCTACTACGCATACCCCACTCAAGCGCTTGGCAGTGCCGAGGCGCAGGGTACTCATGCAACTGAACCACCATCGCCCGGCACCGACGCGGGCAACAACCCGACCACTGACAAACAAACTCAACAGGCCGACGACAAAACCAGCAAAAAATCCACGCCGAAATCGGCAAACGGTGAACAACTCAGCGAAGAACAATGGCGTGAAGTTGAAAAATTAAAACAGCGCGATCGCGAAGTTCGCGCCCATGAAGCGGCTCATCTTGCGGCAGCCGGACCGTATGCTCGCGGTGGAATGTCGTTCAGCTATCAAACCGGTCCCGATGGCATGCGCTACGCGGTCGGTGGTGAAGTCGGCATTGACACCTCACCCATCAAGGGCGATCCACGCGCCACATTGCAAAAAGCCAACACCTTGCGCGCTGCGGCAATGGCGCCAGCAGAGCCTTCGTCGCAGGACCACGCCGTCGCCGCGCAAGCCACACAAATGGCCGCACAAGCACGACAGGAAATAATTCAGGAACAATCACAAAAATTACGCGGCAATGACAGCGAACATCGCAGCGACAGTAATGCTGACAAAGGCACAGAAAAAAACCATACGGACAACACTGCCGAGAACACTCGCCAGGCCCAGCACGCCAGTAACCAATACCACCAAGTGGAAAATGGTGACCGAAAAAAAACTGACGCCGTCAACCTCGACCTAAGGATCTAAGCGCTATTTGCAACCGCTGCCACTGATCCTCGTCCGCCGGCAATCCAAAACGCACACTGGGCTGCTGCCTGAACAGTCTCACCCAAACGCCCTGTTGCGCCAATTGCTGTTGCAACGACTCTGCATCCGCACGCTCACACCACTGAAACAGCGCGCAACCACCGCTGACTGACAGACCTGATTCGTCCAACAACTGCGCCAAACGGTATACCTGTTTGGGTAATTCGCGTCGCGTCTGTCGCTGCCAGGCGTCGTCCATCAGTGCCATGCGTCCCACATAACGCGCAACATGATTCACTTCCCAGGGATTAGCGAGCTCATCCAGCTCGGCCAGCAACGCCCGCCACGCAAACACGAACCCAAGCCGCACTCCCGCCAGTCCAAAAAACTTGCCCAATGAACGCAGCACAATCAATCCTGGCTCACCGACAAACGGCAACATGCTCTGCTCTGGCGTGGCATCGATAAAGGCCTCATCGACAATCAGCCAGCCACCGCGCTTAGCCAACTGCTGGGAAAAATCGCGCAACTGGGACACGCTCCAGTAAGTGCCCGTGGGATTATTCGGATTGACCAGCAACAACACGTCCAGCGTTTGAAGCTGCTCCGCCACCGTCTCGGCCTGTAGCAACACCACCTCGTGACCGGCGCGCTGCCAAGCTGCGGCGTGTTCGTTGTAGCTCAGCGCCAACAGCCCCACCCGTGAGCGGTCCCGCAACTGCGGCAAGCGCGTAATCGCCGCCTGGCTACCGGCCACCGGCAACAACAAATCACAGCCGTAATAGTCGCGTGCGGCCTGCTCCAGGCCGTCATTGATCTCCGGCAGACGCTGCCACACTCGGGACGGCACTTCGGGCACCGGCCAACCATTGGGATTCACGCCCGTGGACAAATCCAGCCACTGGTTCAGAGGAATGGAAGAATTTTTCGCCGCCTGGCGCAGATTACCGCCGTGTTCCAGCACGCTTGCCTCGTTTGACAGTCAGAAATGCAATGCGTACATTCTGCCACACCACGACCAGCCACAGGCGATGACATGCCCCGTTTGACCAAGATTTATACCCGCACCGGCGACAACGGAACTACCGGTCTGGGCGATGGCAGCCGCATTGCCAAAGATGATGCGCGCATTGAAGCGATGGGCGACATCGATGAACTCAATTCGTGTTTGGGCTGGCTGCTGTGTGCGGAATTACCCGCCATGCTACGCACAACCCTGCTGGACGTGCAGCACGTGCTGTTTGATCTGGGGGGCGAATTGTCCATGCCGGGCGTTAAACGGGTGCCCGAGAGTTACGTTCAACAACTGGAACAGCAGTTGGATGAGATGAATACGCAACTGCCCGCGCTGAAAGAGTTCATTCTGCCTGGCGGTAGTGAAGCAGCTGCACGCTGCCATCTGGCCCGCACTGTTTGCCGTCGGGCCGAGCGTCGCGTCCACACCCTCGCCGGACAGGACGACATCAATCCGGTCTGCCTGCAGTACCTCAATCGGCTGTCGGATCTGCTGTTTGTCGCCGCCCGTTTTATCAATCAGCAGGCCGGTCAGCCTGACGTGCTCTGGCAACCAGGCAAGCTACAACAAGGTCAGTAGCAGCCCCACCAACACCAGCCCAACCAGCCACACCAGCAACGCCCGTTGCACCAGGGTCAGCGCCCGGCCTATATCCTCGGCGGCGGGCAACGCACCCTCGCCCAGCACGGGTTTGTGTTTGATCTTGCCGTGGTACTTGGCATCCCCGCCAACACGAATCCCCAGCGCGCCCGCGCCTGCGGCCATCACCAGACCGGCATTGGGACTTTCGCTCTTGCCTTGCTGCGCTCTGGCCGCTGCCACCGCCTGCTGCCAGTTGCCAACCAGCGAATAGCTGATCGCCGTCAGTCGTGCCGGTACAAAATTCAGCACATCATCCAGCCGTGCCGCCGCCCAGCCAAAATGCAAAAATCGCTGGTTCTTGTAACCCCACATGGCATCCAGGGTATTGGCCAGACGATAGACAATCACCCCCGGCAATCCTGCCACCGCAAACCAGAACAGCGCGCCGAACAGCGCATCGTTGCCATTTTCCAGCGCCGACTCAATCGCCGCCTTGGTGACATCAGCCTCGGTCATCTCATCGGTCTGGCGGCTGACAATCCGCCCCACACTGGCACGTCCAGCATCCAGTCCCTGCCCCAGCAATGCATCGCGCACCGCCAGCACGTGTTCGCGCAGGCTCTGATAGCCAATGCACAGATACAACCCCAGTACGCTAAACACCCAGCCCAGTTTCGGCAGCGCCGCCAGCCATGCGGCCAACAGGGCAAACGGCAGCAGCAACAGGCTCACCGCCAGCACTCCCTGCCAGCGACCTGCTCCTGCGCCGTTCAGGCGTGACTCCAGCCCTGCCGCCAGCCGGCCAAATCCCACCAGAGGATGCCAGCGGCGCGGCTCGCCCCACCACCAATCCAGCATCACCGCCAGTACGCACAGCCAGGCGACCAGCAACGCACTCATCGAATCTGGATTCCGCCCATGCCGGCAGCCGGGCCACCGCCCTGGTTCTGCATAAAATCCGCGACCTGATAAAACGCCGCTTCCAGCTCTGCCGCCAGGGTCTTGTCATCCACGACCTCGGCCAGCGCCTGACGCATGCACATCATCCACTGATCCCGCGCTGAAGCATCCACCGCAAAAGGCATATGCCGCGCCCGCAAACGCGGATGACCGTATTTTTCGATGAACAACTGCGGTCCACCCATCCAGCCGGACAAAAACTCAAACAGCTTCTGCCGCGAACTCGCCAAATCCTGCGGATGCATTTTGCGTATGCCATACGCTTCGGGCAGCGTATCCATCAGGTCATAAAACCGCGTCACCAGCGCAAGGACTTTGTCCTCACCGCCAATGCGTTCGTAGTGCGTGGCCTGCATCGTTTTCCACCTCATAAAAATAACCGCTTCTTCATAGCAGAAAAGCCACGAAAAGGCCAAAACTGTCGCTCCGCACCCTCGGTTTTTCTGCGAGAATAACGCCCCATGAATACACACGCATTGATGATCCAAGGCACCATGTCCGGTGCCGGCAAAAGCACCCTGGTCGCCGGCCTGTGCCGCATACTCACCCGTCATGGTGTGCGCGTGGCGCCATTCAAGCCACAGAACATGGCGCTCAACAGTGCTGTCACCGTCGATGGCGGAGAAATCGGTCGTGCCCAGGCGCTGCAGGCGCTGGCCTGTGGATTGGAGCCACACACTGACATGAACCCGGTGCTGCTCAAGCCCAACTCCGACACCGGCTCACAAATCATCATCAACGGCCACGCGATCGGCAACATGGATGCGCGCGAATATCACGCCTTCAAGCCACAACTGCTGGACAAGGTCGTCGATGCCTTTAACCGGCTACAACGTCGCCACGATTTTGTGCTGATCGAAGGTGCCGGCAGCCCGGCGGAAATCAATCTGCGCGAACATGACATCGCCAACATGGGCTTTGCCGAGGCCATCGACTGCCCGGTCACACTGGTCGGTGACATCGACCGGGGTGGCGTATTCGCCCAATTGGCGGGCACCCTGGCGCTGCTGTCGCCCAGCGAACAAGCCCGCATCAACGGCATGATCATCAACCTGTTCCGTGGCGATGTATCACTGCTGACGCCCGGCATAGACTGGTTGCAGCAACACACCGGCAAACCGGTGTTTGGCACCGTGCCGCTGCTCAAAGGCCTGCATCTGGACGCCGAAGACGCTGTGCAAATCAGCCAGCAGTCCAAAACCGGCGCGGTGTTGCGCGTAGTGGTACCGCGCCTGCCGCGTATCAGCAATCACACCGACCTGGATGCGCTGCAACTGCATCCCCAGGTTGAGCTCGTCTTCGTCCAGGAAAATCAACCCATTCCCAGCGCCGATCTGGTGATTCTGCCCGGCAGCAAATCGGTGGCCTCGGATCTGGCCTGGCTGCGCACCCAGGGCTGGGAACCGTACCTGCAGCGCCATTTGCGTTACGGCGGCAAAGTCATTGGCATTTGCGGTGGCTTCCAGATGCTGGGTCGCACCCTGAGCGACCCCCAGGCGCTGGAAAGTCCTGACGCCAACGTCACCGCGCTGGGCTACCTGGACATGCACACGGTGTTGATGCCCGAAAAACAACTGCGCCGCGTCCGTGGCCAACTCAGTTTTGCCTCAGCCCCGGTCGAAGGCTACGAAATTCATCTGGGACAAAGCCACGGACCAGCACTCGCCTCTCCCGCCGTCATGCTTGATGGTCGAACCGACGGTGCGCTATCTGCCGACAACCAGATTCTCGGCAGCTATGTGCATGGCCTGTTTGATCACCCCAAAGCCAACCACGCTCTGTTAAACTGGGCCGGCCTTTCAACCGAGCAAACGCTGGATTTCACCGCCCAACGATTACAACAACTGGACAGACTGGCCGATTGCCTGGAAAACAGCGTAAAAATTAACCAAATTTTTCCCTGGCTGTGAAGAAATTGTCGTCGATGGCCGCCAACGGCATGAAATTTGTGATAATTTCAGCAAATGATAAACTCTTGATAACTAAAATTTGCCAGGACACAGGTCCACGGAAACTATGAGCATTTACGCGACTGAAAAACTGGTCACTGAAGCACGCCGACTGGCCGCGGAATACCGCCGTGCCACAGGTCAGCCCTTGGGCATCAGTGGCGAAATTGCAGAGTTTGATGCAGCCAAATTACTCAGCCTGAACATCATCAATCCCAAGCCTGGCGGCTACGACGCGGTCGGCACCATTGGCCACCGCAAAGACAAACGCATCCAGATCAAAGGCCGTGTGGTTTTTGAAGATTCCAAAGGTCGCGCCCGCATCGGCCAGATGAAAACCGACATGGACTGGGACAGCATCGTGCTGGTGGTCATGGACGATGATTACCAGGCCATCGAGATTTTCGAGTGCGACCGGGAAGTCGTGGAAAACGCCCTGGACGAAGTACCACCCAACAAACGCGGCGCCATGTCTGTCGCCAAATTCAAAAAAATTTCCACCCTGGTCTGGACCAAAGCGGACGGCCTGCTGGAAAAAGACGAAGAGCTCGCCACTTACCTGGCAAGTTTATAGCGGCGCATGTTTTCCAGCGCCGCTGACGTTCTTGGCCCTGACGGCCCGTTCAAAGAACATTTTCCCGGATTTACTTCCCGCCCTCAGCAGCAGGAATTGGCCAGCGCCATCGAAACCGCGCTGCAAAAACACACTACGCTGGTGGCCGAGGCCGGCACCGGCACAGGCAAAACACTTTCCTATTTGGTGCCTGTACTGCTGTCAGGAAAAAAAGTTCTGATCTCCACCGGCACCAAAAATCTGCAAGACCAACTGTTCCTCAAAGATCTGCCCGCAGTGATCGAGACGCTAGACGTCCCGGTGCGCATCGCCCTGCTGAAAGGTCGCGCCAATTATCTTTGCCCACAGCGACTGGAACGCAAAAATCTCGAAGGCCGTTTTCACAGCCGCGAGCAGGTGCAGATTTTCAACACCATCAAAAACTGGTCCTATCAGACCCAGACAGGTGATCTGGCTGAACTGGCTGACATCCCCGAAGACTCGCCGGTCTGGCCCATGGTCACCTCCACCACCGACAATTGTCTGGGCGGTGACTGTCCGCAATACGACAAATGCCACGTGGTCGAAGCCCGCCGTCAGGCGCAGGCCGCTGACATTGTGGTGGTCAATCATCACCTGTTTTTTGCTGACATTGCCCTGCGCGACGAAGGCGTCGGCGAGCTGCTGCCCGCCGCCGATGCGGTGGTGTTTGATGAAGCCCATCAACTGCCCGAAGTCGCCACCCATTTTTACGGCGTCAACATCACCCTGCGGCAAATCAACGAATTGTGCACCGATGCGATCGCCGCCGCTGAAGACGAAGCGAAAGATCAACTGACCGACTTGCGACCACTGGCCGATGAAACCAGTCTTGCCGGCACCCAGTTGCACGCCAGCATGTTGCATATTCCTGCTCGCGGTGTACTGCCGTTTTTGCTGCAACAAGGCAACGTGCCAGAGCTGCTGAACAAACTCGACCAATCACTCACCAGACTGCATGCCCAACTGGAAATCATGGCGGTCCGTGGCAAAGAGCTGGAGAACTGCTTCGGCCGCGTAATTGAATTGATGGAACGACTGCATCTGGTCAAACATCCGCAAAACGAGTTCGTCCACTGGTACGATGTCACCAAGCGCAATTTTGCGCTGCACATGTCACCGATCAGCATTGCTGACAATTTTCGCGAACAACTGAAAAGCTACGCCAAAGCCTGGATTTTTACCTCGGCCACGCTCAGCGTCGATGGCGATTTTTCGTTTTTCACGTCGCGGCTGGGACTGGACGAGGTGCAAACCTGCCGCTGGCCCAGCCCGTTCAACTATCAGGACCACGGCCTGCTGTACGTGCCACCGATGCTGCCACCACCCAATGCACCGGATTTTGTCGAACGCATGCTCGACAAAGTACTGCCTGTGCTCAATGCCAGTGCTGGCCGCGCCTTCTTGCTGTTCACCAGCCACCGGGCGCTGCGACTTGCCGAAGAAATTCTGCGCAAGCGCACCGACTTCACCCTGCTGGTGCAAGGCAACATGGGCAAGCGCAAGCTGCTGGAAGAATTCCGCCGCCAACCGCGTGCGGTGCTGTTGGGCAGTGCCAGCTTCTGGGAAGGCGTGGATGTCAAAGGCGACGACCTGAGCGTGGTGGTCATCGACAAATTACCGTTTGCCACTCCCGGTGATCCGCTGATGGCCGCGCGACTGGACCACCTGCGCAAACAGGGCGGTAATCCTTTCAACGACTATCAGGTGCCGCAGGCGGTGATTGCGCTGGAACAAGGCGTGGGCCGGCTGATCCGCGATGAAAATGATTATGGTGTCGTCGTCATCTGCGACACGCGCATCGTCGACAAAAACTATGGTAAAACCTTCCTGCGCAGCCTGCCGCCCATGCCTCTGACCCGCGACGAGGCGGTCGTGACTGCATTTTTGACCGAAGAGGTACCGCAGTGAATATTTTGTGTTTGGAAACCGCCACCGAAGGCTGTTCAGCAGCGCTGCTCAGTCATGGCGAGCTCCGCTACCGCGAAAGCGAACAACCCCAGGGCCATACCGAACTGATCCTGCCCATGACCGAAAGCCTGCTGGCCGAAGCCGGTCTGAGCATGAACCAGCTCGACGCCATCGCCTTTGATCGCGGCCCCGGCTCGTTCACCGGCATTCGCATCGGTACCGGCGTCGCCCAAGGGCTGGCTTTTGCTGCCGACCTGCCGGTCATACCGGTTTCTTCACTGGCGATCCTGGCGCAGGCAGTCTTTGACCTGCATCCCGACATACAGACCGCGCTGTGCGCCATCGATGCGCGGATGAACGAAGTGTACTGGGGCGTGTACCGCCGTGGCCCTGACCAACTGCCACAACTGCAGGGCGAAGAAATCGTCTGCCCGGCCAGCCATACCCCGCGACAAAACGATTACCAGCACAGCTTTGCCATCGGCACCGGCTGGGGAGCCTATCCAGACCTGGCCAGCCACCATCGTATCCAGGTTGATGCGACACTGGCCCGCGCCCTGCCCCTGGCACGCCACATGGCCACCCTGGCCCTGCCTGCGCTACAACGCGGTGACACCGTCGCTGCCGAGCACGCCATCCCGGTCTATTTGCGCGACGAGGTCGCCAAGAAAAAAAGCGAACAATGAAACCACTCGTCACCCTGCTGCTGTCCCTGCTCCTGCTCGCCTGCGCATCAGCGCCACCGCGCAGCCACAGCGATGCCCAGCTGCAGCAACTGCTGGCCAGTGATCACGGCCAGCAACAACCGTTGAATCTGCAAAATGCGCAACTAGCCGGCATCGATTGGTCAGGCCGCACCCTGAGCTTTGTCGACCTGGCACAGAGCAATCTACGCGGCGCCAATCTGGCCGGCGCGACGCTGCAAAACGTCAACCTGCACAACGCCGATCTGCGGCACGCCAATCTGCGCGGCACGCGCTTTGTGCAAGTGGATTTGAGCGCCGCCAATCTCAGCGAAAGCCAGCTCGCCCAAGCCAGCTTCGTCAATTGCAAACTCAAGCACAGCAATTTTTCCGAAGCCCAAGCCCCCGGCAGTGAGTTCAGCGATAACCAGGGCAATAACGCCAATTTTTCCGAAGCCAACCTGCAGTCCGCCCAGCTGAACAACAACCGTTTCGAGCACAGCCTGTGGATGTACGCCAACTTGACCGGCATCCACATCAGCAACACAGATTTGCGCTACGCCCAAATGCTCAGCGTGCGGCTGGACAACGCCCAGATCAATCGCACTGACCTGTACAACGCCAAACTCGACTATAGCCATCTGGACAACGCCAGCATTGTCGACAGCCACCTGCGCGCAGCGGATTTGAGCTACTGCAGCGCCGAGCACAGTAAATTTGACGGCACCATCATGATCGGCGCACGCATGAACAGTTGCAAACTGGCCCACAGCAGCTACGTGGCCAGCGACGCCCGCGAAGTTGCCTTCGTCGACGTAGATCTGCGCAACGCCAATTTTTCCCAGGCCCGCCTGGAGCAAGCCCGGTTTGACTGGTCCAAGCTGTACGATGCCCGCTTCGAACAGGCCGACCTGCTCAAAGCCAGCTTCACCCGCAGCGATGCCCGTCGCGCCAACTTCAATGACGCCTCGTTGCGCTGGACCACGCTGACACTCAGCAACCTGGCTGGCGCGAGTTTCAACAATGCCGACATGGAAAAAACCGACCTGCAAGGTGCCGATGTGGCGGCCAGCAATTTCACTGGCGCACGCAACATGGATCGCCTGTTCGGCTGGGAAAAGGCCAGACACACCGATCAGGCCCAGCGCTGATTCCGCTAGCCACGGCTTGAAACTTGCACCAGCCAGTTGTTTGACTGAAAGTTAACACGGCACCCATGTCCATCGGCGGAATACACGGAAACGGCGGTATATACGGCCAGCGCCCCCCACAGCGCCCAGGCTCGTCATCGTCTGCGCCACGCCCGGACGATGCCACCGAACACAGCAATGCCCCGCCCAACCAGCACGGCTCGTCCGCGCAACGCCGTGGCGTCGCCCAATACACCCAACACCTGCCCGACCCGGAGCAGTACAAAAAATTCAAGGAAAAAGCCGAACGCAGTGACGACAGCTTTGACCGCTACCTGGGCATTTCTCTGGGTGCCAGCCGCGCAATCAACACCTATCACCAAATGGAAACACAGCAACGCCGCGAAGAAATCACCCAGATGCTGGGGTTGGATGTGTATGTCTGACAAGCGAGCAACGACATCCGGGAAACACCTTCCCGAATGTCGTTGTCACATAATTTAGAATCGCAGATTTGCCAGTAACCGCACTGAGCGCGATTCGATAGGATGGAAATGCTTATCCGCAGCAGCGCTGGCCGAGGGTGACATCTTGGATTCGTAGTAGTAATCAATTGCCGAGGCTTGCGTATCCAGCAAATTGAACACTTCTGCTGTCACATCAAAGGTTTTGCTCACGTGATAGCCCAATTGAGCACTCAAAAGGGTTGTACTTTGAGAACGCTGGCTGTTGTCCTCCACCAATGCGCGAGGTCCAAAATAACGCAGGTTCGCGCCGCCATACCACGGTCCGAGGCGATCCACCGTCACACCCAACGAACCCACACCTTCAACCGCGCCAGGAATGCGATTGCCGGCAGGATCATTGTCCGTGAAACGTGCGAAAGCATATGCCAAATCCGCATCAATGGTTAACCACGATGTAGGCGCGTAATAGTTGGCAAACTCAGCACCCACACGACGACTTGGGCGACCTGCTTCAGTGGTGCCTGCATCGCCGACGAACAGCAACTCAGAATCCATCGTCAAGGTGTACACATTCAACGTGCTCTGCAGTTTTGGAATAATTCCGCTGCGCACTCCGGCTTCATAGCCCCAGGATTGAACCAACGGAGTGACTTTTTCTGCGGCAGCAGATGTGACAGGATCAACGGTGATGGTGGTACCACGCGCATCATTGCTGTGGAAACCGCCACCGGCATTCAGGTAAAACTCTGTCTTTGCCCAAGGACCAAAAATCATTGCCATTTTTGGATTAACCAAAAAATCATCGGTCTTTCCTGAGTTCAGCGGATTATTGCTGGCTACGTCAAACTGATACACATCACCACGCACGCCCAACACGGTGCGGAATTTTTCCAACCAGTGGGTGCTGTTTTGCACATAGGCACCCAACGAGGTTTCGGTAATTTCATCACTGCGTACTGTCGACAGACGCGAACGGGTTTTGGTTTTGTGCAAACCGTTTTCGATCCAGTCATTTTGCAGTTGCAATCCAACAGTATTTTCCGTTGACTTGCTGCCTATGTTGCCAAACCAGGTGTAACGCCAGTTCGCCGCTACCGTGTAACGACTGTCGCGTTGATTGAATTGATCGCCATTCACCGGATCATCGAGAAAGTAGGTAAAATTCGAGTAGAGATCCAGGGATTGCTTGATCACATATGCATTCCACTCTGTGGCGCCATTATCATCCAGTTTTTGCCGATTGACTGAAACACTCATGCGCTGCGCGTCACCACCATCACTGGTATCAATCGCATCCCAGCGGGACAACAAACCAGCATCGACTGCACTTTTTGGAATTTGATCAGTCGCATTCCATTTTCCAGAGTACGCCATGAACGCCACGCTTAATTTATCGGCCTCCGCGCCACGAGAAAATCGCAGCACACCGTTGTACTTATTGTAATCATCGGGATTGGTGAATGGGCCATCGTTATGCTGATACTCGAAGGCATAAAGTAATTTTCCGTTAGCAACAGATGGCGAGTCTGCAAACAAGGCACGTCGATATCCATTTTGACCAGCGCTGATTCCTACCATCGCTTGCGGAAAACTGTCCACATAACTGACGGCCACCGCGCCTGCTGAAGAAAAATCACCTTCGTCTGCATAGTACGGCCCTTTTTTGTACTGCAGATTGCTGGCGAGTTCAGGAATAATAAAATTCAAATCGGTCCAGCCCTGACCATGCGCATGGGTGCGCTCATTGACCAGCATCCCATCCACCGTGGTACGCAAATCGGTGCCGTGATCAAGATTAAAGCCACGCAGGTAATATTGTCCGGCTTTGCCCTCGCCACTGTGCTGGGTGACAATCAATCCCGGCGTGGTTTCCAGCAACTCTCCCGGACGATACGTTGTACGCGCATCCAATTGTTCTTTGGTCACGGTTCCTTCGTTGGCTGAATTGGCTGTGCCCACCAAATCTTCAAAACTGGATTCCACATTTACAGCTTCCAGCGTGGGAATTCCTGCCGCCTGCGCAGCCCCACCATTAATAACTGCCACAATCGCCAAGCCAACACTGCTTGTAAAATATGAATTTCGCCTCATACTCATTCCCTGCTCTGGTTGAGTCAGTCACGCCAAGTGACCAACATTTCTGGTTGTTCACTTAACCTTGTTTGGTTACAAAAATAATTTTGCTAATGCCTGCGTTTTGCAGCACAGCCATCACTTGAGCCACTTTTTTGTAGGCAATTTCACCATCAGCCCGCAATTCAACAGGCGCGTCTGGACGAGATTGTTTGAGCTCATTCATTTTCGTCAGCAGTTGCGATTCATCAACCACCTGATCGTCCAAATAGATTTTCCCGCTCGCGGTAATACTCAAAATAATGGTTTTGAGCACCTGCACTGATTCAGTTTTTGCGTCCGGCAGATTTACCTTGATCTGACTGGTCAACAGCGGTGCAGTAACAATAAACAGCACCAGCAACACCAGCATAACGTCGACCAATGGCGTGACGTTAATTTCGTGCATGGGCTGCTGCGAACCACCCTGATTGAGTTGCCCGAAAGCCATTAGTGCGATCCTCCATGCGAATCATCATGGTCGTGGCGATGTTCATGATGTGGATGATGTACTTCTGTGTGATGGTGGTGATGATTGTCCGATGAATGATGTCCGGCCAGGTGCATTGCTTCTTCGGAGGCCAGATGCATTAACGAGTCGTAAGCAAAACTGTCCAGCGACGTGGTGAATACGCGCAGGTGACGCAAAAAGCTGTTGTAGGCAACCACCGCCGGAATCGCGCAGGCAATACCGGCAGCAGTGGCAATAAGTGCCTCACCGATAGGACCTGCCACCACATTCAAGTCAGTCGTCCCGGCAGCAGTAATGCTTTGCAAGGTCGTCATCATTCCCACCACTGTACCGAACAAACCAATAAATGGCGCAGTGTTACCTATGGTGGCAAGAATGC
>Ga0224510_10001496_pt1 | contig 15377 bp, 13 predicted proteins | sample SF_May12_sed_USG_FD_170161 | JGI IMG/M metagenome (GOLD analysis project Ga0224510, IMG submission 170161) | Sediment microbial communities from San Francisco Bay, California, United States - SF_May12_sed_USGS_4_1 | ecosystem: Environmental > Aquatic > Marine > Sediment | place: USA: California... | reverse complement strand
ATCGTCGTCGTGCCGGCCGCCGTGACAGTCACGCCGGTTATCACTGCGTTCAGGCGGTTCGGTGCGGTGATGACCAATGCGTAGCTTCCGGCGGGAACCCAGGCCAGCTCGAAGCGGCCGAGGTTCGGACCGGCTGTCGTTTCGGGTCGCGCCGACCGGAGCACGTCGCCCTGGGACTGAACGGACACCTCGGCTGTGCCGGCTATTCCCGTGTCGACCCAGCCGACGATCTTGGAGGAGATCACCGGGTAGACCGACAGCACCGGTTTGAGCAGGTACTTGCCGGAGTTGCCTGCCTTGACGAAGGATTTGCAGGCACTGAAGTCGATCACGAAATCGGCCACCGTGTCCGGGTTGACCGTGAGATTGACGTTGGCCTTCAGCCCGCTCTGTTGCGCGCTGGGCGTGTCGAGGGCGGTCACGCCGCCCCCAGTAGGCTTGATCGCGTTGGCGATCGGATCGGCACCGGTGTTAGATGCCAGCACCAGCCGCATCTGGGTGTAGGTACCTGCAGGCAGCTGCGTCTCGCCCAGCGGAAGCACGCGGCCATTGGTGTACTCGAGCAGGTCGATACGTTGCGGTGCCGCGAGCACGATTTCGGACCAGCCACTGTCGTTCGGACCCGCGCTGCTGCTCTTGTGCACGCGCACCTTCTCTACGGTGACCCAGACGTTGTCATACCCGCAGGCCGGCGCATCGGTCAGCGCCAGCCGCATCGTTCCGCTGCCGGTGGCGTCACTGCCCCCGCCACATGCGACAAGTACCGATGCAACGACCGCTCCCAGACCCAGGAAAAGCCGACTCGAGATGTTCATGGTTCGCAATCCTTCGGACATGAAATGGGCATTCTTCCCACGCATCCTAGTGCGTCCGAGGCCGGCAAGCGGTGACCATCAGTTAGCGCCTGTCATCGCGGCACCCATTCGGGGGCAGTCGACTGGGCGGGAACGTGCCCAACGGATCGCGCACCAGGCACGGACCCGCCTCAGTGCACCGTCAATGGCGCTCCGCGTGAAAAGGCGCGCAGTTCGCCTGGCCGCATGGCCATCCATCGCTCATTGCAGGTCATTGGCTCGGTGGCCACGACCACGATGCGGTCGTCGGGCGTGGTGAGCGCAGCGAAGTCCACCGACACGTCGTCGTCTGCGAGCGTCGCCTCGCCGAACGGGTGCGCGCGCTCGACGACGTGCAGCTTCGTGCTGCAGAAGGCCCAGAGCGCCTGGCCATTGGACAGCAGGAGGTTGAAGCTGCCATGCGCGGCGGGCTGAGGCAGCAGCTCACGCAAGGTCAGCGTGAGCTCGTCGACGGTGGGCACGCTGGCGTGTGACTTGGCGAGTTCCTGCATCAGCCAGCAGAAGGCATGCTCGCTGTCGGTGTCGCCCACAGGGCGGAATGCAGCATGCAGGCGTGGCCTGAATCCGCGGAGGTCGCCGTTGTGCGCGAACACCCAGTAGCGGCCCCACAACTCGCGCACGAAGGGATGCGTGTTCTCCAGCGCGATGCGGCCCTGAGTGGCCTTGCGGATGTGCGCGATGACATTGTCGCTGCGTATCGGGTAGCGCCGCACCAGCGCCGCTACCGGCGACTCGCGCGCGCTGTGCTGGTCGACGAAGGTGCGCAGCCCCTTGTCCTCGAAGAATGCGATGCCGAAGCCGTCCCTGTGCTCATCGGCACGCCGCGCCAGGCCGTCGAAGCTGAACATCACGTCCGTCGGGACGTTGGCGTTCATGCCGAGCAGCTGGCACATGGTTCAGGACAGTGCCGCGCCGCGCTGCCAGGCCCCGGGCCTCGGCAGGGCATGCGCCTGCGGCGTGCCAGTGGCCTCCACGTCGGCTACGGAATGGGAATGAACAAGCGAACGATACCGCGCAGCGACACAAGGTTGCCCGGGTTGCCCTTTTCTTCGAGCACCGCGCTCATGCGGGCCAGGATGCGCGGACTCTTCTTCGCGCGCGAAATCACCAAGTCAGCGAGCCATGGATGGTCGTTGACGCGGTTGGCCTTCTCGTAGAGCTCGAAGCGCGGCTTGAGTTCATGCAGGTTCGCCTCGTAGCTCGCCCGGGCCTGTGCGTCGGTGAGGAAGGTATCGCGCGCCTCGGCAATGGTTTCCGCCGCGAGGATGCCGGTTTCCATCGCCTTGCCGATGCCCTCGCCTGTGAACGCATAGGTGCTGCCGGCGGCCTCGCCGGTGACGAGCAGACCGGGGCGTGAGAATCGCGCGCCTTCGAGCGAGCAGCGCAGCGGCGCACCCTTGAGCGGGGCGAGCCGTTCGCCGGTCGTCACCAGTTCATGCGCGACCGGGTAGACCGCGCAGAAGCGGTTGAACATGTCGCGCAGGTTCACCTCGGCCATCGTGTCGTGACCGTCCTGCGCCTTGGAATGGCTGTGCGCGAGGCCCACGCCGATGTTGAACACGCCGTCGGGGCATGGAAAGATCCAGCCGTAGCCCTTGGACAGTGCCCTGTGCCACATGACCTCGAGCGCTGTGATGCGCCCCACCATCGCCGGATTGCGCACATAGCCCCGCAGCGCGATGCCGCTGGGTGTGCGGCGTTCGCAAAGACCGGCGGCCATCAGGGCCTGCGGTACTGCACCGGTGGCCAGCACGACCCACTGGGCACGCAGTTCGTGTTTCGACCCGTCCTCCAGCCGGAACAGGCCGCCCGTCACGCGTGTGCCGTCGGTCAGCGGCGCCTCGAAGCGGGCCGGCGCCAGCCACTGCGCCCCTGCCCGCATCGCGGCGCGGCGCAGGATGTCGTCGAGCTGCACGCGCGGCAGCACCGCCAGGCGCCCGGGCACGTCGACACGACCGCCGCTGGGGCCCAGGCAGCCCACGTGCGAGGCCCGATAGGCCGCCTTCATTACCTCCTGGTGAACGCCCAGGCGCCCGAAGGCCGTGTGCGCGTCGGGGATCAGGCCGTCGCCGCAGATCTTGTCGCGCGGGAACTGATGCTGGTCCGCCAGCACGACGCTGAAACCGGCGCGCGCAAGTTGCTGTGCACAGGCGCTGCCGGCAGGCCCGGCACCGACCACGAGGACATCACACAAGGTCGGCGCAGGCGCAGGTGGTTCTTCGATGTCGAGGAGCAGATCGACCATTGCGGGCATTTTAGGCAGCCGATCCAGGGCACCGGGCTGCCGGCAGTGCTCGCGCCGCGCTTGCGTTGTGTCAATTCACCGCATCCCGGCCGATACCAACATGGCGCCATGGTCACCACCCTCACTTCGGGTCAGCGCGCGCTCCTGGAGGAACGCCTGGAGCTGGAAAAGCGTGAGTTGGACCGGCGCATTGCATTGCGGCTGGGCGGCGCCGGGCGCGTGGAGCACGCGCGCGAGGTCCTGCTGCAAGACGCTGACGACGCACCGCAGCGCGAGGCCGACCGCGAGCTCGACATGGCGATGGCAGATCGGGATATCGCCTTGCAGGGGCAGGTGTCACGTGCGCTGGCCCGTGTGCAAGCACCGGAATTCGGCTTGTGCAGCGACTGTGGCACCGCGATTGCCTTCGACCGCCTGCGGCTCGAGCCCTGGGCCGAGCGCTGCGTGGCCTGCGAAACCGTGCGCGAGCGCGCGCGCAGCTGAGTCGGCGCCCGGCTCCGGGGCGGCGGCTGCCGCCAGAGTTCAGGACGCGCGAGTCGCCTTCACTTTCAAACGCCACGCATGGAGCAAGGGCTCGGTGTAGCCGTTGGGCTGTTCCTTGCCCTTGAAGACGAGGTCGCTGGCGCCCTGGTAGGCCATCGAGGTCTCGAAGTGCCCGGCCATCGGGCGGTACAGCGGATCGCCGGCGTTCTGGCGGTCGACCATGGCGGCCATGCGTTCGAAGGTCGCGCGCACCTGGGCCTCGGTCGCGACGCCATGCAGCAGCCAATTGCTGATGTGCTGGCTGCTGATGCGCAGCGTGGCGCGGTCTTCCATCAGACCGACATTGTGGATGTCGGGCACCTTCGAGCAGCCCACGCCCTGGTCGATCCAGCGCACCACGTAGCCGAGGATGCCTTGGACGTTGTTGTCCAGCTCCTGCTGCACTTCGGCCGGCGTCCAGAACGGCACCAGCGCCACCGGGACCTGGAGGATCGCGTCCAGCAGCTTGTCCTCCACCATCTGGGCTTTGGGCCCACGCGCGAACTCCTCCATGCTCGCTTGCAGGGTGGCGACGTCGACCTGGTGGTAGTGCAGCGCGTGCAGGGTCGCCGCGGTCGGGCTCGGAACCCAGGCGGTGTTGGCACCGGCCTGTGGATGCGCAATCTTCTCCTTCATCATGTCGGCCATCAGGTCGGGCATGGCCCACATACCCTTGCCGATCTGGGCGCGGCCGCGCAGCCCGCAGGCCAGGCCAATCTGCACGTTGTTGAACTCGTAGGCTCGCAGCCAGTTGGCGATCTTCATCCGGGGCTTGCGCACCATCGGACCGGCCTGCATGGCGGTATGGATCTCGTCGCCGGTGCGGTCGAGGAAGCCGGTGTTGATGAACGCCACGCGATGCCGCGCGGCCCCGATGCAGGCCCGCAGGTTCACGCTGGTGCGCCGCTCCTCGTCCATGATGCCCAGCTTGACGGTGTTCTCCGCCAGACCCAGCAGCGCCTCCACACGACGGAAGATCTCGACGGCGAACGCCACCTCGGCCGGGCCATGCATCTTCGGCTTGACGATGTAGACGCTGCCGGTACGCGTGTTGTGCAGGCCGGGGGTGCCCAGGCGCTTCAGGTCGTGCAGGGCGATCGTCGTCGTCACGACGGCGTCGAGGATGCCTTCCGGGATCTCGCTGCCGTCGCGGAGCAGGACCGCCGGGTTGGTCATCAGGTGGCCGACATTGCGTACGAACAGCAGCGAGCGGCCGGGCAGGACCAGCGTCCGTCCGTCGGCGCCGGTATAGACGCGGTCGGCTTCGAGGCGGCGCGTGAACACCTTGCCACCCTTGGCGACTTCCTCGGTCAGCGTGCCGCGCAGGATGCCCAGCCAGTTTTGGTAGGCCAGCACCTTGTCGTCGGCGTCGACCACGGCCACCGAGTCCTCGAGGTCGAGGATCGTCGTCACCGCCGCCTCCACCACCACGTCGGCGACACCGGCGGCGTCTGCCCGACCGATGGGGTGTTCGCGGTCGATGCGGATGTCCAGGTGCAGGCCGTGATGGCGCAGCAGCACCGACGATGGCGCCTCGGCGCCGCCCTGGAAGCCGGCGAATGTGGCCGCGTCCGCCAGCCCGGTCACCGTGCCGTCCTTCAGCGCCACGACGAGACGGCTGCCCGCCACGCCGCTCTCGACACGATAGACGGCCGCGTCCCGGTGCGAGCCCGCGGCCAAGCGCGCCGCCTGGTCGAGCACGCCGCGCGCGTAGTCGATCACCTTCTGTCCGCGCGCCGGGTTGTAGCGGGTGCCTTTCTCGGCCCCACCGGCCTCGCTGATCACGTCGGTGCCGTACAGCGCGTCATACAGCGAGCCCCAGCGCGCGTTCGCCGCGTTGAGGGCATAACGCGCGTTGAGGATGGGCACCACCAGTTGGGGTCCGGCCAGCCTGGCGACTTCGTCGTCCACGTTGGCCGTGTCGCACTGCACCGGGCCCGCGGGATCGACGAGGTAGCCGATGCGCTTGAGGAACGCCCGGTAGGCGGGCATGTCGCCGATCGATCCCGGGTTGGCCCTGTGCCAGTCGTCGATCTCGGCTTGCAGCCGGTCGCGTTCGGCAAGCAAGGCCGAGTTCTTCGGCGCGAGGTCGTGGACCAGGGTATCGAAACCGGACCAGAATGCTTTCGGATCCAGCCCGGTGCCCGGCAGGACGCGGTCTTCGATGAAGCGGTACAGCGGGGTTGCCACCTGCAGGTGGCCGGTCGTGATGCGGTCCGTCGTGCTCATTCGGGTTCTCAGGGAAAGAAGGACAGCACCTCGCGGAGGGAGGCGCCAACTCGAGTGGGATCGGTGTGAAGCTGCTCCAGCGGCGCACCCTGGCGGTTGACCCACAGCGTCGTGTAGCCGTACCAGGTCGCGCCGATCGCGTCCCAGCAGTTGCTGGACACGAAGAGGATGTCCTTGGCCGGCAGGCCCAGCGCCGAGGGCCCCAGCGCGTACGCGGCGGGGTCGGTCTTGAACCGTTTGACCGAGTCGACCGAGAGCACATGCGCAAGCAGTTCCTTGAAACCTGCACTGCGGATCGCCACCGCGAGCATGGCCGGATCGCCGTTGGACAGAATGCCCGCCGGAACGCCGCGCTTCTTCAACTCGGTGAGCACGGGCTTGTTCTCCGGGAACGCCGACAGGTGCCGGTACTGGTTGAGCAGCTGGGCTTCACCCGCAGCGTCCAGCGGCAACTCGAAGCGCTCGACGGCATAGCGCAGGCTGGCGCAGGTGATGTCCCAGAACGGCATGTAGCGGTTGCTCATCGTGAGCAGACGCGTGTACTCGATCTGCTTGTCGCGCCACAGCAGTGCAAGCTTCTCCCCGCGACCCGGGAACAGCTGTTCGGCAACGTGCGAGACGCTGTAGACGTCGAACAGGGTGCCGAACGCGTCGAACAGGACGGCCTTGGGGCGGTGCATGGGGTTCACTCTATTGCGCGCAGAGGCCGACATTAAGCGACAAGAATGGGTTGGATTCGTGACAACCATGCAAAATCGGGGCGTGGAATGGTCAGGTTTTCGACATCCGAGGTTCCATCCTGTGGACCGCGAGGTGTCCTTGCAGGAGCCCGTCACGCGCTGACAGATGGACAAGCTCAAGCAGATCGAATCCTTTGTCGGCGTGGCCACCAAGGGCAGCCTGACCGCAGCGGCCAAGGCCGAGGGAGTGGCCCCGGCGGTGATCGGCCGAAGGATCGACGCACTCGAGGAGCGCCTGGGCGTCAAGCTCATGGTGCGCACCACGCGGCGAATCACATTGACCCACGAGGGAAGCGCCTTCCTCGACGACTGTCAGCGCGTGCTGGCGGACCTGTCGAACGCGGAGGCCAGCGTCAGCGCCGGTGGCGTGAAAGCCAGTGGCTACTTGCGGATTACGGCGCCCGCCGGCTTCGGCCGCAGACACGTCGCGCCGATGGTGCCCAGATTCCTCGCGCAACACCCGGACGTTCACGTCTCGCTGAACCTGTCGGACCGTGTCGTCGACATCGTCAACGAAAGCTTCGATTGCGCGGTGCGGGTGGGCGACCTGCCCGACTCCAGCCTGGTCAGCGTGCGCCTGGCCGACAACCGCCGCCAGTGCGTTGCCGCGCCGTCGTACCTGAAGCGGGCGGGCACGCCGAAGTCACCGAATGAGCTGTCCCGCCACGAATGCCTGACGCTCAGTTCGGACGCCAGCCAGACGCGGGGCTGGGCCTTCACCGTCGATGGCGCGGTCACGCACTTGCGCCCGAGCGGGCGGCTCGACTGCAGCGACGGTCAGGTCCTACACGAGTGGTGCGTGCAAGGGATGGGTATCGCCTGGCGCAGCACCTGGGAGGTCGTTGAAGACATCGCCGAAGGGCGCCTGGTCAGCGTTCTCGACGAGTACGCGGCACCGCCGAACGGCATCTACGTCGTCTTTCCCCAGCGCAAGCACCTGCCTCTGCGGGTGCGGCTGTGGCTCGACTTCCTCAAGCACAGCTGGGGCGACCCCAGCTACTGGAAGCTGGCCGCCTGAGTTAGCCCAGCGGACACCGTGGTTCCGGCCTGGCCGGTCCACTGGCGTCGCCCCAAGAAGAAGGGGGAGCGGCGAAAAGGGGGAGCGGCGATAGCCGCTCCCGGGGGCAGGCGAATCAGGCCTTCTTGCTGAGGCATTCCTTCATGAACGCCTTGCGCTCGTCACCCTTCTTGTCGCCGGCGCTGGCATTGCAGGCCTTCATCTTCTCCTGCTGCACGGCACGGCCATCGGCCTTGGCCGACAGGCAGGTCTTCATGAACGCCTTGCGCTCGTCGCCTTTCTTTTCACCCGCTTGCTGGTTGCAGGCGGCCATCTTCGACTGCTGGGCGGTGGGCTTCTTCTCAGCGGCGGCGGGCGCGGCAGGCGCTGGCTTTGCAGCCATCGCGGGCGCTGACGCGGCGGGCTTGGCGCCCATCGCCGGGGCAGCCGCGGCATGGCTGGCCGCGAACGTCGGGGCGGCGAACACGGCCAGCGCCAAGGCGGCGGCGGTCATCAGTTGCTTCATCGGGTTTCTCCTCGATCCTCTAGGGTTGGGGGCATCGGCACGATTGCCGCGCCGGATTGAAGCAGCTTGTGTTCAGGCCGGCAAGTGATCAAACGCGCGTGCGCGCTGCCCGGTGGACAGCGATGGTGAACAGGGGCTCAAAGGATGCGGCGCGGATGGTCGAGCGCCTCGTGCGCGGCATGCAGCCGCCGCACAAGCACCTTGATGAAGGCGTCGTCGAAGCGGTGCCGGGTGCCCATGGTGAGCTGCGCCAGCGTCTGGGGCGTGAACGAGATCGTGGTGCACGGCTGCGAAACGATCACGTCGGCACGGTGTAGACGAAGCTCCTCGCTGGGCGCCAGGTAGGCCATCTCGCCCACCGAGGTGCCGCGCGCGAGCTCGGCAACCTTGCGCCCGTCGCGGAAGACTTCGACTTCGCCGGCGGCAAGGATGTGGAAGCTGCCGCCTTCCTGTCCCTTGCGGTAAAGGGTGTGGCCGAAGGCGAAGCGCTGCCACTTGGCGCGGTGCACCACCTCCCAGAGCTCGACGTCGCCGAAGGCGCCGAAGAATTCCAGCGAGCGCAGCAGGCTGAAACGTTCCGAGTCGAGCACGCCCTGCACGCGGCCGCGCGGCACCTCACGTCGCGCGATCACACCAGCCAGCGACTGGGCAAAAGCGTCCCAGTCGGCCGGACGCTCGGCCGGTTGCTTGGCCAGGGCGCCGCGCACCAGGGCATCCAGGCTGTCGGGCACGCCCGCGCGCAGCGCGGCCAGCGGTGCCGGGGCCTCATTGAAGACCTGCTGCATCAGCGCGGCCTGGGTCGGCCCTTCGAACGGCGGCCGACCGGCGATCAGGTGATACAGCACGGCGGCGAGCGAATACATATCGGCGCGCGTGTCGAGCTCCGCACCGTCGAGCTGTTCGGGAGACATGTAGGCCAGCGAGCCGACGCGCTGGACTTGCGTGCGGTCGGCATCGAGCTGCAGCACGCTGCCGAAGTCGCTGACCTTCACATCGATCACCTTTTCGCCATCCATCACAGCGAGCAGGTTGGCCGGCTTGACATCGCGGTGGATCAGCCCTTGCCGCGCCACGTAGCCGAGCGCCATTGCGCACTTGAAGCCGATCTCGACGATCTGCTCGAGCGACAGCAGCGCATCCGCGCGGCAGAAGCTCTTCAGAGTGGTGCCCGGCACATACTCCATCACGAGATGCGGGCTTTCCACATCCGCCACCGCGTCGTAGATCTGGACCACATTCGGATGTTCGAGCCGCCCCACGAGTGCCGCTTCGGCCGCGAAGAAGCGCTCGTAGAACTGGCTGTCGCCGCCGCTGGCATCGATGTCGCTGGGCGGACGCACGCACTTGATTGCCACATCGCGGCGATGGAAGTCGTCGCGGGCATGGAACACCTCGCTGGTCGCGCCCTCGCCCAAGCGCGCGAGCACACGGTACTTGCCGATCTTTCGCGGCAGCTGGCGGTAACGTTCGGTATCGGGGCGCATCGCCTGCCGAGGGTAGCTGCGGCGCACGATCGTGCGAACGTCCGAGTCGGAAGGGAGTGCCGGCTAGCGTGATGTCCACCACGAACGCAATGCGCCGGTGTGGCATGCAGCGGGGACGGATGCGAGCCTGGTGCCGGCTTCTAGAATCGGCCCATGATCCAAGCCCAGCAGGAGCTGCTCACCGCGCTAGCCCGCGCGCTCGATGAGATCGTTCCGGGCCATGGCCTCGCGCCGGCGTTCGAGTCGCCCAAGCAGGCGGCGCATGGCGACCTGGCCATCACCGCCGCGATGCCGCTGGCCAAGATGATCAAGAGCCCGCCGCGTGAACTCGCGCAGCGTCTGGTCTCGGCGTTGCGACGGCAGGCTGCAGTGCAGCGCTGGGTCGGTGCGCTGGAGATTGCCGGCCCAGGGTTCATCAACCTGCGCCTGGCCGATGTGGCCAAGCAGGCCGTGGTGGCCGAGGTGCTGGCCGCGGGCGACCGCTATGGCAATCAGCCGCCCAACGGCCACCACCTGCTGGTCGAGTTCGTGTCGGCGAACCCCACCGGGCCGCTGCACCTGGGACACGCGCGCCAGGCCGCACTCGGTGATGCGCTGTGCAGCCTCTACGCCACCCAGGGCTGGCAAGTCACGCGCGAGTTCTATTACAACGACGCCGGGGTGCAGATCGCCACGCTCGCGAACTCGGTCAAGGCGCGCATCGACGGCCTCAGCCCCGGCGATGCAGCGTGGCCGACGGACGCGTACAACGGCGACTACATCGCCGACATTGCAGCTGACTTCCTTGCCGGCAAGACAGTGCAAGCCGACGACCGCGCGTACACCGCGTCGGGCGATCCGGACGACCTCGACGGCATCCGGCAGTTCGCGGTCGCCTACCTGCGCCATGAGCAGGACCTCGACCTGCAGGCCTTCGGGCTGCAGTTCGACAACTACTTCCTCGAATCGGGCCTGTACCGCGACGGCAAGGTCGAGGCCACGGTGCAGCGTCTCGTCGCGTCGGGACACACCTACCAGCACGACGGCGCTCTGTGGCTGCGCACCACGGACTTCGGTGACGACAAGGACCGCGTGATGCGCAAGTCCGACGGCACGTACACCTATTTCGTCCCCGACGTCGCGTACCACATTGACAAGTGGAATCGCGGCTACACCAAGTGCATCAACCTGCAGGGCACGGACCACCACAGCACCGTCATGCGGGTGCGCACTGGCCTGCAGGCCGCGGGCCTGGGCATCCCGCCTGGCTACCCGGACTACGTGCTGCACAAGATGGTGACGGTGATGAAGGGCGGCGCCGAGGTGAAGATCTCCAAGCGCGCCGGCAGCTACGTGACGCTGCGCGACCTGATCGACTGGACCAGCCGCGACGCGGTGCGCTTCTTCCTCATCAGCCGCAAGGCCGATACGGAGTACACCTTCGACGTCGACCTCGCGCTGGCCCGCAACGACGAGAACCCGGTGTTCTACGTGCAGTACGCCCATGCGCGCATCTGCTCGGTCCTGGCGATGTGGCGCGAGCGCGGCGGCGACCCCTCGGCCTGGATTGGCGCCGACCTGTCGCGTCTGGTCGCTCCCACCGAGACCGCTTTGATGCTCGCGCTGGCCGACTACCCCGCGATGCTCGCGCGGGCGGCGGCGGGCCTCGCGCCGCACGACGTCGCCTTCTACGCCCGCGGGGTGGCTGCGGCGTTTCATTCTTATTACGCGGCCGAGCGCTTTCTGGTCGATGATGCCGGCCTGGCACGCGCGCGCATGGCGCTGCTGGCTGCCACAGCGCAGGTGCTGGCCTGCGCGCTGGGCTTGCTCGGCGTCTCGGCGCCCGAGCGGATGGAACGCGAGAATACGATGGAGCACCAAGGCACATGACCTCGCAGCGCGGCGGATTCGCCATCGGATTGATCGTCGGTTTGCTGATCGGCCTGGCGCTCGCGCTCGGCGTCGCGCTGTACGTGACCAAGGTGCCCGTGCCGTTCATCAACAAGGTGCCGCAGCGAACGGCCGAGCAGGACGCGGCCGAGGCCGAGCGCAACAAGAACTGGGATCCGAATGCCCCGCTCGCGGGCAAGTCCCCGGTTAAGCCGGGCGTGCCTGCCTCGGGTGCGACGGCAACTTCGCCGCCCGCGGGCATTGCGGTCGCGCCGCTGTCCGCGCCTGGTGGCAAGTCGACCGCCGCAGCGGCCAGCGTCCCGTCTTCCAAACGCGATCCGGCAGCGATCCTCGCCGGGCAGGCCCCCACGTCGGCGGTCACCACCGCGACGGCGCGGTCCACCAAACCGGGCGCCGACCCGTTCACTTACTTCGTGCAGGTCGGCGCGTATGCTCGGCAGGAAGACGCCGAGCAGCAGCGTGCGCGTGTCGGGCTGATGGGCGTGACGGCCAAGGTGACCGAGCGAGAGCAATCGGGCCGCACGGTCTACCGGGTCCGAGTCGGTCCGTACGAGCGCAAGGAGGACGCCGACGTCCTGCAGGAAAAGCTGGCTGGCAACGGCGTCGAGGCTGCACTGGTCAGAGTTGAACGTTGACGACCCACTGAATGGATAAGGACAACATGGATTCGATGAACCGCCGAGACTGGACCCGCGCGACCGCTGCGATGACCCTGATGGCTGCCGGGATTGCGCGCGCCCAGGCTAACGCCCCCGTCGAGGGGCGCGACTACGTCCGACTGAACCCGCCTGTCGCGGTGCCTGCAGGCGGCAAGATCGACGTGATCGAGTTCTTCTCGTACGGTTGCCCGCATTGCTATGCATTCGAGCCAATCCTCGAGGCGTGGATCAAGAAGCTGCCGCCCGACGTGGCGTTCCGTCGCGTGCCCGCCGCCTTCAACGCGCCGTTCGAGGGTTACGCCAAGTTGTTCTATGCGCTCGAGGCGATCGGCATGTCCGACGCGCTGCACCGGCGCGTCTTCGCGGCCATCCACGTGCAGCGGCAGCGCTTGGACAAGGAGGCCGATATCGCGGCCTTCGTGCAATCGGCGGGCGGCGACGGCGCCAAGTTCGTCGACGCCTACAAGTCCTTCGGTGTGGCCACCAAGGTCCGCCAGGGCAAGCAGCTTTCCGAGGCCTACAAGATCGACGGCGTGCCCACGCTGGGGATCCACGGGCGCTTCTTCACGTCGGGCTCGCTGGCCGGCAGCCACGAGCGTTCGCTGGTCGTGGCCGACCAGCTGATCGCGCGGGCCCGCAAACCGTCCTAGGGGCGGCCCTTCGGGCGGGGCCTGACACCAGGCCGCACAGCCCACATCGACGGATTACGTCACGCGCGATGGAGCGCAGGTCGCGGCTAGAATGGCATGCAAGTTTTGTGCCGCCATGACGCCACGTCGTTACTGCCCCTTGATCGCGCTGCTGCTCACGGCACTGCCGTGGCTGAGTGCGCAGGCCGAGAAAGCCGACCGCGGCAAGCCGCTCACGATCGAGGCCGACCAGCCAGGCACGCTCGACCTCATCAAGCAGGTGGTGGTCTTCAACGGCAACGTGGTCGTCGCTCAGGGAACGATGGCGATCCGGGCGGACCGTGTCGAGGTGCGCGAGCGGGCAGACGGGCACCGCAGTGCCACTGCGCTCGGGACGCCGGCTCGCCCGGCGAGCTTCCGGCAGAAGCGCGAGGGCGTGGATGAAACGATCGAAGGGCAGGCCGAGCGGATCGAGTACGACAGCCGCGGCGACGTGGTCAAGTTCAGCGGCAGCGCGCAGGTGCGCCGCCTGCGCGGCGACACGCCAGCCGACGAGATCACCGGCAGCGTGATCACGTACGACAACGGCAACGAGACCTTCAGCGTGCAGGGCGCGCCGGCCCTGTCGACTGCGGCGGCCGGCAGTGCCAGTGCGCCCGCGGCTGGGCGTGTGCGAGTGGTCATCACGCCGCGGCCGGACGCCGCCGCGTCCGCCCCGAAATGAGTCTGGCACGCCGCCGAGCGTCTATTGCAGCCTGGCCGCCAGGGTCGGGCGAACGCCCTCGGGTGCAAAGGTGATGGACATGCGCGCCGACACCGCTGCCGCGTCACTGTCCGCAGGCACGACCACCGTCGGCAGCAGGCTCGAAGCGCGCGGCCTGCAGAAACGCTACGGCGCACGGACCGTGGTGAAGGATGTCCACCTGGCGGTGGCCGCCGGCGAGGTGGTCGGCCTGCTCGGCCCCAACGGCGCGGGCAAGACGACCACCTTCTACATGGTCGTGGGGCTGTTGCGGGCGGACGCCGGCGAGATCACGATCGATGGCCAGCCGGTCCAGGGCAAACCGATCCATCAGCGGTCGCGGCTGGGCCTGTCGTACCTGCCGCAGGAGGCCTCGATCTTCCGCAAGCTCACGGTCGAGGAGAACATTCGCGCCGTTCTCGAACTGCAGCAAGGCCCCGATGGGCGCCCGCTGCCCGCCGCGCAGATCAACAAGCAACTCGATGCGCTGCTGACCGACCTGTCGATCGAGAAGCTGCGCACGAGCCCTGCACCGGCGCTGTCGGGCGGCGAGCGCCGGCGCGTCGAGATCGCTCGCGCGCTCGCGACCCAGCCTCGCTTCATCCTGCTGGACGAGCCGTTCGCCGGCGTCGACCCGATCGCCGTGATCGAGATCCAGCGCATCATCGGATTCCTCAAGTCGCGCGGCATCGGCGTGCTGATCACCGATCACAACGTGCGCGAGACGCTGGGCATCTGCGACCGCGCCTACATCATCAGCGAAGGCAACGTGCTCGCCGAAGGCACGCCCGACGCGATCGTCGAGAACCCGGACGTGCGAAAGGTCTATCTCGGCGAGCACTTCAGGATGTGACCTTGAAGCCCTCGCTGCAAGTCCGGCTGTCGCAGCACCTGGCGCTGACGCCTCAGCTGCAGCAATCGATCCGCCTGCTCCAGCTCTCCACTCTCGAGCTGCAGCAGGAAGTCGAGCAGATGCTCGAGCAGAACCCCTTTCTCGAGGTCGAGGAGGAGGCGCCCGTGGCGGACGAACTGCCGCCCCCGGAGCGCGCATCGCCGCCATCCGACGAAGGTGCCGGAGGCGACGAGGGCGGCGATGATCCGCAGCGCGGCGTCGACAACACCGACTTCGGCACCACCGAGCGCGAGGATTGGTCCAATGGGACCGAGGGTGACGACTTCGACGGCATCCGGGAGACGCCGTCGCTTGCGGGCAGCCCTGCCGGGCAAGGCGACGATGACGAGTTTGAGCCGCAGGATCGCTCGGCTGCGATGGTTACGCTGGCCGACTACCTGTGCCGGCAGCTTGCTGGCATGCGCCTCGCTCCGGAGGAGCGCGCTGCCGTGCAGGTGCTGATCGACTCCCTCGACGAGGACGGTTACCTCGCTGACTCGATTGAGGACATCGCGGCGCAGCTCGTGCCCGACGACGAGGCACGCCGCGAGGCGCTGGCCGGGCAGTTGCAGTGCGCGCTGCGGTGGCTGCAGAGCCTCGAGCCCGCGGGCGTGGGCGCACGCGACCTGCCCGAATGCCTGACGCTGCAACTGCGCAGCCAGCCTCGATGCGAGGCGCAGGCGTTGGCGATCATCGTCTGCAAGCGTCACCTTGATCTGCTCGCGCGGCGCGACTATCGCAAGCTCGCGGCCGCCACCGGCGCCGACGACGAGATGATCAAGGCCGCGCAGGCGATGATCGTCGCCTGCGAGCCCAAGCCCGGCCGTCCGTTCGGACGCACCGAGGCCGCGATCGTCGTGCCCGACGTCATCGTGCAGAAGGCCGGGCGCGGCTGGAAGGTCGTGCTCAATCCCGACGTGATGCCCAAATTGCGCATCAACGACCTGTATGCGCAGGCCATCAAGGCC
>Ga0224510_10001495_pt1 | contig 15381 bp, 15 predicted proteins | sample SF_May12_sed_USG_FD_170161 | JGI IMG/M metagenome (GOLD analysis project Ga0224510, IMG submission 170161) | Sediment microbial communities from San Francisco Bay, California, United States - SF_May12_sed_USGS_4_1 | ecosystem: Environmental > Aquatic > Marine > Sediment | place: USA: California... | reverse complement strand
CTCTCACGACGGATGTCGACGCCGACGGCGCCCCCATCGCCGGACCGATGATCGAGGCACCTATCGAGGCACCTATCGAGGCACCTATCGAGGCGTCGATCGAGGCGTCGATCGAGGCGTCGATCGGAAACCCGCCCGCCGTCCCCGATGCAGCCACACCGGCAGGTCCATCGACCGTCGAATCCAACGACGCCGTGCAACTTCGCGAGCTCGCGGTGGTGGGATCCATCGAACCCACCGCCACCCGCTCACCTGTCCCGGCTCCGACACCGGTCGCCGAACCGCACGAGGATGTGATCGACGCCGCGACGGAGCCGCGATCCGAATCGCAGGCCGCATCACCGACGTTCCAACCCACCTCTCCCCCAGCCGGCGAAGTGGTCACCGCGCCGGAACCGGGACCCCGGCTCGAACCGACCGCTCCGCCCGCTCGAGACGGGGTCGAACCAGCCGCTGTCGACGGCCTTCCCGAGAGAATGCCGTTCGACGCGCAACCGGTTGCCGACTACGCCGCCGGAGCCCGGGAAACGCCCACACTCGACCGACCCTTCAACGATCGGATTCCAGTCTCGACGCTGCGTCGGGTGGAAGAGACCATCCGCCGGCTCGAAGCCGCTCCGCCACCCCGCTCGATAACGGTGGCTCTCGATGACGCCGGGATGACCAAGGTGACGGTGAGCGTCCTGGCCGATGGGGTCCGGATCACCGTGCCCGAAGGATCTGCGGCTCCAGCGTCGTTGGTAGGAGACCTCGAGCGATCCCTCTCCGCTCGTGGCTTCGACCTCAGCGGACAGAATCCACAACAGCGGCACCAGCATGCCGAGCCCGACGAGACCCTGCCCTTCGCGGTGCCACCAAGGCGGCCGGAGCGGTCCGGCGTCCGAATCTAGGAGTCACGATGATCGAAGGAATCTCAGCGACGCAACAAGCGAACCCGGCCGGCACCCTCGGCGGGCTCGGTGGCGACGCCTTTCTCCAACTGCTGGTCGCACAGCTCCGCTACCAGAACCCCATGGATCCAACCGACGGAACCGAATTCCTCCAGCAGACGGCACAGTTCACACAGGTGGAGACCCTCCAGACGATGGCGGACACCCAGACCCAGCTCATGAATCTGACCCAGTTCACGCTTGCGGTTGGGCTGAGCGGCAAGAACATCGAGGCGATCGGGCTCGACGGAGCCAGGGTGAATGGCGAGGTCTCCGGAGTTCGATTCACGGTCGACGGACCCCAACTCGAGGTCGACCAGCAGTGGATCCCGATCCAGAACGTGGTCCAGGTTGACCCTGCGGCAGAACAATGACGGATTCCGCCGTCAATCACTGAATCACGACCGACTACTGACGACTTGAAATGACAAGGAGATCGACGGATCGATCTCCGACTTCCCAAGGACGGGGCCCCCAACAGGGAGGACCTATCCACCATGATGCGCTCGATGTTCTCAGGGATCTCGGGACTGAGATCCCACCAGACGATGATGGACGTGGTTGGCAACAACATCGCCAACGTCAACACCACCGGATACAAGTCCTCCGTCGTGACCTTCCAGGAAGCGCTCAATCAGACCTTGCAGGGACCTTCGGCTGGATCGGCGACACAGGGCGGCTCCAACCCGATCCAGATCGGATTGGGGGTCAAGATCGCTTCGATCGGCGCGATCTTCACCCAGGGGGCCAGCCAGGTGACAGGCCGCAACACGGACCTCGCCATCCAGGGTGATGGTTTCTTCATCCTCGACAACAACGGGACCCGGGCCTTTGCACGCGCCGGCAACTTCAGCTTCGATTCCGCCGGGAACCTGACCGCACCGGGTGGTCCACGAGTCATGGGATGGGTTGCCGACGACACCGGTGCCCTCGACATGTCCCGCCCCGTCGAACCCATCCAGTTGCCGCTGACCCAGGTGATCGATCCTGTTGTCACATCATCCGTTTCCGTCGGTGGAAACCTGAGGGCAGACGTTGCAATCGGCGAGACCTCCTCGACCACGATCGGAATCTACGACTCGCTGGGCAATCCGCACGAGCTGGTGTTGACCTTCACCAAGACCGCCGACAACAACTGGGACGTCGCTGCCCAGGTCGATGGCGTGGCTGCGACTCTCTCCAACACGGCAGTGACCTTCGACTCGGCGGGACAACTCACGTCGGCCGCCACGAGCACGCTCACCGGAATCACGCCGGCCGGCGCCGCACCGCTGTCCATAGACCTCGACTTCGCAACCGATTCCCCGCTCGTTCAGTTCGGCGGTTCCGAGTCGATGGCGGCGTTCACGCAGGACGGCAACGCCATCGGCTTCATGCGTGGCTTCGTCATCAGCGACGACGGGACGATCATCGGTCAGTTCTCCAACGGATGGACCAAGGTGCTGGGAGCCGTCGCCACCGCCACCTTCACCAACCCGACCGGTCTGATGCGGCTCGGTGAATCGAAGTTCCAGGAGAGCATCAACTCCGGAGAACCCCTCATCGGCACACCGGGCACAGGGAACCGAGGGTTGCTGTCGGCCGGGACGCTCGAGATGTCGAACGTCGACCTGGCTGCCGAGTTCACCAACATGATCATCGCCCAGCGCGGATTCCAGGCCAACAGCCGGGTCATCACCGCATCGGACGAGATCCTCAGCGACCTCGTCAACCTGAAGCGCTGATCTCGTCCGCTTCCTGAAGGGTTGTCGCCGGTCGGCCGGCGGCAACCCTTCAGGTGTTTTCGATCACACCCGAGATTCCTTAGCTCTCGACTACGCGCGCCGACGGGAGTCATACAAGGGCCATCGGACGGCCCGGATTGAACACACGGAGGTGTCACGATGCGGACTCGCATCACAACAAGTGAGGGCTCGCCATGCTGACCATCGGCGGCATCGCCCTCATCCTTGTTGGACTCGTCGCCTCCACCGTGATGGACGGCAACAGCTTCGGACCCCTCATCGGTCCGTCGTCCATCGTCATGGTCCTTCTCGGCGCCATCGGCGCCGGCATCACGTCCTTCGAGATCAAAGACGTCACAACGATGGCCAAGACCGGCGTCAAGGCGCTCACCGGCAAACCGTCGGACAGCGACGGGGTGGTCAACATCATGATGAAGATGGCCGAGGTAGCCAGGCGCGAGGGGGTTCTCGCTCTGGAGGAAGGCCTGAAGGACATCGAGGAGCCGTTCCTCAAGCAGGGCCTCCAGCTGGTGGTCGACGGCATGGATGCCGAGAACGCCCGGGCCATCATGGAAACGACGATGGACGGCATCGATGGTCGCCATCAAACTCAGATCAGCCTGTGGAAGGCCATCGGCGGGTACTGCCCGGCGTTCGGGATGATGGGCACACTCGTCGGCCTCATCAACATGCTCGGCAACCTGTCCGACCCCGAGCAGCTCGGTATCGGCATGTCGCTGGCGCTCCTCACGACGTTGTACGGCGTGTTCTTCTCCAACGTCATCTTCGTCCCCTTCGCCAATCGCCTCGACGCGCTCAACAACGCGGAGATGACCACGATGACGATCATCGCCGACGGTGTTCTCGCCATCCAGGCCGGCGCCTCACCCCGGATGCTGGTCGAGCGTCTCGAGTCCTACCTGGACCCGAGCCAGCGCATCGGCCACCAGGCCCGTGCGAAGGGCGGAGCGGAGGCCGCCTGATGGCCAAGAAGGAGAAGCGGGTCGACATTGCCTCCATGGAAGCGGAGATGCGCTTCATGGGAACCTACGGCGACGCGATCACCCTGCTCATGGCCTTCTTCGTGCTCCTGTACGCCATGTCCCAGGTCGACTCCGTCAAGTTCCAGCTCCTCGTGGCCGGCCTGGCCGGACCGTTCGACAACACCGCGATCGAGGAAGGTCTCCTCGACATGGGCACGGGCATCGTCGGCTCGGGTTTCACGGATCCCGAGGTCGGCGAGGGCGTCGAGGCGGTGGAACTCGTGCAAGAACAACCGCGTGCCGTCGGAGACACCGCGGATCCGACCACAGAACGATATCTCCAATCGGCTGAAGATCTCGCGGAGGTGCAGGAGGCCATCGTGAGCCATCTGCAATCGTTCGGGCTCGAGACCTCCATCTCACAGAGGATCGACGAGAGGGGTCTCGCCGTGTCGATCGCCACCGACGACGTGCTGTTCGCATCCGGCTCGCCGGCGCTGTCCGAAAAGGGTCGAGAGATCATCGCCACCCTCGCTCCCATACTGACCGAGTTCGACAACCAGGTTCTCATCGAAGGCCACACCGACACCGTTCCCCTCAACGAGAACGGCTACACGAACTGGAATCTGTCGGCCGACCGAGCTCTGGCGGTTCTCGAGATTCTCCAGACGTCGGACATAAACCCGACGCGACTTTCGGCGACAGGATATGGAGAGTATCGCCCGGTCGCCGAAAACGGGACCGAGGAGGGCCGCGCCGCCAACCGACGAGTCGAGTTGGTGATCGTCGCCGCAGGAACGGAGAACTGAGATGGCCAAGGAAAAGAAAGAGAAGAAGGAAAAGGACGGCGAAGGCGGCGGGGGGATGAAGAAGATCATCCTCATGGTCGCACCCGCGCTCGTAGTCGGAGCCGGGATGTTCTTCTTCCTGGGCGGCAAGGGCGCCGACGCCGCCGCCCCAACCACCACGCTCGCCCCGGTGGAAGGTGTCGTTCTCGAAGTTGAGACCATCACCGTCAACCTGGTCGACGAAGACAGCAGATACGCACGGCTCGGTTTCGCCGTGGTCCTCGACTCGCTGGCCGACGAGGCGCTCGTCCAGGGACGCGTGCCGCTCATGCGCGATGCTGCGCTCACGATCATGACCGACTACACGTCGGCAGACCTGCAGAGCCAAGAGGGCATGGAGCGGCTCCGGGTCGACCTGTCCGATGCGATGGTGGCTCTGTTCCCGGACGGCGAAGTTCTGCGGGCGGTGCTCACGGAGCTCATCGTTCAGTGATCCCTTGATCGCGGCCGAAGGCAGCCGACCGGATCGGTGTGGCAACTGAGGAAACCCCTGTCGAAGAGACGGCACAGCCCGTCGTGTCACCGATCACGCTCCCCGAGCTGACCGATGAACGCTCTCCGGGCGAGGCCCGGCCCATCGATGTGTTGGGCAGGGTCCGGGCGGAGGTCGTCGTCGTGGCCGGTCGGGCGACCATGACGCTCGCCCAGGTGAAGGCGTTGACCACGGGCGATCTGATAGCCCTCGACCGCGGAATCGACGCAACGGTGGACATCCTCGTCAACGGCATGGCCGTCGCAACAGGCGACGTGGTGGTTCTCGATGATCACTTGGCGGCCCGGATCGCCACGCTCGAGGCGGGAGACCTGCCGTGAACGACGCCCTTGCCTCCGCCATCCCGACGTTGCTCATCTTTGTTGTCGGTCCCGGCGTGATCTGGTGGATACGTCGCCACCGCCCGGCAGCCGGCGCCGGCTTGCGCGTCACGTCGCGGACGGCGCTCACCAAGAGCGGTGTCGTGGCGGTGGTCGAGGCGGATGGGCGTCGGTTCCTCGTGGGCGCCACCGATCATGGGATGACACTGCTCACCGAACTGGACGAGCTTCCAGACACCATCACGGACGAAACTCCGGAACACATTCCGGGAACCGGGCCACGGAAGGGCCTCATCGAAGCACTGCGTGAAATGACAGTGCGTCGACCTCCCCCTCCCAGGCCCAGCCGTGCGCACCACTGACCGTTTCACGCACCTCTTCGTTATTGCGATCGCCGTGTTGGCGTTCATGGCACTCGGCACCCCGGCGCTGGCGCAGACCGTGGTGGAGGGGCCGCCCACGGTCTCGGTGCCCGTCCCGGCGGACGTGCCGGAGGTGCCGTCGGTTTCGGTTCAGGTCAACGGTGTCGAAGGTGGCCTGACCCAGACGGTCTCCCTCGTCCTCCTCATGACCATGGGGTCGCTTCTCCCTGGGCTGCTCCTGCTCGCAACGAGCTTCACCCGATTCATCGTCGTTCTCGGTCTCACCCGCAACGCCCTCGGGATCCAGACGGCGCCGCCGGCCCCGGTGCTCATCGGCATCTCGCTGTTCCTCACCTTGTTCGTGATGAAACCCGTGCTCACGCAGGTCTGGGACGACGCGGCACAGCCCCTGATCGACCAAGAGATCACGCTGGACGAGGCGTACGACCGGGGCTACGGACCGTTGCGGGAATTCATGCTCTCTCAAACCCGAGAAGAGGACCTGCGGCTGTTCCTCGACCTCGCGGAGGGTCCGCAGCCGGAGAGCCCAGCGGAGATCGGAGCCACCGTCCTCATTCCCGCATACGTGGTATCCGAGCTGAGGACGGCCTTCATCATCGGGTTCATCGTCTTCATCCCGTTTCTCGTCATCGACCTGATCGTCTCCACCGTGCTCATGGCGCTGGGCATGGTGATGCTTCCGCCGACATTCATCTCGCTTCCGCTCAAGTTGCTCCTCTTCGTGCTTGCCGACGGCTGGGTTCTGCTCATTGGCTCGCTCGTGTCATCCGTACAAGGCGGGGGTTAGGTACCTGTGAGCGACGTCGAAGTCATCGAGATCCTGCTCGGCGCCCTCAACCTGGTCACACGTCTGGCCGGGCCTCTCCTCGCGGCAACGCTCATCATCGGTGTGGTCGTGTCGATTCTCCAGACGGTCACCCAGATTCAGGAGATGACACTGACTTTCGTCCCCAAGCTGGTGGCCGCCGCCGCGATCCTCGTGTTCGCCGGAAACTGGATGCTGCGCGAACTGGTCGGATGGACGACTCTCCTCTGGGAGAGCATCGGATCGATGTGACGTGGAAACGCTGATCGACGTCGCCTCCATGGCCGGCATCGTGCTCTCGATCACCCGGGTGGGAGCCTTCGTAGCCGCGTCGCCAGTCCTCCGGGCATTCCCCGTGTCGGGACGCATGGCGTACGCGTTCGGCATCGGCCTTGCCCTCGCCCAACCGACGACCATGCCGGTCACGATGTCCGGCTTCGTGGTGGCGATGGCGACCAACGTCGGGGTGGGCATCGTCCTCGGATTCTTGACGGGCATCCTGCTTCACGCATTCGAGGTCGCCGGGTCGATCATCGACCTCAACTCGGGGCTCAACGCCAGCCAGATCTTCGACCCGCTCACGGGCCAATCGGTGTCGGTGTTCGGTCGGGCGTTCAACCTGGCTGCGATGACGCTGTGGCTCGTCATGGGCGGGGACCGTCTGGCCATAGAGGGTCTGGCTGCCACGACGCGAGTCATCCCGCTCGACGGTGCGTTGTCATTCGCCCCCGGACTGGCGGAGACGGCGACCACGCTCGTGGCGCAGATGTTGGTGGCCGCCGTCCAGTTGACCATCCCCACGTTCGCCGCCCTGCTCGTGGCCGAGGTGGCCCTGGGTGTGGCATCGAGGTTCGCCCCACAGGCGAACGTGTTCGCCCTCGGCCTGCCGGCGAAGCTCGCGGCGGCACTGGCAACCGTGTCCCTCGTGGTGCTTGCCTTTCCGGGAGCGATCGACACATCGATGAGCGCAACCCGCGACATCGTCGTGACCACCGTTCGCGGACTCGGCGGCTGACCGCTCTCCCGTCCCGGAATTGCGTAATTTCGGTTCACACGCCCTCGCGCGGGATGGTGGCCTCGAATTCGCGGGTGGCGAATACCTCTCCTTCGAGGCGGGCGAGCACCACCGCGGTCACGTGGAACGAGTCTGCGTCCGACGTCATCGTCGAACGCGTGTCCGTGGACCACATGGATCCGGGCCGGCCACCCACCTGCCGCCAGTCGATGTCCACGCGAGCCGAGAGAGGATCGTCACCGATCGACCACCTCTCGTGGCACCGCTCCCCCGCCACGAGTCCGTGCTCGACGTCTTCGACCTCCCCGAAGTCGAACACGATCTCCGTGACCGTCGAGCCGTCCGTCGAGGTGACCGTCTTCGAGTTCGACGGTTCTCTCCGCGTGACGACAGAACGGGGTGGGGCGGTGGTGGGTGGCTCGAAGCGCCACTCACCGTCGCCCGCACGGACCGGCAATGTCACTTGACCGGCGGTCACGACAACCGAGGCCGCCGTGGGGGATGGCCATACGAAGGGCCAGTACGTCGTCGACAGCGCCAACCGGAGACGGTGACCCGCCGGCACCGTGTACGCGGCGTGATCGAGAGGCACCGTGATCTCGAAGACCGATCCCACGTCGATGGGCACTACTCGATCGTGCCCGAAACGGTGCGTCAGATTGAGGAAGCCGTGGGAGATGAGAGCCGACGTGCCATCCGGCCGAACGTCGCAGAGCCGCAGCGCCAAGAACGCCGTGTCGACATCGGCAGATACTGTCATCGTCGCCTCGGGTCTTCCGTTGATCGTCACGCCTGCGTCCAACACGTCGGAGTCGAAGCAAACGGACAGCCGATCGTCGTCCGTTTGATCGGCTGGTAGCTCCGGACCGAACGCCATCGGGAAGTACTCGCCACAACACTGGCCGCAGCGTTGGGGACTCGATACGGCAGCGGCGACGGGTCCCGGCTCGTTCGCAAGCGCTTGGCCGGCGAGGAACAGCGTCTTCGTGTCTGGCTCACCCCAGGTCTGGTGTGCGACCCAGCGGCCGGGACGCTCATCGTGCCACCGGGCCGGCTCCAACGACTCGAGCTCGAAGAGCCTCATGTCCGGGTCGTGTTCGGCTCCGTTGGGGATCCCCTTGAGCCACCGATCCCACCACCGAAGCGCCACCTGGAGAAACCCGATGGCTGGTTCGGGTTTGGCGAAGTGGGGATACTTGTGGATCCACGGCCCCACGATTCCCTTTGTCGGCGGTTCCAGGTTCTCGACGAGATGGGCGACGGTGTTCCGATACCCGTCGTGCCATCCGCCGATCGCCAGCGTCGGGGTCTGGATGGCTCCGTAGTCCTCGCATACCGACCCATGCCGCCAGTAGCCGTCTCTGAGCTGATGCCGGAGCCAAGGCTCGATGAGGAACGGCAGAGAGTCGAGCCGGGACTTCCACATCTCGAGCCACTTCTCGCCCACCAGTGCCGGGTCGGGCGGTCGGGACGAGTAGGACAGCATCGTGGACGCCCAGCCGAAGTTCTCCCCGAGCAGGCAACCGCCCTTGTAGTGGATGTCATCGGCGTAGCGATCGACGGTGGAACAGAGCGTGACGATCGCATCGAGACCGGGCGGACGCCGCCAGGCCACCTGGAGGGCGTTGAAGCCTCCCCACGAGATCCCCATCATGCCGATCGAACCACTGCACCAGGGCTGATCTCGCAGCCAGGCGATCACCTCGCAGGCGTCGCGAAGTTCGGTTTCGGTGTACTCGTCGGTCATGAGACCCTCGGACTCACCGTTGCCTCGAATGTCCACACGGACGCAGGCGTAGCCGTGTGTGACGAAGAACGGGTGGGTGAGGGCGTCGCGATCGGCCGTTCCGTCCCGTTTCCGGTACGGGAGGTATTCGAGGATGGCGGGCACGGGTTCGGTGAGAGCGGAGTCCGGCATCCAGATTCGCGCCGACAGGCGCGTCCCGTCACTCATCACGATCCCCACGTCTTCCGAAATTGCGTACGAGAGTTCCATATACGGCACTCTTGTACGCAATTTCGGTCACAGGGGTTCGCGATACTGGATTTGTGGGTGAGGCGAACATTCTGCATGTCGATCTCGACGCCTTCTATGCGTCGGTCGAACAGATGCTTCGACCCGAGCTGAAAGGCAAACCCGTCCTGGTCGGCGGTGGCGTGGTGCTTGCGGCTTCGTATGAAGCCCGAGCATTCGGGGTGTCCGCTCCCATGGGGGTGCGTCGGGCGCTGGAGCTCTGTCCCTCGGCGATCGTCGTGAATGGATCGTTCGACAGGTATGCCGAGCTTTCCGAAGCAGTGATGGACATCTGTGCCGACATGACACCGCTGGTCGAGCAGATCTCCATAGACGAGGCGTTCCTCGATGTGTCCGGGTCCATTCACCTGTTGGGCGAACCCAGCAAGATCGGCGCTGAAGTCCGCCGGCGGGTCCGTATCGAGGTCGGCCTGCCCATCTCCGTCGGCATCGCATCCACCAAATTCCTCGCCAAGGTCGCCTCGGCCCAGGCAAAGCCCGACGGCCTCCTGTTCATCGATCCCGACACCGAACTCGAATGGCTGCACCGGCTCCCCGTCCGGGTCATCTGGGGTGTCGGTCCCGTCACCGACGAAAAACTATCGGCGCACGGTGTCCACACCGTCGGTCAGCTCGCCGCCACGCCCCGAGAGACCCTCGTCCGCTGGCTCGGCGCCGGGTCGGGCAACCACCTCCACTCTCTGGCATGGAACCTCGATCACCGGCGCGTCACGGTGGGCGGCCGCGCCGGATCCGTCGGCTCCCAAAGCGCACTCGGCAGAGGGCTCGACGACGATGCTGCTCTCGGTCGTACGCTCCTCAGCATCGCCGACCGGGTCGCGGCCCGCCTCCGCAAGAAGGGCCGGGCCGGTCGAACCATCACCGTTCGCGTCCGATTCGACGACATGTCCAGCGTCACTCGGTCGGTCACGTTTCCGGCGGCGGTGAGCACCACCGGCGCCCTCCACCACGCCAGCCTCCCTTTGTTGGCATCGGCCCGCACGTCCCACGACGGGCCCGTCACGCTCGTTTCGATCAGCGTCTCCCACCTCGAACCCGGGGAAGCCCTGCAGTTGGAACTCCCGTTCGATTCCGGCCATCCCACTCGCGCCGGAAGCCCATCTGGAGCCGCGCACCGCATGATCGACGAACGAGTCGACCAAGCTCGAGCGAGATTCGGAAAGGACTCGGTCGGCCGAGCCTCCGTGCTCCTCGACGAGTCGGGACGGGGGGTACCCGATGAGTTCAGGAAGCTCGCCGAGAAGGACTGAGGGCGACCTCGTACACTCGCCGCATGGATTTGACCGTGCTCGGGAGCGCCGGCGGGTACCCCACCCCGGGTGTCGCCACGTCGGGCTACCTCATCGACCACGCAGAAACCCGTATCTGGTGTGACATCGGGGCAGGGACCCTCATGCATTTTCCCGATCAGCTGGACACGGTGGACGCGGTCGTGATCAGCCACGAACACCCTGACCACTGCCTGGACCTGCTTGCCCTGTTCCATGCGCTCGCCTATCCATACCCGATCGGGGCGAGGGCGAAGATGCCGGTGTACGCACCGCAGGCCGTGATCGACAAGATGATCGCGTTCGTGTCGCCGAATCAGACCGATGTCATCGCCCGAACCTTCGAGTTCGTCCCAGTGGCCGACGCAACCGTCCTCGACATCGGCTCGATCCGAGTTGGCTTCAGGGAGTCGCATCACCCCGTTCACACTGTGGCCATGCGATTCGAGGCCGACGGGCGATCACTGGCGTACACCGGCGACACGGGCCCCGAAGGCACCTGGCACGCCATCGCCGATGGAGCCGACGTGTTCTTGTGCGAAGCGACGCTCGTCGGCACGCGGGCGGAGTTCGGATATCCCTATCACCTCAACGCCACCGAGGCAGGCCAGGTCGGGCGCTCCGCCGGCGTAGGTCGCCTCGTGATCACCCACATCCCCCGCCACTGGGAACCGGAACGCCCCCACTCCGAAGCCGCGGCGGCATTCGGCGACGAGGTCTCGGTGGCGCTACCGGGTGGTTCGTTCCTGATCTGAACGGACGGCGGGCTCGCCGCCGGCACGTGCCTCCAGGGAGACAGGACTGGGGCGCTTAGGTCCACGGCGAACCGGCCGACCGGAGGACCATCAGGGAAGAGAGCCTCGCCCACGGATGTGGCGACCATCAGGTCTGTTTGGCATGCCGTGAGCGAAGACAAATCCCAAAAAACCGAGAAACCGACGCAGAAACGCAAGCGGGATGCGCGTCGGAAGGGCCAGATCCCGAAGTCGACCGAAGTGGGAATCGCCGCATCGTTCGTCACTGCACTCGTGGCTCTTCGCGCCTTCGGCGGACGAACGACCGCAGCCGTATTCGAGGACGCCCGCCACCTCCTGGGATCCGCCGGGTCCGGACCATCGCTCGAGTCGCTGGGTACCACCGCGCTATCGATGTTCGTCATCGGCGTCGCCCCATTCCTGGCTGTCGCCACAATCCTCGGTATCGCCGGCGCGGTGTCTCAAGTCGGGTTCGTGCTGACACCCGAGGCCGCCAAGCCGAAACTCTCCAATCTCAGCCCCAAACGCGGCCTCGAGAAGCTGAAACCGGCCACCGCGACCTGGGAGCTTGTTCGATCCGCCCTCAAGCTGGGTCTGTTCGCGGCCATCGCCTACGGACCTGTCTCGAACGCGATCCGCGATCTGGCGGGCGTCCGCAACCTCGACCGGGCCCTTCGCGACGTCTCGGCCGTGGTTTGGGACGTGCTCGTGCGCGCCGCGCTGCTCGCACTGTTCATCGGGGTCGCCGACTACGTGTTCAACCGCTGGAAGGTTTCCAGGGGCATGCGCATGTCCAAAGAGGAGATCAAACAGGAGTACAAGTCGAACGAAGGCGATCCGCTCGTGAAAGCGCAGCGGAGAAGGAGGGCGGCCGAGATGAGCAGGAATCGCCTCATCAATGTCGCCACGGCGCACGTGGTGGTCACGAACCCGACCCACTTCGCCGTCGCCCTGTCATATCAACCGCCCGAACCGGCGCCCCGAGTGGTCGCGAAAGGGACCGATCGGCATGCCCGCCGTATCCGGCGCATGGCGGCACGCCACGGTGTTCCGGTCATCGAGAACCGGCCCCTCGCCCGTTCCCTCTATCAGCGGGTCAAGGTAGGCGGCATGGTCCCGTCGGCGCTGTTCGAGGCCACCGCCATCGTGCTCGCTGAGGCGTACCGCCGGACCGGACGGCGTGGGAGAGCCGCATGAAGAAGCGCCTGAGCCCCCAGCTCCTGACCCCGCTCGTGCTGGTTGCAGTGGTCCTCATGATGGTGGTGCCCATGCCACCGGTGCTGTTGGACGTGATGCTCGCCGCCAACTTCACGCTTGCGGTCCTGGCACTGCTGGGGGCGATGTTGCTCAAGGACTCGCTCGAGTTCTCCGTGTTTCCCTCGTTCCTTCTCGTGGCCACCCTGGCCCGGTTGGCTTTGAACGTCTCTTCCACCCGTCTCATCCTCTTGAACGGGTATGCGGGCAAGGTGATCGACGCCTTCGGCACCTTCGTCATCGGTGGATCGGTGATCGTGGGCCTCGTGGTGTTCCTGATCCTCGTCATCATCCAATTCGTCGTGATCACCAATGGCGCCGGCCGGGTGGCCGAGGTCGCAGCGAGATTCACGCTCGACGCCATGCCCGGAAAGCAGATGGCCATCGACGCCGACCTCGGCTCGGGGCTCATCAACGAGGCCCAGGCCCGCGAGATGCGCGCCAAGATCGCCAAGGAAGCCGACTTCTACGGCGCGATGGACGGTGCCTCCAAGTTCGTCAAAGGCGACGCCATCGCCGGCATCATCATCACCACGGTCAACCTGATCGGCGGGATGGCGATCGGACTGGGCTCGGCCGGGCTCGACTTCTCGGCTGCGGTGGACACGTACTCCCGACTGTCGGTGGGAGATGGTCTCGTGTCCCAGATCCCGGCGCTGCTCATCTCGATCGCCACGGGCCTCCTCGTGACCCGGGTCGGGTCGGACAACTCCGTGGGAGCCGACCTCGGTAGCCAGATCTTCGGCAACCGAGATGCCCTTCGCATCGGCGCCGCGGTGATAGCAGGAATGGGCATGCTCCCCGGTCTTCCCAAGATCCCGTTCTTCTCGCTCGCCGCGATCCTCTTCTTCGTCTCGACACGGGCGGTGGGGGACGTCGAAGACGAGATTCCGTTGCCGGGCGAGCCGGAGATCCGCACCAGCCCAGACGACCCGGAGGCGCTCATCGAGCGGATGCGGGTGGAGCCGCTAGAACTCCATCTCAGCCACGAGATTCTCGACCTGGTCGATCCCGAGCGGGGGGGCGACCTCATGGAACGGGTACGGGCATTGCGGCGCCAGCTCGCCGACGAACTGGGCGTCGTCATCCCACTGTTGCGCGTGAGGGACGATGCCACTCTTCCCGAGTCGTCGTACTCGATCCTGCTCAGAGGGACCGAGGTCGGTCGGGGTATCGCCCCACGCGACCAGCTCATGGCCCTCCCCATGGGCGACGGGTCCGACCTCAAGGCAATGGGCGGCACGCGTACCACGGAACCCGTGTTCGGGCTGGAAGCGTTCTGGGTGCCCGACAGCGCTCGCAGCGCTGCCGCCGCCACCGGGGCCACCGTCGTGGATCGGTCCTCGGCGGTCGTGACCCACCTCGCCGAGGTGGTGCGCACAAACGCATCTCAACTCTTGAGTCGTCAGGACGTCTCGATGCTCGTCGATGGCCTCCGGTACGACGAGCCGCTCCTGGCCAACGAGGTCGGGACGGACGTCCTGCCGATACAGACGCTGCATGCCGTTCTCCGGGGGCTCCTCGACGACAGGGTGTCGATTCGGGACATCGGCAGAATCGTGGAAGCCGTCGCCGCCAAGAGCCTCGAGACGAGGACGGTCGAGGCCCTCGTCGCTGCAGCGCGGGTTTCCATGGGTGCGGCGATCATTGCCCGCCTCGCTCCCCAGGGGAGGCTGAAGGTGATCACCCTCGATCCCGGTCTGGAGGCCGCCTATCACGAGGCGATACGCCAGGTCGACGGCACTTCCCATCTGGTTCTCGGCCCCGAACAGCTGGACCGTCTGCGTTCAGATGCCGCGGCGGCGTTGGCTGCCGCATCGGGCGACGCCATCGCCCTGGTGTGCAGCCTCGCCCTCCGCAAGCCGATGCAACGCACGCTCTCCTCCTTGGGCGTCGACCTCCCGGTCGTCGCCTATCCCGAAATCCCCGGACACCTGGAACTGATCCCGATCGGAGTGATCGAACATGGCGAACCATCTCACACTGCCTGATCCCATCACGGTGACGATCGAGGCGAACACCGTCGAGGAGGCGCTCGGACGCCTCTCCAATCAGCACGGTACGGCGGCGAAGATCGTCCGGGCCGACAGAGTCCGAAAGGGCGGGTTCGCCGGATTCTTCACGCGCGAGGTTGTCGAGATCGAAGCCGAGGTAACCAGCGAGGGGCCAGGTGTCGCCGGTGCGTTCGACCGGATGCTCGCCGCCGCCGAACGAGAGGAGATGTCGGAGGCCGCTCTCCCGAAGTCCGAGCGGGCGCCGGCCAGGACCCTCTCGCTGCCGGGACCCGACCTGATGGCGGGAGCGAACTGGGACGGAGCCCACATGCGGGCGATCGGCCTTCCCGACCCCATCGTCTCAGCGCTCGGCGATCTCACCCCTGACGACGACATCGGTCACGTCACGGCCCTCTCGGTGGCTCTCTCGGCCGTGTGCGGCCCGCTTCCCACCGGACCGGCCCGGCTCATCGGCGACCGGTCAGACCGGCTACGAGGTGCCGTACCGCTCGAAGAGAGCGAAACCGGCTACATCCACCTCGTGGTGGGCGACTACCTCCCGGACTCGCTCCCCG
>Ga0224510_10001494_pt1 | contig 15382 bp, 12 predicted proteins | sample SF_May12_sed_USG_FD_170161 | JGI IMG/M metagenome (GOLD analysis project Ga0224510, IMG submission 170161) | Sediment microbial communities from San Francisco Bay, California, United States - SF_May12_sed_USGS_4_1 | ecosystem: Environmental > Aquatic > Marine > Sediment | place: USA: California... | reverse complement strand
AGTTCGCGCACCAGGTACGGATAAGGATGCGGCCCTACGGCGGAGCCGAGCAGGTAATAGGTGCCCATCGGGTCCGCAACCCAGTCGCGCAGGGCCTCGTCAATCGCGGCGCGCAATGTCTGGTCGTTACTCGCGACCGGGACGACCTGTGCGCCCAGGAGTTTCATGCGACCGACATTGGGCGCCTGGCGCTCCATGTCCACCGCCCCCATGTAGACGACGCAGGGCAGGCCAAGCCGCGCGCAGGCCGCGGCACTCGCAACGCCATGCTGGCCGGCGCCAGTCTCCGCAATCACGCGTACTGCACCGAGCCGCCTTGCGAGCAATGCCTGGCCGATCGCATTGTTGATCTTGTGCGCACCGGTGTGCGCGAGGTCCTCGCGCTTCATCCACACCTCGGCGCCCCACTCCCTCGACAGACCGCTGGCCCGCGATAACGCAGTCGGCCGGCCCGCCCAGCTCGTCAGTTCCTGCGCGAGCTCACTCTGGAACTCCTGGGTGTGAAGAAAGCGTTCCACACCTTCCTGCAATCGATCGAGCGCCGGCACCAGCGTCTCGGGCACGTAGCGCCCGCCGAACGGGCCAAAGCGTCCGCGCCCGTCGGGCAGGCGGCCGGCCAGTTCTTCAGCCAGCAGGCGCGCAACCTCATCAACCGCAAGTGCTGCACTCATGACGTCACTCCCTGATCGGCGGTCCTTGCCGCCTTGATGAACGCCCGGATCATCGCCGGATCCTTGACACCAGGCTCGCGCTCCACGCCGCTCGATACGTCGACACCGTAAGGGCGCACTGCCGCGATCGCAGCGCCGACATTGGCCGCGTCAAGGCCGCCACCGAGAATCAGTCCGCAATACTTCGCGAGGCGTGCCGCCGCAGTCCAGTCCGCCCGAGCGCCGGCGCCGCTTTCGGCCGCTTCGAACAGAAGCCGCGGTGGCGGTGTCTCCGGCGAAGATGCGCCGGAACGCCAGACCGGCCAGCATGTGATTGTCGGTGGCAAGTGCAGGGCCTCGAAGTCCACCGCATCCGACTGCCAGACGTCCGGCAGGAATTCGGCAAGCACTCGATCGACGAGCGCCTGCGAGGGGTGCAGTGTCACCGCGACGCGCAGGATACCGGCCGGTATCGAGCCTGCAAGCGTGGCTGCGCGCAGGGGTTCGACGCTGCGCAGTGATGGTCCGTGAAATACGAAGCCGATGGCGTCGGCACCGGCTGCGACGGCGGCGTTGATCGCCTCGTCGGTTGCCATGCCGCAGATCTTGACCAGCAGGCTCATGTCGCAGTTCTGCCTGTCGCAATCATCGTGCGAATCACACCGGCAGGATCTGGCGCAGTCATCAGAACGCTGCCGACCAGCGCCAACCGGTATCCGATGCGCGCGACCTCGCCGCACGCGGCCGGCGTAGTGATACCGCTCTCCGCAACGCGCGGCATGCCCGGTGGAAGCGCTTTCGCCATTTCGATAAATCGCCGTGGCATCACTTCAAGTGTCTGAAGGTCGCGGCAATTGACGCCGAAGAGAATTGCCAACGCGCCACGGCCGGGATCCGGCGGGGGTGTCCCCTCGCTTCGCAGGAACTTTATGCTCCGCTCGGGGACACCCACCGCCACCTCGGCCGTGGCGCGCGAGATGTCATTGGTGTCGAAAGCTTCCAGGAGGGCGAACAGACCTAGCTTGCGGGCGCAGTCGAGCATCTCACGGAGCGAGGCATCGGACAGCATGCGAATGATGAGCAGTACGCCGCCGGCGCCGGCTGCGCGGGCTTCGTAGAGTTGGTAAGGATCAACCAGAAAATCCTTTCGCATTGCGGGAACGTGCATTGGAGCAAGTGTTGCGGCGGCGGTTTTCAGGTGCTCGAGGCTGCCGTGGAATTGCGAAGGTTCAGTCAGCACGGAGACTGCCGCCGCACCTCCCTCGGCATAGGCGGTAACGCGTCTTTCGAGGTCGTCGTCGCCCAGCCGGCCGAGTGATGGCGAGCGGCGCTTGAACTCGGCGATCAGGTCGAAGCGGCCATGAAGTCGCAGCGGCAACGGTTGCGGCGTCGCAAGCGCCCTGGCGCGGAGCACGGTCAGCGGCTCACGCGCGCGGGCTTGCCTGAGGCGAGCATGGCTCGCCGCAGCCATGCGATCGAGGAAGCCGCTCAACTGCGGCGCTCCCTGCCAAAATCGACGATGCCCTGAAGCAGCGCCGCTGCGCGGCCGTCGTCAATCGCTGCCGTCGCGAGCTTCGTGCCTTCAGCGGCATTCCGTGCGAGCCCGGTGACCTCGGCAACGAGGGCAGCGCCCATGACCAGCGCGTCACGATGCGCGCCTGATTCCTCTCCGCGCAACACCGCGGCCAGGCGCGTCGCATTGCTCGCGGCGTCGCTGCCCTTGAGTTCCAGCTCATCACAGGCCCGCAACCCGAAGTCAGCGGCGCTCCTCCTGGCCTTCCTTACAGTGCCCGGCGTCACGTCGAAAATCGTGAATGGCGAAGCAGGAGTCGGTTCATCCCAGCCGCTGTCGCCGTGCACGACGAACATGCGCCGGATTTCCATGCCAGAGAGTGTCTCCGCCATCAGGCTCGCGACTTCCAGGCTCCACGCGCCGATCAGCGCATAGGGCGCCTGGGCGGGATTCGCGAGCGGTCCCAGCAGGTTGAAGATCGTGCGCACGCCGAGCGCCGCGCGCACCGGCGCGATCGCCTTCATCGCCGGGTGGTAATGCGGGGCAAACAGGAATGTGAATCCGGTGCGATCTAGGCACAGGCCGGCGCCTGCCTCATCGAGCGGCAGCGGCAGGCCCAGCGCTTCCAGCACGTCCGCGCTGCCGGATCGCGAAGACACCGAGCGATTCCCATGCTTGACGATGCGCACACCCGAAGCTGCGGCCAGGAGCGCCGCGCCGGTCGACAGGTTGAGGCTGTGTGAACCATCGCCACCCGTGCCGACGACGTCCGCGATGAGCCCGCCCGCGGCAATCCGCGGCTGCCGCGCCAGCGAGCGCATTGCGCGCGCGAACCCGCGCACCTCATCCGCCGTCACGCCCTTGACGCGAAGCGCGGCGAGTAATGCTCCCGCCATCGCGGGCGTCATCTCGGCATCCGTCAGCGCGAGCATCAGTTCGAAAGCCGCATCCTCCGCCAGATTCCTGCGCTCGAGCAGCGCCTCCAGCGCTTCCTTGCCGGGGCGATTCACTTGCGGGTTCCCGCCTGCAGGAAATGTTCCATCAGACGCGGGCCATCGGGTGTCAGGATGCTTTCGGGGTGGAATTGCACGCCTTCCAGCCGAAGTGACCGGTGCCGTACGCCCATGATCTCGCCTTCCGCGGTCCAGGCCGTCACTTCGAGTTCCGCCGGGATCTGCTCGCGCTCGGCGATCAGCGAGTGATAGCGCCCGGCCTCGAACGGATTCGGCAGCCCCTCGAACAATCCGCGGCCATCGTGCTGCACCGGCGAGGTCTTGCCATGCATCAGCCGCGCGGCGCGCACGATACGGCCGCCGAAAACCTCGACGATCGCCTGATGGCCGAGGCACACGCCGAACACCGGCACGCGGCCCGCGAAAGTCTCGATCATGCGCATCGACAGGCCCGCGTCTGCAGGCGTGCCTGGACCCGGTGACACGCATAGATGCGTCGGCTCGATTGCTAGCGCCTCCTCCACCGTGATCCGGTCATTTCGATGCACCCTGACATCGGCGCCGAGCACGAGAAACGCCTGCACCAGGTTGTAGGTAAAGGAATCGTAATTGTCTATCAGCAGCAGCCGCGGTTTCACAGGCCGCCCTCCGCGAGTTCGAGCGCGCGCCTGAGCACCGCACTCTTTGCAATGACTTCATCGTGCTCGCGCTCTGGCACGCTGTCGGCGACGATGCCGGCTCCTGCCTGGTAACTGTAGCGGCCGTTCGCGAACACCAATGTACGGATCGTGATGGCCTGGTCCATGTCCCCGCCCTTGCCGAAGTATCCGACCGTGCCGCCATAGAGCCCGCGGCCCACCGGCTCGAGCTCGTCGATGATCTGCATTGCGCGCACTTTCGGGGCGCCAACCAGCGTCCCGGCAGGAAACGCCGCGGCGAACAGGTCGAAAGCGTCGCGCCCCGGCGCCAGCTCCCCGCTGACGCCGCTCACGATGTGCATGACGTGACTGTAGCGCTCGATCAGCCGGTAGGGATCGACCTGCACCGAACCCGGGCTGGCGACACGGCCGAGGTCGTTGCGTGCCAGGTCCACGAGCATCACGTGCTCGGCGTTCTCCTTCGGGTCCGCCAGCAGGCGCGCCGCATGCGCCTCGTCCTCGGCGGCATCGACGCCGCGCGGCAGCGTGCCCGCAATGGGTCGCAGCTGTGCGCGCCTGCCACTAAGGCGTACCAGCGCTTCCGGCGAGGAACCGACCACGGTCACGCCACCGGCTTCGCAGTAATACATGTAGGGCGAGGGATTGATCAGCCTCAGTGCGCGATAGGCCTCGAATGGGTCGAGTTCGCACTCACCGTCGAAGCGGACCGAAAGCACCAGCTGGTAAATGTCGCCCGCCACGACGTGCGATTTCGTTCGTGTGACCGCGTCTATGAACTGGCCGCGGCCCAGACTCGCGCTGGCCGGTGCATATTGGAACCGGCGCGCCGCCTTCGGCAAGGGGCCGGAAAGCGCTGCAATGATTTCGCGCTTCAGTGCCTGCCGTTCGGTCTCTGTGCCGTCATGCAGGAGCGTCACTCCGCGTGTCAGGTGATCGAAGACCAGCAGCGATTTCGGCGCGACGTAGCAGGCTTCCGGCACCGCCGGCTCGTCGCGCACAGGACGCGGCAGCGACTCCAGGTGCCGCACGAGATCATAGGACGAGTAGCCGACGAGACCACCGGGCAACGGCAGGCCATGATCGTCCGGCCGCGGCCTTGGCGCGTGTGCGAGTGCATCGCGCAACGCCGCGAGCAATTCGTCCCGGCCCGCTGGTCGCGGTGACCGGGTGCCATTGATTGCGAGTCCGTGCCCGTCCAGCCTGACTTCGAGGCGATCGCCAAAGCCGATGAACGAGTAGCGCGCGAGGCGGATGCCGCCCTCGACGCTCTCCAGCAGGAAGCACGGATGAAACGGCCGCAGTTTCAGGTAGGCCGAAACCGGCGTGTCGAGATCCGCTGCGATGTCGAATGGCAAGCTCATGGACATGCGAAAAACCCACCCCCGTTACATGCGGAGATGGGCCCTGGTTCGAATTCCGTAACAAAAAAAGAAACTACGCGACCGGCGCCCACTCCCCTGAGCAGCGCCACCACCAGCCGAGATCGGCAGTCATTGAAATCGCGTGAGTCACGAAGCCAGTATCGGCTGGCGCTGGTCCGCAGGTCAAGCCACGGGGCAGGTCAGGGGCAATTTCAGGTAACGGCGGCCATTTGCCTCCGGATCTGGCAGCTGACCGGCACGGATGTTGGCCTGCACGGCCGGGTACAGGAGCTCCGGCACGTCGAGCCCGGCGTCGCGCTTCGTGCGCAGTGCGACAAATTCAGCCTCCGTCACGCCATCCCGCAGGTGGATGTTGCCGGAACGCTGGGCGGCGATCGTCGTCTCGCATCGAATCTCCCGGCCGCCCGGCGAATAGTCGTGGCAGACAAAAACACGCGTATCCGGCGGCAATTCGTAGAGGCGGCGGATCGAGGCGTACAGCACGACTGCGTCGCCACCCGGGAAGTCGCAGCGCGCCGTGCCGCCGTCCGGCATGAAAATCGAATCGCCGACGAACACGGCATCGCCGATCAGGTAGCTCAGGCTGTCGTTTGTGTGGCCCGGCGTCGCGATCGCGCGAATCGAAATGGACCCGGCCTGGAATTCTTCGCCATCCCGGAGCAGCCGGTCGAACTGCCGGCCATCCACCGGAAATCCAGGGCCGAGATTGAACACATCGCGAAATACCTGCTGCACCTTGCAGATTCCCGCGCCAATCGCGATGCGCCCGCCGAGCACTGCCTTGATGTGCGGCGCCGCACTCAGGTGATCGGCATGAGCATGAGTCTCCAGGATCCATTCAAGGGTGAGCCGCTCACGCCGCATGTGTGCCACGATTTCGTCCGCAGCAGCCGTCCAGCAGCGCCCGGAGTGGATGTCGAAATCGAGTGCCGGATCTATGATCGCCGCCGTTCGCGATTCAGGATCGCTGACGACATAGCTCCAGGTCGAGGTCGGCTCATGACAAAACGGGCGAACGTCAGGATGCATGGCTTGTCCTCAGCCGCGCCTGGCGTCAATCCAGCGCTGCGCTTCGGACTCCAGCACTGTGAGCGGAACGCCTCCGGTCCGCAGCATGAGGTCGTGGAACTCCCGGATGTCGAAGTCCTTGCCGAGTGCCGCCGCCGCGCGCTCGCGCAACTCGACGATCTTGAGCATGCCGATCATGTACGCAGTCGCCTGGCCTGGATTCAGGATGTAGCGCTCAGTCGCCTTGGCCGCGGCGTCTTCACCGGTCGGGCTGTTCTCGATGTGATATCGAATCGTCTGTTCGCGCGACCAGCGCTTGGCGTGCAGGCCCGTGTCCACGACCAGGCGCACGGCGCGATGCAGTTCCAGCGCGAGGCGCCCGAATTCGGAGTAGGGATCCCTGTAGAAACCAAGTTCCTTGCCCAATCGCTCGCTGTAAAGACCCCAGCCCTCCGAGTAGGCCGTGAAGCCGCCACTGCGCCGGAATTGCGGCAGTGCTTCCTGCTCCGACGCGACTGCAATCTGCATGTGGTGGCCCGGGATGCCCTCGTGGAAAGCCAGCGCCTCCTGCTCGTACTTCGGCATCTCGCGCATGTGATAAAGATTCGCGTAGAACACGCCCGGCCGGCTGCCGTCCTGCGCCGGCCGCTGGTAGAAAGCCTTGCCAGCCGACTTCTCGCGGAATGGCTCGACCGCGCGCACGACCAGCTCCGCTTTCGGCAGGGTCACAAACAATTCCGGCAGCCTCGCGCGCATCGCTTCAATCGTCCGGGTGGCATCCGCGAGCCAGGCCGCCTGCCCCTCCGGCGTGTCCGGATAGTAGAAGCGGTCGTCCGTGCGCATGAAATTGAAGAACGCCTGCAGGTCCCCCGCGAAGCCGACTTCGCGCATCACCCGGCGCATCTCGCCATGCAGGCGCGCGACTTCGCGCAGGCCGATGTCGTGGATCTGGGTAGCGCTCAGTTTCGTCGTCGTAAAGTTCTCGAGCAGGAAATCGTAGTACGCGCCGCCGTCCGGAAGCTTCCAGATACCGTCATCGGTGGTGGCGCGCGGCTCCGCCGTCTTCGCCCATGCGATAACTGACGCCCAGGCGGGCTTCACCGACGTCAACAGCGCGTCTGCAGCCTGCGCCGTCAGTTCCTCACGCCGCTTGTCGTCGAGCCCGATCGCCCCGACTTTCGCCTTGAAGTCGGCGAACAGCGGGCTGTCGGCGGGTCCGTCGTCGAATGGCCGGCCCTTGATCACGTTTCCGGCATCCTCGATCACGTACGCATAGACAAATTTCGGCGGTAGCACGCCCCCGCGCGCAGCCAGCTCCGCCCGCTCGAGCACTGTGTTCATGTAGCTTTGCAGGCCCACCAGGCGCTGGATGTACGCGAGCGCATCCGACTCCGTGTCGATGCGATGCGCATTGATCAGGAATGCCGGCACCTGGACCTGCGGGCCATCCTTGTCGATCTGGTAGCTGTGATTACGCCAGCGATAACGCCCGATGCGGCGCTCCTCGCTCGACTCGAAGACCCGGTAGGAAAGTCTCGTCGCAGCGTCGAGCGCCGCCGGATCGATACTCGCACGCAGCTCGGCGAGCTGGTTTTTTGCGAGCTCGAAGCGCTCCAGGTCGCCCCGCTCGCTCGGATCCCCCCACTCGCCATAGTGCAGCCGCAGGCCCAGCGATGTCGCCAGGGTCGGATCCAGCTCCAGCCGTTCCTGGAAAGCGCGCTCAAAGAACGCGTTCGCAGCGGCGTTGGGATCCGGTGCTTCACCGTGGGCAGGCTGCGTGGCGGCACCAAGGCTGCCGATCACTGTCAACGCTATTGAAGTGACAAATCGCATCTCGCTTTTTTCCCCAGCCTCGCCGCTCCGCGGGTCGCAAAGGTAGCACGGTTCCGCCGTGCGTATAATCAAGAGCGGCCTGCAAGCCTGGCCGGCCCACGCGCCGCTGATTGCACTGGAGAATTCTATGGATGACTTCGAGAAACTGGGCGCTTTCTATATCGGCCGCGAGTACGACCCGAATGCGGACGCGCTGGCCGCCGAGCCATTGATGTACGACTCGCGCGACCTGACCACGCACGGGGTCTGCGTCGGCATGACCGGCAGCGGCAAGACCGGCCTCTGCATCAGCCTGCTGGAGGAAGCCGCGATCGATGGCATCCCGGCGCTCGTGATCGACCCCAAGGGCGACATAGCGAACCTGATGCTGAGCTTCCCGGGCCTGACGCCCGCCGAGTTCCGCCCCTGGATCGACCCGGGCGAGGCCTCGCGCAAGGGCGTGTCGCCGGACGAACTGGCGGCGAAGACAGCCGAGACCTGGAAGAAGGGCCTCGCCGAATGGGGCCAGGACGGCGAGCGCATCCGGCGCTTCCGCGAGTCCGTGGATGTCTCGATCTACACGCCCGGCAGCACCGCGGGACTGCCGCTGTCGATCATGCGTTCCTTCGCGCCGCCCCCGGCCGGTAGCGATCCTGCCGGAACCCGCGATCGCATCTCGGCGTCGGTGTCAGGACTCCTGGGCCTGGTCGGGATCAACGCGGACCCATTGAAGAGCCGCGAGCACATCCTGCTTTCGGCCATCGTCGATGCGGCCTGGAGCAAGGGCAATGCCCTCGATCTCGCCGGCCTTATCGGCGCGATCCAGAAACCGCCATTCAAAAAGGTCGGCGTTTTCGATGTCGAAACCTTCTATCCGGCGAAAGACCGGCTCGAGCTCGCGATGGCGATCAACAACCTGCTCGCCTCGCCCGGTTTCGGCGTATGGCTCGAGGGCGAAGCGCTCGACATCCAGCGCCTGCTGTTCGCCGCCGACGGAAAACCAAGGATTTCCATCGTCTCGATTGCGCACCTGACCGACGCCGAGCGCATGTTCGTCGTCACGCTGGTGCTGAACGAGCTGGTCGCCTGGATGCGCCGGCAATCCGGCACATCGACGCTGCGCGCCCTGTTCTACATGGACGAGATCTTCGGGTACTTCCCGCCGACTGCAATGCCCTCGTCCAAGCTGCCGCTGCTGACGCTGATGAAACAGGCCCGTGCCTTCGGGCTCGGCATCCTGCTTGCGACCCAGAATCCAGTGGACCTGGATTACAAGGGCCTGTCCAATGCCGGCACCTGGTTCATCGGGCGCCTGCAGACCGAGAGAGACCAGCAGCGCGTGATTGACGGACTCTCGAGTGCCCTTGCAGGCGCCGATTTCGATCGCGCGATGCTCGAGAAGCTGATGGCCGGCATCAGCCCGCGCGTCTTCCTGATGCGCAGGGCCAGCGAGGACCAGCCGCTCCTGTTCCGCACGCGCTGGGCACTCAGCTACCTGCGCGGGCCGCTGACGCTGCCGGAGATTTCGCGGCTGATGGACGGACGCAAGTCCGCGGCGCCGGCAACGACTGCAGCCACGGCGCCACAGGCACCCGTGCGGGCCGCACGGCCCGTGTTGCCGGCAGGGGTGCAGGAAATCTTCCTGGCTGCGAGGCCAGGCACGGGAGAACTGGTTTATCGGCCGCGCATCGCCGCAACCGCCGAGCTGCATTACGCCGACAAACCCGCCGGTATCGATACCTGGACCAAGGTCGCACTGCTCACGCCACTGGGCGATGCCGATGGCGCACCCGCCTGGTCGGAAGCCGCAACGGTGCCGGACCTGGACTCGATCGTCGCGGCAGGGCCCGTGGAAGACGCGGCATTCGCTGAACTGCCTGCAGCCGCACTGAATGCAAAGAGCCATGCCGACTGGGGCCGATCCCTCGCTACCCACCTGTACCAGAGTGGCGCGGTAGAGCTGCTGGCATGCAAGGCGCCGAAACTCACGTCGAATCCGGGCGAGACCGAAGGCGACTTCCGCACGCGCCTTGCCCACGCCCTGCGCGAATTCCGGGACCAGGAAGTGATGAAACTCCGCGACCGGCATGCCAAGAAGCTGAAATCCCTGGATGATCGCCTGCGAACCGCCCAGGACCGGGTCGAGCGCGAGAAAACCCAGTATTCGCAGCGCAAGCTGGACACCGCGATCTCGATCGGAACTTCGGTGCTCGGCGCAATCTTCGGCGGCAGGAGTGTCGCGACCACGCGTGCCGGGTCGGCTGCGCGGTCCGCCGGCCGCGTATTCGGGGAACGCGGCGACGTCGCCCGGGCCGGCGAAAACCTGGAGGCGCTCGCGGCCGAGCGCGACACGCTGCTGCGCCAGATCGAGCAGGAAGCCGGCGAGCTGACAGCCTCGCTCGATCCGGCCGGCATCGATCTCTCGCGCATCAGCATTGCGCCACGCAAGTCGGACATCGGCATCGGCCGCATCGCAATAGCATGGGAACCCTGGCGGGCTGGCGCCGATGGCTTCCCGCGATCCGCCTCCACGCTGCCGTCATAAGGAAAAGGCACATGTCGCGTCGTTGGCTCGCCTGGATTGCAGTCCCGCTTGCAATGGCGTGCCTGGCCGCATGCGGGCGCGGCAACGCGCCTGGAGCCACCGACGGTCCGCCGCTCGGCCAGTACCGCGCCGTGTTGTCGGTCGCGGGTGGCGACCTGCCATTCGGTCTCGAACTCGCGCGCGAGGACGGCGTTCTCGTCGCCTGGTTGGTCAACGGGCCGGAGCGTGTACGCGTGCCGGACGTGCGACTCGACGGCGATCGCCTGACCATGCAGATGCCGGGGTATTCGCACCGGCTCGTGGCGCGCTTCTTCGATGCGAGATTCGAGGGCACCGTGGAGTTCCTGCGTCCGCGCGGCGTCATCAAGAGCGTGCGCGTGGTCGCAATGCCCGGCCAGGCCTGGCGCTTCTTTCCGAAGCCGGGGGCCGAGCCGATGGATTTCTCCGGTCGCTGGGCGGTGACATTCAGCGACGACGAGGGGCATGACGAAGCAGCCATCGCCGAGCTTTCCCAGCAACGGCACGAAGTTACCGGCACCGTGCTGCGCGCCAGCGGTGACGATCGCTACATCGCCGGCGAAGCCCGCGGCGACACGCTGTTCCTGTCGCGCTTCGACGGCGGCAGCGCCTATCTCTATCTTGGCCGGCTGGGGTCCGACGGCATCTTGTCCGGCGACTTTCACAGCAGCAGCGGAGCCCACAAGACCTGGTACGGCCGCCGCGACCCGAATGCGCGCCTCGAGGATCCCGCGAAGATGACCGCCCTGAAGCCCGGCGCGAAGAGCCTCGAGTTCACCTTCCCTGACCTGGATGGCAGCCTCGTCTCATTCCCGGGCGGGCAATTCGCGGACAAGGTCGTGATGATCACGATAGGCGGAAGCTGGTGCCCGAACTGCCATGACGAGGCCGTGTTCCTGGGCGAATTGCTCGCGAGCCGCCGTGACCGCGGGCTCGAAGTGGTCCAGCTGATGTTTGAATACACGCCGGACTTCGCGAGCGCCTCGGCGGCTGCGCGCGCATTCGCGGAAAAATTCGCGATCGACTATCCGGTGCTGATCGCCGGCACGACAGTTGACAACGACGTGCTGAAGAAGCTGCCGCAGCTGGAGAAGTTCAGCGCGTATCCGACACTGCTCATTTTCGATCGCAAGGGAACACTGCGCTTTACGCACGCGGGTTTCAGCGGGCCTGCGACCGGCGCGCACTACGACGAACAGAACCGCGAGCTCTCCGCCCTGGTCGACACGCTGCTGCAGGAGCGCGGCTGACATGCCCTCATTCGACGTCGTCTCCGAGATCGACACGCACGAGCTGGCGAATGCCGTCGACCAGGCGAATCGCGAAGTATCCCAGCGCTTCGACTTCAAGGACACGGGGGCGAGTTACGAGCTGGGGGACCATCTCATCACGCTTCAAGCGCAGGTCGATTTCCAGCTCAAGCAGATGTTCGACATCATCAAGCTGAAGCTCACCAAGCGCGGCATCGACATCGCCTGCCTGGAGCCGGGCGAACCGGAGATCGCGCTGAATTCGGCGACCCAGCAACTGGTGCTGCGTCACGGCATCGATGCCGACAGCGGCCGCAAGCTCCAGCGGCTGATCAAGGACTCGAAGCTGAAGGTCCAGGCCTCAATACAGGGCGATCAGCTGCGAGTGACCGGCAAGCAGCGCGACGACCTGCAGGCGGCGATGGCATTGATAAGGAAGGCGGACCTGGACAGGCCGCTGCAGTTCAAGAATTTTCGCGACTGAGCGCACCCTGCAATGGGCTAGCGCAGCCGGCGCGCGACGACCTTCTGGTACAGCGCGCCGAAGCAGGTTTCCTTCTTCCAGTCCACGTCCGCGCTGCGCTTCGCGAGATCCTCTATACGCGTGCGCAACAAGCCATCCGCGAATGGCTCGAGCCAGCGGAACACCAGCGCCATGACCGGGCGCAGCGGGTGCCACCACGCCGGAAGGTGATAGTCGACGAAGACGACGATTCCCCCGGGTCGCACGGCTGCGAGCAGCGCATCGACCACGAGCCGCCGGTGCTGGTCCGGTATTTCATGCAGCAGGAAAAAACAGCAGATCGCGTCGTAGCCCGATCCCGGCGGTGCCGCCGCATCCGCAAGCTGCACCGAGACATTGCGGTGGCCTGCCAGTTTTTTGCGACAGTGATTCACCTGGACGGGCGCAATGTCGATGACATCGAGGAAACCGAGCGCACCGACCCGCCTGGCCAGCCGTGCAGACAGGTCGCCATAGACACTTGCTGCCTGCAGCAGCCGATCGCCGCTGGAAAAATGCTCGCAGGCCCAGGCGGCGAGGCGCCGGTAATTGCCCCACAGGATCCCGTTGACCACGAAGTGCCGGTCGAGCAGACGCAGGTTGCGCGGCCGCAGGTAGGCCCAGGAATAGGTATCGACGAGGTAGTCCGGCAAGGCCGGTTCTTCGAGCGCCTCGACGACTGGCGGCTGTTCGGGGTAATCCATCAGTACCTCAATGTCCTATATTGCCCACATGCGCGCGGTATTTCTGGACTTCGGCACCGTCAGCAACGGCGATCTCGACACCGCCTCGCTCGAGCGGGTGGTTCCCGGCCTCACGATTCATCAGCAGACGTCGAATGCGCAGGTCGCCGGACGCGTCGCCGGTTTCGAGGTCGTGTTTGCCAACAAAGCGTTCATCGACCGCGCGACCATTGCTGCAAACCCGCAACTGAGGCTGATTGCGCTGACGGCGACCGGTGTCGACAACGTCGACCTCGCCGCGGCGCGCGAGTCGGGGGTCGCGGTCTGTAACCTCCTCGACTATTGCACCCAATCGGTCGTCCAGCACGTATTTGCGATGCTGTTGGCACTGACCCATCGGCTTCATGATTACGGCCAACTGCTGCGCGCCGGCGGATGGGAGCAGGCGGGGCAGTTTTCAACCTTCCCCTATGCAATCCGCGAGTTGCATGGCCGCGTGTTCGGAATCGTCGGGCGTGGAACCCTCGGGCGCGCCGTCGGGCGCGCCGCCGCGGCATTTGGCATGCGGGTCGAGATCGCCAATCGCCCCGGTGGCCCCCGCCTCAATGGTCGCGTCGACCTCGATGAGCTGCTGCCACGGGCCGATGTCCTGTCGCTGCACTGCCCGCTGACCGACGCAACGCGTGGATTGATCGGCGCCGCCCGCCTGGCCTGCATGAAATCCGACGCCGTGCTGATCAACACGGCGCGTGGCGCGCTCGTGGATACCGCGGCGCTCGCGGTGGCGCTGAAGGCAGGCCGCCTCGGCGGAGCAGGCATCGACGTGCTGGAGCGAGAGCCGCCACCGCCCGGCCATCCACTGCTGGATCCGTCGATCCCCAATCTGATCCTGACGCCGCATGTCGCGTGGGCCGCATGCGAGGCGCGGCAGCGCTGCCTGGACGAGCTGGCGCTGAATGTCACAGCCTTTGCCGAGGGCAGCAGGCGCAACCGCGTCTGCTAGAGGCCCGGACTCAGAACTCCACCCGTACCCCCAGATTGAACACGCGGCCCACGACCGGGGCCCACACGTCAGTCACTCTCTGACCAGCGGCTCCAGGGGTCGGACGCAACAGCGGATCGTATTGGGCCTGGCGAACATCGGTGAGGTTGATGCCATTCAGGAAAATGGCCGTCTCACCGAACTTGATCTCGGCAAGCGCGTTGACCTCCACGTACGACGGGCTCGTCGTGCGGTACGGGTTATCCGAGAGGGATTGCCGGCCGGTGTAGGAAATCTCGACACCGATGCGACCACGATCCTCGTCCTCGAGCAGTGCCGCCAACTCCGCCGTGTGACGCGGTATCCGGTCAGCCTCGCGGCGCGCGCCACCGGATACGGCGTCGATAACATCCAGAAGCGTGTAACTGGCGATCACGTGCAGCGGACCCGTGACGTAATGCAGGAAGGCTTCGCCACCAAGCACGCGCCGCGGTGCGTCACCATTCACGAGTTCAAGCCTTCCGGCACTTGCCGCAGGACGCACGACAAGCGGGTGGCGAATCTCCGACCCGAAGACACTGACATTCATTTCCCAGCCATTTGCGGCCCATTGCGCATCCAGCGAGGCGCTGCCTGCGCGTTCGGCCCGAAGACCTGTCAGCGGATCCAGCACCCCGAGCCCGGTGGACTCGATCTCGTCGACGAACGGCGTCGGAGCGGCAAAGCCTGTCCCGATCGACGCGCGAATCGTCCAGCGGTCTGCCGGCATGAACAATGCGGAAAGGCGTGGGCTGAAAAACGTGCCGTAGTCGCTGTGCGCATCGACGCGCCCGCTAGCCGCCAGGATCACCCAATCGGCGGGTGCAAATTCGTCCTGCACAAAAACGGACGGCACCGTATACGTGTAGCCCACGCCAGGCGTGTCGCCTGCCTGCAAGCGGTCCTGGCCGATCGCCGCGCCCAGCACCCACGAATGCCCCTGCCCGCGCCCGCTCAAGGTTGTCTCGCCGAACAGAGTGGTCTGGGTATCCTGGAGCCGCTGCGTGCCGAACTGGCGGTCGTGATCCGAAACCGTCGCCGACAATCTTCCGCGCAGGATGCGGCCGCCATCCAGCGGCATCTGCCCGATTGCTCCGCCGTCGATGCGCCTTGTGTGAAGCGCCTCGACGAATACCGAGCCATCCGGCAGGGTACGGCCCGGCAACGATCCGCCCGCGCGCTCTTCATCGACCACACCCGCGGTCACGAACAGGGATCGCCCGGAATCATCGTTGAAGAAAAGCCGCGGCCGGAATGTGAATCGTTGATAGCGCGCCAGTTCTGCCCAGGCATCCCCGTCGGAATCATCGCGCTGCTGAAGATCGACGCCGCCCGACAACGTGTATCCCCATGCCTTCGACAGTGACCCCGACACGAACCCAAGCG
>Ga0224510_10001493_pt1 | contig 15387 bp, 12 predicted proteins | sample SF_May12_sed_USG_FD_170161 | JGI IMG/M metagenome (GOLD analysis project Ga0224510, IMG submission 170161) | Sediment microbial communities from San Francisco Bay, California, United States - SF_May12_sed_USGS_4_1 | ecosystem: Environmental > Aquatic > Marine > Sediment | place: USA: California... | reverse complement strand
TTCGTGCTACTGCCCGAATGTGCTGAAAATCGCTTGTCCGGCGGTTGTCGATCGTGCATTCAATCAATACAAAACCAGCTGATTCAAGATACCTGGCTGTGGTCTGTGCGGTGAGCTGATACTGATGGACGGGACCTGACTGAAACACGGATCGGGTTTTGTACCGAGCTGGCCACAGCACATCCTTCTCGTCAAGAAAGAGATAGCCGCCTGGCTTGAGCACACTGAAAATTTTTTCCAGGAGCATGCGGGGGGACAGGACGTGGGCCAGGACATGATGAGTCAGGACATTAACCGCATCAAACGGACCCTGAAAGGGAACCGGTAACTGGGAGAAACGGGAAAATGGCAAGGGAAAGATCTCGGTTAATCCGCGTCGGTCACTCGCGTACCGTCTGTTTTTTTCGAACGGCTCCACGCAGAATATCTCTGCCCCCGCAGATTGGAGCCGTGCCGAGAGTGCACCGGTTTGGCATCTCAGATCGAGAATCCGTTTGTCTTTAACTTGAATGAAACGGTTGATGATGTTCAAGCCCCACTCTGCAAAGGCGTCCTGTTTTTGAATGTCATCTTCATCTTCGATTCCTTCACCCGGCCTCACGCGGCTGCCGGGGTCGTTGGCAAAGCTACTTTCATAGAATCTGTCTAAGGCCTCTTGTTCAATCTGTGGAAAAGCGTACATCAATTGACAGTGGACACATATGACAATGCGGCAATTCAGTTCCGATGGTTCTGCAACCAGAAATGCTTCTGTCGAACGGCAGAGGTCACAGTTTCCCTTTACGAGGCTATCCCGGTCCATTGCCTGAAAGGGTTGGTCTAGAAATTTACTCAAGACGCCCTTCCTTTCCTGGGAGGAAAAATGGAACTTTGAGGGAAAGTTTTGGTTGGTTCTTCAGGGGCTGCGCATAGGGTATCTTCATTGCCAACCGATCCATTCGACCTGCAGGTGAACCCTGATTAACAGATGGCTCATCTTCATTGCATTCAGAGGTTATGCCTGATTTTTACTATAAATGTATTCGGCCAGTTCCAAATCCCACATGGTATCGATACTGACCAGATGTTCATCGAGAAGGAGAGCTCCAGTTCGTTTACCCATGATGCTCCTTCCCTCAAGAAGACAACTTCGTGTCATGACGTAAGCGACTCCGTTCCGGTGATAGACCGGGGTTAGTTGTTGCCTTGCAATGATTTGGCTCCCGTTGGGGTCATAATAGCCGATCTTGCCTGAGTCCAGAGTCAGTTGTTTGAGAGGGTGCGACTTGGAATCGGTTTCGGACAGCGTCCATACGGCGTCCCATTGTTCATTCACCAGCATCTCAATGGCTCGGATGACGTGCTCCGGCCGGCGAAGAGGAGAAGTCGGCTGGAGCATGACCACGATGTCGTATCGTACCTTGTCCAAATGCTCCATTTCTTCTAACGCATGGATCAATACCGGCGCGTCCGATATTCGATCTCCTGAAAGGTCCGGAGGCCGGAAGAAAGGGGCCTCAAGACCTGATTTTTTCGCACACTCGGAAATTTCAGGATGATCAGTCGAGACCACAGCCCGGTCGATGATGGGAATCTCTTTCACCAACTGGCCAACTCTGGCGACTAACGGAATTCCCAAAAATGGGGCCAGATTCTTGAGCGGAATCCCTTTGCTGCCGCCCCTGGCTGGACACACGGCCAGAATACGTTGAGCTTCTAGCATTTTATTGCGTTCCCTTTAGCGATGGCTATCACGGTATCAGTGAAACCCGCTTTCTCCAAGGCAGTCATATAATCGGCTTCACAATCAGTGAATATTTGGCGAAATTGCTCGTTCCCCCCCGGCTTTTCTTTGGTGAGCCAATTGAGATGATTCTCGAGTCCGTATCGTTGGTGAGGGATCAATTGTTCAGGAGGAATGTTTTCCTCCTCAAGCAATCGGCTCAGGGATCTTGGAGAATAGACATACGGATGTTGGCGTTGAAAATAGAATTTTCGATAGGCTGTTGAGCCATAAAGCGTAAGCAAGGGATCATTGAGTGAAGGGACTTCGATGATGATTCTCCCCTGAGGTGTCAGACAGGCCAGGCAGTTGGTGAAAAACTCCCTGGGATCGATGATGTGCTCGAGAACATGAAACAGACAAATAAGGTCGAACGTTTCCCGGCCTTTTCTGATCTCTTGGAACGTCGAGTATTCACGAAGTCCTTTGAGGGTTTTACGCGCGGCTTGTGTGTTTTGGTCAACTTCAAGGGCCGCGAGATGCAGAGACGGAAAAACCCCCGAGACATGACCGAGAAAGGCTCCATCGCCTGCGCCGATTTCCAGGATGCTCCCGGCTCCTGAAAAACAATGTTGAATTTTTTCAAACCTCCGAAGGACCACCGACATTGTTCGTTTGTATTGGGAAAGACCTAATGCCTGCACTCGTGGCACATATGAAACATAATCCACTTTTGGGAGAGGAACAAGACAGGCGAAATCCCCTTCGTGATTGATATAGACGTCAATCGTATTGCAATCGTAAATGCCTTGTTGCAAGAGGGTGAACGATTCCCGATTAAAGGGAGCGGGAAGGTGCTTAATGGTTTGGGGCAAGGGCATTTCGGTTCTCCTGAAGATTTTTCACGATCGCTCTGAGTTCCTCCAGGTTTGTAACGTGGAGTGAGGGTATCTGTCTGAAGCGCTGGGTATCATCAAAAATGACTCCTGCAAAATGACAACCCAATTCATCGGCAGCCATCCGGTCATCCTCGCTGTCTCCGACAAAGAGCATCTCATCCGGTTTTGCCTGAGTCAGCTCTTGGATGTGCCGTAAATTTTCCAGTTTACTTGCGGGGGCTCCGTATACGCCGGAGAAAAAATGCGTGAGATCCCGCGATGCCACAAGGCGATTCAGCGGTTCGGTCGGTGTTCTTGAGTTGATGTATAGCGGAATCCCTTCATTCAACAGCCATGATAGGATTTCTGAAGCCCCGGGTACTTCCGGGCTTCTGGCAATGGCTGTTTCGCAAGTGGCTGTATAGGTCTCGGCCCATTGTAACCCGACGATCCCTGCGTCTGGCTGAGGCGGGATTAACCCTTTCGCCATGAACTCGCGGGCAAGTTCACGGGTGATACCGTATCGATCCTTCTTGGAGCACCGTTGAAGGACTTCCGTGACGGTGCACCCGCTGGGATCATAGTCCTCGACAATCTCGTAAAAGGATTGAATCTTCACCTGGTTGGAATCAACCAGTGTCCCGTCAAAATCGAATGCGACGCAAGCAATCATTGCGTATGAGGATCGGGCAAAGGCACTTCGGGAGCCTTCTCTGATGATGACTGTTGGGCGATTTGAAAGCGTCCCCAATGATCGACCATCGTTTTCCGCTCCGATCGGTGCAGTTTATTGATTCGTTTGTCGGCATAGAAGGAGTCGTTGTTGTAGTGGGTGGTGGACACTTCTTCAAAAACAACCCCGGTGTCGGTCCAAAAGGAATGCCACACCCCAGGCAGGATGAGAATGGTTTCACCGGGATGTAAAATACGGGGATAGCCATCGATATTGACGTGGAGGATGCCATAAAGTATTTGAAACGTTTCTTCCTTCCTCGCATGATAATGCGAGGGATGTCGCTGCCCTGGCAATTGGATGACGAGTTTTTTGCAATACTCCCGATTGATACATTCAATAAGGACCGCCCCGGTTTGTCGAAAGTTTTCGAGTCCGTAATGGTGCGAATATTCGACTTTAAACTCACTGCCTAATTGAATGTTGGCTTCGTTGAGCAAGGCTTTGACTTCGTGAATCGCTTGTTTAAGGGTCACGAGGCCTTGATTGACCGTGATCTCGACAGCGTTCTGCATGACCGGTTGGTCCGGCGTCATGTCCTGGACCGCCGTATAGCCCTCTTTCCATGCCCCGCTTTCCATCTGCCCTTCGAGGTAGGGCATGGCAAAATACACAAGCTCACGTGTGAGTTCCCGGCCTTTTTTGATGAGCCGTTTAGCATAGACCCCCCGTCGAAGGCCAGCCAGGGAGGCTTGTTCCACTTCCGAGGCCGGTGGACGAGTTTTGGGGCCACACAACACTTTTGCCCGGCTATAGGCTTCCAGCCAGGTGTCTACTTGGTGTGAGGTGGACGAGTAGGCATTCAATTTGATGGATTCGGTTTCCAATCCAACGTGCCGTTCGAAAAGCCTGGCTCCAAGGGCGACGGCAATTTGAACGGGGACCGTATCTCCTGGGTTTTCATGCGTGGACCAGCCGATGGGAATGTTGGGATATCGGTTGCGCAAGACCTGTATTTGATTCAAGGTCATCAACGGGTCAGGAGTCGGGTAAACTGACACGCAGTGCATTAACGAGAATTGGACGGCGCGATGTTGGAAAAAACTCACCACATTGTCGATGTCTTCTAGTGTCAGACCTCCGGTTGAGCACACCACGGGCGGCCCGGCGCCGGCAATTTCCTCCAGAAGCGGCCAATCCTTGGCTGAGCAACTGGCGACCTTCAGCACATTAAAACCCATGTCGACCGCAATATTGACAGATTCTTCATCAAAAGGGGTGCACATCGCTAACAATCCTTGGGCCCAGACTTCATTGAGTAATGTTTGAAATTGGGCCTGGTCCAAGCGGGTGGATTGAAATCGTTGGATGTATTTGAGTTCGCTATTTGAATGATGGCCGGGATGGATAAAGGTGTCGAGCTGGCGGAACTGAAATTTGATCGCTGCCCGGACTTGGTGCCGTTTAACCACTTCCGCCATAGATTGGATGATTCGCAGGCCGTGTTCTACACTTCCCTGGTGGTTGTTGGCTAGATCCAATATAAATAAATCGTGGAAATTAAAATCTTGGTCCATCATAGTTTTCCCCTTCTTCTGAAGATCTACAGCACTTCTAGTGCCTGTGGTGTATAACCCTTTTGGTAATCGATGCGCACGGTCCGTTTTTTAGCTGCCGAGAGATGCGCGGCGGCGACCACCAACATGGTTTCCAGGCCTCGCTCCAATGAGAGGACGGAATCTTCTGTCTTGCCTGTCATCACGCCCTCGATATGCTGTAATTCCCAGATAAAATCATCGGGACGCGTTTTCTGAATGGTGCGGAATTGGGGATCACCCCCTCCGGTTTTCCAATCGACTCTGTCGATCCCTGGCTGATGTCCAATCGTAAGTTCTGCAAAACCGTCATTTCCTTGAATTCTGGCCCACTTTCTTGAAGGGGAGGTGATGACGTCTTGCACCACTCGCCCGATTAACCCCGCCTCAGTCCTCAGGCTGAGCAGGCAGAGTTTGTCATACTCCACCATATCTGTCTGGACATAATCCAGTGTCGCGGATACTTCGGTGATCCGGCCTTTTCCCAGTCCCCCACTCAAAAATTGCCACAGATTGATGGCGTGAGAATGTTCCCCGCTGGCTCCTCCTCCCCGTTTCCAAAATCCCAAATAACTGTCCTGTGGACCCTGTAGCCACGGGTGAGCCGCGAAAATTCCCCCCCAATGTTCACGAAATTCTACGTCGATGGTTTCAATAGTCGATAATTGGCGACCGGCTTGGAGGGTTTCCTGCGCGGCCTTTCCCACGACGTGGTCATATCCGACGAATGCCAGTGTGCCGGACTCGGTTACCATGTTGTGTAGTTTTTGGGCTTGGTCCAAGTTCGGGGGGCAGAGAGGTTTTTCCACAAGAATGGCTTTGGGTTTTTCCTCAAGAGCCGCGAGAGCCAGAGGGAGGTGGGAGTCCGGAGGAGTCCCAACGACAACGAGATCAAACCCTCCTTGTGGAGCGTTTTTCACCAGGGAAAGCTTGATGGCCTCGTCCCATTTTCCATAACGAGTTGGATAAATGGTCTGTTTTGTTCGATCCAACGCCGCTTGGTCTACATCGCAAATGGTGACGTTCCAGCCCAGAGAGCGGGATGCATGAGCCAGATGGTTGCCGATGGACCCGGCTCCAAAAATTTTTACGTTACACATGTATCCTCCTTAACGAGTGTTCACGAGATCTGCTGTATTGATGCATATCCCTGCTCCCCAGGATGACGGTTCTGGAGATTATTCATTCTTGAGTTGTTAGTTCGGAAATATTTCAAAAATATTGTCGTGCAGGGTCCTGACTCCTACGTGTTGAAATCTTCCTAAAGCTTGTTGGAATCGATTGATGCGTTCTTCGATATGCGCCAGGTTGATTTCAGGAAAAATGTGGTTCAGATAATCGTAGCGTTGTGATCGGTTTTGATCGCCCATGCGGAATTGAGCATTGAATCTCCGCCGTAATTTTCTGCCGAGGGCCTGAGATTTTGCGGCTAATACCGTTCCCCAATTTGTGGGCGATGGTGAAAAGGCGTCATCGAATTTTTCTAAGGTCTTCACGATGTTTTCTGAAGCAAAAGGCCCTTGAAGGGATGCGAGATATTGTTCAATTAACTGGATTTTCGCTTTAGCCCCATTCTCCCCGGCAGACTGACTGGATGAAAGGGCTGTTTTGACGAGTGCAATTAATTCTCCGGAAGAGGTGGCCCGGCAGCTAACGGCATTTGGAAGTTGCTTGTCGAAACGGTCTGAGATGATCGGTTGAAAGGAAAAAACCGGCCGACCTAACAAATACCCTTCCAAGCCGGTGGTGCAACTATTATGAATAATGGCATCGGCAGCCAATAACCAGGGAATGACGTGCCCTTCGATATGCACCTGGACATTTGTATGTCCGTTTGCGGCCTGCCGCCATGTCTCATGGTTTTCAGAGGGATGGGGACGGATCAGGACTGTATGAGCGGGAAAGGCTGCGGCCACTTGTCCTACCATTTCCTGGAAGTGCTGGAACAGTGCCAGACGGTGTCGGGCCATTCCCAGATCGAATTCGTCCACGTCTGATGGTGAGACCGTCGCCCGTTCCAGCGCCTCTTTTTCAGCCCCTTTGTTGGGCCTAAAGTGGTTTAATTTGCCGAAATTGGTATTGATCAAGATGATCTTCCCGAATTTTTTATGAATGTTTTCGACTGCTGTTGTCCAATAGGAACGAAGTTCCGGTCGTAATAAATCCACGCGGGAATTTCCAGTTATATGAACCGGCATTCCGTTGTATTGGGGTTGGGATTTCCAGATGCGAGCATTTTCTGGTCCCCATGCTAAAAAGAGATTTGGCCGGGGAAATTCTGTCGAGCCCAATTTTTCTTTCACATACACTTCCGGAGAACAATACACAATTGCTTCCTCGTCCGTTCCTACCAGCGCGTGTCCCAATTGAGTCAGAAGGGAGAAGACAATGGAATTCCGGTTATGAAGATTTGTGGGGAGATAGATGGATTTTGGTAAAGCGGCCAGATTGAGTTGAATTTCACGCTTTTCGCCAATAATGACGGTAAATCCCCGCTCTGTGGCGAAGCAGGAAAGCAAAACTTTGGCGTCAAATTCCCTGTTAAAGATTTCAACGGGAATGGTCAGACGGCGTCGCGGTATTGTCATTTTAAAAATATCCGAACACTTTTCGGAGAGCTTTTTTCTCCGATGGCCCTGATTGTGACTTTGTTATAGGCGATCAACGATTCCAAGAGTGGCTTTGACTTTTCGGGCGACCGTTTCCATTTCCTTTAATTGTGGGCGTGTTCCGTTTTCAATGGGTTCTCCGAACGGCCTGGCTATTCCTTTTTGGAAAAGGGAATCGTGCAGCATAGTGAGATTTCGACGTGGTTGCACCAAACCCGCACGAATCAGCCTGGCGCAAAGATGCTCCAACCCCTGCTGGGGGCGAGCAGTTCCCCGTTTATTTAAGGGCTGGGATTGTGCCCGTTGAATAATCTTCTCACTGAGCCGAACTTTCCATGTCGGGGGATTTTCAGGAAGAGGGATGATATACACCGGCTTGCCTAAAGAGGCTGCCTCAGCCAACATGGATTCGCTTTCTCCTGTGACGATAATCACGTCTGCGCCTGCCAAGTAGGCAAGATAAGGATTGTCAGATTGATTTGGCTGCCATTTATGGACACAATGATTAGGAGTCAAGATTGCCTCAAGAGCGTGACTCAGCTCTTTGCCTGTTCTGGGGGAGGTAACCGCAAAAATTTTCCCGTGGCATTTTTCCGCTAAGTCTTTGAGTTGGCTTCCTATCATGCGAGCCATATCCGGGGTAAATTTGAACCGTGCAGTGGAACCTCCCACGACAAAGACGATGCGAGGATGTGGAGCGTTGTCGAAAAGATTGGGCCATCGCTGTTTAACCCTATCCAAACTTTCCTGGGTTAATTCGTTCAAGGGGGCCACCGTCTCGATTCGATGTGGATGTGGCGGGAAGCCGTAATAGGTTGGGGTAATCACCACATCAAATAAATCAGCAGGCCCTCCCCCTTTTCGCCCCAATTGAATGATACGTGTTTTCCCCTCGCTTTGTTCACGAATCCATCTGGCAATTGGTGCCGGTCGCCACCCCGTAGAAATCACGATGTCGGGCCAGGGGGGGCAAAGGGGGGAAGAGCGAACTCGATTTAAGCCTAGAATATTTGGAGGGAATAATCCCCACAGGAGTTTTTGGATTTTATGCCACCCGTAGAATTGTAACTGTTTAATTTCATAAGGCCACCCTAATGACTTTGTGAGTACTTGTGATTGGGTGGTATGGCCTACTTTGCCGTCGGAGAGTATCCAGATTCGTGGAGGAGACCCGATCCAATGGCCTCCACAACGGGTAAGTCTCTGTGAAATTCCCTTAGACGTTTTTGTGTGAAACACAAACTTCCAGTGAATAGCCGGATAGCGGGCGCTGGTTGCCTCAAGGTGACTCATCCACCAGTTGAAATCTTGCTTTAAACTGGTTTGAGACGTTTCGGCCCAAGAGGATTGGTCACTTTTCGTGTGATCTATCGCCAGATAGACCATGCCCGTTGAACGTTTAAACATTTCTTCGATGACCCACGGAATATCTTCCTCTGGGATGAGATGAAGCCCAGTGGGTGATAGGACGATATCGAATTGTTCGGAAGGTCGAGAGCCAAGGTCTTCCTGACACAGATCCAAAGCCGTCATGGTTAATGAGGAAAGGCCTGCAGACCGAACATGCTCGGGAACATGTTCGAAATTTTTCCCAAAATGGCAATACAGAAGAGTCTTGGCCTTGAGAGTGCGCATTCTTTCTTCAAGGTCAGGCACGGTCTCGATATCCGGGAACGCAGACCGTTTAGGGGAAATATCCTTGAGATCCGTCGCCTGTTTGGCAAATTCGGTAAATAATGAGGATGGATGGGACTGGAAAAATAACAGGAATCCACGTTGATTGGCACTGTGTTCCAAGTTAAACCACACATCGCCTTCGGGGCTTTTCTGATACACAAATTCCTGAGGGAAGGGCTGCCAAGGCTGGGTATGAAGAGCCGTATAATGGAGGACTTTGGATTGTCCTTCGCAATATTCTTCATCGCGGGCATTCCATTCTGGTTCCAATTGGCCCCAGAGATTTGGTCCCTCCAGGGCACGGTGCACCAGAGTGTTTTTTTTCTCGAATTTGGCCGCCTCAAGCGACCAGACTGTGGCCATTTTTTTGCAGTCCATGACCATCACGGAAGTATCATTGCGGGCAATGGTGAGGAAGCCATGCTCTTGCAGGTCGTGGTCAAATAATTCTCCCGGGTCGGTGAGGTAAACTTGGTCCACATCGTTATAGATCGCTCGGCCGTACTTGCCGGCCAGTTCAGGGATGGCAAATCGATAATTCGTAAATCCGGTCAACCACCGTCGCCGATCGAATCCCGATAATTCCTTCATGAGAAAGATTTCGTAGACGCGTCCTGGATCCCGAGCTTGCTCAATGGACCAGACGAGTATGCGTTCAGCCCGGTATTGGGCTGATTCACTTCCAATGAAGATTCTGACGGGAGGTTTTCCGGAGGGGGTAGTCCCTTTTCTGACCTCCAAAACTATTTTTTCGGGGATTACCCGGATGCCTTTGGGTCTAGAGCGGTGACGTGGCATTGGCCTGTTGGGGAAATGGCATGTTTTTTATTTTAGCAATCGAAATGCGAGCCTTTTTAATGAAGGATTGCATCTGGTTGTTCGTGAGGGAGGTTGGTGTGGTTCTGAGTGGCATAAGACAAATTTGCAAAAGCAGAAATGATTTTTTCAATTTGTTTCTCGGTATGAGCTGCGCTGACACTGCATCGGAGGAGGCATTCGCCGTTTGGAGTCGCAGGGGGAATCATGAGGTTGACGTAAATCCCATTTTCCAGGAGTTCTTTCCACATGGCTAGGGCCAGTTCTTTGGTGGGGATCATCGCGGCAATGATAGGTCCTACCTCTGCCCCAAGGGTATATCCACTTTTTATTAATCCATTATACAATTGATGAGCATTGGTCCAAAGCTGGCGACGAAGTTCTGGATGAGCCTGAATGATTCGAATGGCTGCTTTTGTCGAAGCCACAACTGACGGACAAGGGGAAGCCGTAAAAATATATGGACGACTGGCGTACCGTATTAATTCGAATTCCGGATGGGAACTTATTCCAAACCCTCCGGTCGAGCCCAGGCTTTTGCTGAATGTCCCGACGATGCAATCAACGTCTTGTTCGACACCTGCTTCCTCAGCCAAGCCACGGCCATGTTGTCCGAGTACGCCCAGGGAATGCGCTTCGTCAACGACCAGGGTCGCCCCATATTTTTTCTTCACTTTGACGATCTCAGACAGCGGGGCTCGATCTCCCAGCATGCTATAAATGCCTTCAACGACAATTAAGGTCCGGTGACTTCGATCACCCAATCGACGGAGCCGTTTTTCCAAATCTGCCACATCATTATGTTTAAACCTGATGATTTCTGCCCCTCCCAGGCGGCATCCGTCATAAATGCTGGCATGGGAATCCCCATCCATTAAAATAGTATCCCCAGGGCCTGCAAGAGCTGAAAGAACCCCAAGGTTGGCTTGGTAGCCAGTGGAAAAGACGATTGCATAGGGAGCGCCATAGAAATCGGCGATAGATTTTTCAAGCTCCATATGGCTTAAAAATGATCCATTGGCCATCCTTGATCCTGTGGTTCCGGTCCCTTCTTGGGCAAGAGCCTCCTGACCGGCATGGATGCAGTCGGGGTGAAAGGTCAATCCTAAGTAGTTGTTGGTGCCAACGAGGATGGTTGTGCGGCCGTTCATAATGGCTTCTGTTGGAGAAAGAATCTTTTCAACAGTGATGTGAAACGGGTTCACCCCACTTTTCAGTAAATCTTTTCTGGCTTCTTGAATGGAAAGAAATTTCTCAAACAGCGACATGTTTACCCTTTCAGTAACTTTTCAATTTCTTGGCCTAAGTCCTGAACGGTTCGGATATTGGGAAGGTTATTCAGAGGGATAGAAATATCAAATTGATCTTCAATTTTTAATAAGACCTGCATGACTTGCAAGGAATCCAATCCCAGTTCAGCGACCAGTTCAGTTTTTTCTTTCAACCGAAAGCCTTCTTTGGTAAAAGGTTTTAGTGTATCAAGCAACTGAGGAAGAATGTCAGAATAACTCATCATGATACTAACTATAGCCCCTCTTTATGGAAAAAGAGAACAGACCCCTTTAACAGACCCCTTTTAATCCCTTTGAGATGCCATGAGCCTATCCGATGTGAACAAACGACGCAAGCCTTCCTGGAGGGAGATTTGAGGTGCCCAGCCTAGTGTTTGCGTGATGTGAGTATTGTCACAGACCCAATTGGGGTGGAGAAGCTCGGCAACCTTCCCAGCGGTGAAAAGCGGAACATACCCAAAGATGCGCGAGAAGATTTCATTGGTTTTCCCAAGTATTTTTAACATAAAGGGTGCAATGTGCAAGCAAATGCGGAGGCGAGGATTCGAAAGACGAAAAACATCGTTCCAGGAATATCCTCCAGGGAATCCATCGTCAAGCTCAAATGTGTGAAAGGGTGGCCCTCCGTTTTTCAGCCAATGAAGAACAGCTTTTGCGAGATCGTCCACATGAATCAAGGAAAATTTGGCCTGAGAAGGACCAAGTTGTATTCCAATCCCTTTGCGTAACAATTTAAAAAGAGGAAGAAGTGCCCGGTCTTGGGGACCATACACTGCGGGTGGACGAAAAATACTCCACTCTATTATGCCAGCCTCACGTGCTAAGACTAATTCACCTTCATGTTTACTCCATGCGTAAGGCGAGAGTGATGGCTCACGAGCGGCTAGAGAAGAAAGAAGAGCAAAGCGTGGAGGAGAGGATTGCGCGAGACAGGCTTTAATAATATTGGATACTCCCATCACATTGGTTGCATAAAAATCCTCTCGACGAGCCCCTCGAATGGCGGCGGCGCAGTGAATGACTCCAACGCAGTCTCTGACCAGATCTAGAAGGCTGATAGGGCTTTCTAAGCTGCCTTGGACGGGTTCAATTTCAAGGTCTTGTAGCTTTTGAGCTTGTTGTGGAGATCGAACCAGGCCACGAACATGCCATCCGGCTCCTCGTAAATGTTGAGCAATGACTCCACCAATGAAACCGGAAGCCCCGGTCAGGGCAACGGTAGCGTGCATAGACAGTGGAGAAAGTTTTGGGAAAGGTGACGTTGGTCTTATGCAGACCTGGCTGTGGTGGACAACATTGGCACTAATTCTTCCCACTGTATACGGCTCAGGAAGTCAGCTTTCGCACGAGACCGGGATAATTTTCCAGATGACGTACGAGGGAGTGTTCTGGGTGGAATGAGTTCAATGTAGCAAGGAATGGACAGATCTTTGTGCACTAAGGACCGTAAACGATTAACCAATTCTTCCCGCTTTTGTAGATCTGTTTCGCGACATTGAACGACCATAATGGCTATTTCATGGCCATCGGGTCCTGTAACGGAAAAAGCCGATGAATCGCCTGGTCGAACTTCTGGTTGTTGCTCTGCAAGGAATTCCAAATCTTGAGGCCAGATATTGCGACCGTTAATGATAATCATATCTTTGGACCGGCCGATAATCACTAGGCTGTTTCCGATCCAATAACCAATGTCGCCCGTATTGAGCCAGCCATCGGGGGAAAGCACTTCTTTGGTCAAGGCCGGGTCTTCAAAATACCCCGACATGATGCTGGCCCCTCGTACAAAAATAGTTCCACTTTCTCGTTCTGCAACGACATCTCCCCTAGTATTTCGTATTTGGACTTCATATCCAGGGAGCGGAACCCCGCAATTCACAAATTTGCTACATCGAGCCTGGTCCTCATCAGTAAAAGATGGGACAAAAGGAATCGCCTGCCTGTTATTGGAGAGCCTATCTCCATCAACTCGATCAACTTCGAGCCCTTTATTAAGAGGGGCAAAGCTAATGGCCAAAGAACATTCAGCCATCCCGTAGCATGCCAAAAAGGCTTCAGGTTTAAACCCGCTCATGTTCAGGGTTTGAGCAAACCGGGAGAGGCTATCGGCACGAATTGTTTCTGCTCCAACCCCGGCTATCCGCCAGGAGCTGAGATCATAGGGTTCATTGGAATCTTCACCAAGCCTTCGCACGCAAAGCTCATATCCAAAAGATGGGCTGAAGGAAATTGATGCCTGACTCTTCGTCATCAAATTCAGCCATTGGCGTGGCCGCATGGCGAAATCCCGAGTGCTCAAATAATCAACAGAGAGTTGTGAGGCTATCGGGCCAAGGACGAATCCCACTAGTCCCATGTCATGGTAGAAGGGAAGCCATGAGACGCAACGGTCACCTGGACGAACCTGTAAGCCATGCTGAATGATTCCGGATAGATTGGTCATCACCGCCGATTGAGTGACCTCAACTCCTCTAGGCCAGCGTGTGCTACCAGAGGTGTATTGGATATAGGCTAATTCTTGTGGAGCCAGTGGATCGAGCGGACCCTCAGCTTCTTTCAGGGAGGCAAATGTTTCAGGACCACCAATTAGAGCCAGATCAAGCTCAGTCGATGCTTCCTCTAAAAATGGTAAAAAGCCTTCTGGGGCCATGGCAATTGAGGCTTGGCAGTTTTGGAGTAGGCGTCTAAGTTGGGTGACATACGCCTGGTGCCCGCCTAAATGCAAAGAAATCGGTAGAGGAACTGGAATGAGACCGGCATACTGACAAGCGAAAAAAAATCGAATGAAATCAGGGGTGGTATCTGCGATTAAGGCGACCCGAGCTCCACGTGGGAGGCCTAAACCATTCAGCCTTCTGGCCAAATTTTGAGCCTGTTTTTGTAGATCAGCATAGGTAGCCACATGGGTTAATTTGCCTCTCCCAGAATAAAAATTACATCCTGTTTCCCCTGAAGCAGCATAGTCAAGGGCTTCTGAAAGTGTGGCAAAGTTCCCAGGTCTGAGTTCGATTTGATTATTAGTTGGAGTGGCGTTCATGTTGTCTCTAATGATGATTTATGGCAGTCGTATTCTCAATAAGTCGCTAAGCAGCATTGTAATGTTAAGCAATTATAATGCCATGAATGAAATTCAATAATTGACAAAGAATAAAGGGAAAGAGAGGACATTTTCCCATCTTCTATATAATCTGTAGCAAAAAAACAGCGAATTGAGTCTATTTAGCAACAGAAGGTGCTTGATTTACTTAGGTGAAAAATAGCAAGTATTTTTGTGACCCCAGCTGTTTTTGAGGTGAGTCAAAATTTCTTGGTTCATTTCCTGTGACGTTTCATTGGAATTTTTTAGGAGGGGTGGTCCAGGCCATCCATGGTCAAAGAAATGCTGATGGCAGAAAGTGCGTGTCGTTCCATAGCGAGGGATCACGTGGAAGTGGACATCAGGATCGACCATCATCAGCATGAGGTAATTTATTTTTTCATATGAAAAGGCTTTAGATAGACCCGCCTCGATTTCCCGAATAGCATAAGGAAGTTCCGCAAAGGCTTCAGGGCTTATTAATGAAAACTTGCTGGCGACATCTTGGCAAATTAACACAAGAGAGCCAAGCGTCACTTGCTGTGGTCTCAAGACCACAACCCATTTCTGATATTCTTTGACAAGGGTGTCAGGGTATCCGAACTTTTGCATGGTGGTGTTCATGAGTTCTCCTTAGTCGCAACGCCTCTTGGTTAATAAGGACGGAAAACCTTGAGGCGAGTATGAAAGGTTCCTATAATCAATTGACAGGCTTTCAATGTGTGAGCACCGACAGAAGGTCGCTTGCATCTAATTGGAATAAGGGGTAGCAAACGTATGTTAAAGAGCCGGTGGTACCAGCAGAAGTATCATCTCGATCGAATGTCATTTCGGGATCTCATATGGGCCTATGTGTCCTATCCAGGTATCCAGGTCTATTTCTTGTTGCTAATGGGAAGTAGTACATTGGGGATCATGGTGTATCGCCATGATCCGGGTTCTCCAATGCTTCTGGTTTTGAGCGTTGTGGGAACTTTCATGGCCTATCCCTTTGTGGAATATGGGGTGCATCGGTTTATTTTGCATGGACGGTATCTTTATCGATCGCCTTGGACGGCTGCCCTCTGGAAAC
>Ga0224510_10001491_pt1 | contig 15395 bp, 15 predicted proteins | sample SF_May12_sed_USG_FD_170161 | JGI IMG/M metagenome (GOLD analysis project Ga0224510, IMG submission 170161) | Sediment microbial communities from San Francisco Bay, California, United States - SF_May12_sed_USGS_4_1 | ecosystem: Environmental > Aquatic > Marine > Sediment | place: USA: California... | reverse complement strand
TACCTGTTCATGCATATCGTCGAGAACGCCACGCTGAGCTTTGGCCCCGACGTGTACGACTGGACGCAGACCGTCTTTCGGAACCTCCCGGTTCGGCTTGGCGAGATCGTCCTGATGGCGGCGCTGGTCTACCACTCGCTCAACGGGTTGCGCGTTGTGCTGATGGACTTCTGGCCGGCCACCACGCGCTGGTACCGCCCGCTCACCTACGGCGTGGTCGTCGGGACGGTGGCTGCCATGATCCCGCTCGCGTTGATCATGATCACGCCCTACGCCCCGTGGGGAGGCAGCTGATGAGCGTGGGACGACGCATCTGGCCCGTGGAGGGAGACCCGCTTCGGCGCAACCCGTCGCGGGCCGCCCAGGCGCGCCCGGCCGCGCCGGGGATCGAGCGATTCATGTGGTACTTCATGCGTCTGAGCGGCGTGGTCCTCGTGCTGCTCGCGCTCGGGCACATGTTGATCATGCATGTGCTCGTTCAGCTGACCGGAGAAGAGATCAACTTCGCCTTCGTCACCAGCCGGTGGGGGAGTCCGTTCTGGCGGATCTACGACCTGCTCCTGCTCGTGCTGGCACTGATTCACGGGGTTAACGGAGCACGGATCATCATCGGAGACTACATCGTCCGCGGAGGACTGCGCGGCCTGCTGATCGGCGTGCTGCTCGCCACCGCGTTCGTCTGGTTGCTGCTCGGCCTGGTCGTGATCCTCACCTTCGATCCGGCCACCGCACCGGCCAACATCGGCCCCTTCTCGTGAGCGTGCGCATGACCGATGCGTCCGCGCGTCCGCGCGTCCGTATCCACGACCTCGATGCGGTGGTGGTCGGCGCCGGTGGCGCTGGCCTGTACGCCGCCCTGGAGCTCAAGCGCAACCTCGGGCCCGAGGCCCGCATCGGTGTCATCAGCAAGCTGTATCCGAGCCGGTCTCACACCGGGGCCGCACAGGGAGGGGTGTGCGCGGCCCTCGGCACCACCGAGGAGGATCACTGGGAGTGGCACTGGTTCGATACGGTGAAGGGCGGCGACTACCTCGTCGATCAGGACGCGGCCGAGGTCATGTGTCACGACGCGGTCGAGACGATCATCAACCTCGAGCACCTGGGCATGCCGTTCAACCGCACCGAAGAGGGTCGCATCGACCAGCGGCGCTTCGGCGGGCACACTCGCAACGAGGGCGAGGCGCCGGTGCGGAGAGCATGCTTTGCGGCCGACCGGACCGGACACGCCATCCTCCAGACCCTCTTCCAGCAGTGCATCCGGCTCGACGTCGCCTTCTACGACGAATACCAGGTCCTCGACCTGCAGATGCCCGACGGACCCGATGGACGGGTGACCGGCGTCGTGGCGCTGCAGACCTCGACCAGCGAGATCCACTCGTTCCGAGCGAAGGCCGTGCTCTTCGCCACCGGCGGTTTCGGCAAGATCTTCAAGGTCACCAGCAACGCGCACACGCTGACCGGCGACGGCGTGGCGATCGCCTACCGGCGCGGCCTGCCGCTCGAGGACATGGAGTTCTTCCAGTTCCACCCGACCGGCATGTACAAGCTCGGCTTCCTCCTGTCAGAGGCGATGCGCGGGGAGGGCGGCTTCCTGGTCAACGGCGAGGGTGAGCGCTTCATGGAGCGCTACGCGCCGACCATGAAGGACCTGGCCAGCCGCGACGTGGTGAGCCGCTCGATCTACCAGGAGATTGCTGCGGGACGCGGCGTGAACGGCAAGGACTTCGTCCATCTCGATGTCCGACATCTCGGGGCACAGGTCCTCAACGAGAAACTGCCCGACATGAGCGGGTTCATCCGGACCTACTTCGGCCTGGAGCCGCTCACCGACCTCGTGCCGATCCAACCGACCGCGCACTACGCCATGGGCGGCATCCCAACCGATATCGACGGGCGGGTCCTCGCCGATGAGGGCGGGCGCGCGGTGCCCGGCTTCTACGCTGCGGGCGAGTGCGCGTGTGTCAGCGTTCACGGGGGGAACCGACTCGGAACGAACTCGCTGCTCGACATCCTGGTCTTTGGTCGCCGGGCGGGGATCGCCATGGCCGACGAGGTGCGAGCCGCGGAGGCTCCGGTCGCGGACAGGGCCGCCGAGGCGGGCGTGACGACGACGCGCGACGAACTGCTTGCGCGCCCCGATGGCGAGCGCCCAGCGGTGATTCGCGCGGAACTCGCGGAGATCATGTTCAGCCACTGCGGCGTGTATCGCACCGCGGCGCTCCTCGGGGAGTGCCGGACGGCGGTGCGGGCGCTCGCCGAACGCGCCGCTCACGTCGTCGTCCAGGACAAGGGGCGCCGCTACAACACCGACCTCGCCGATGCCCTGGAGTTGGGCTTCCTCCTCGACTGCGCCGAGGCGACCGTAGCGTCGGCCGCTGCCCGCACCGAGAGTCGTGGCGCCCATGCGCGCGATGACTTTCCCGACCGCGATGACGTCGACTGGCTCAAGCACACCTTCGCGTTCCGGGACGCCGCCGGCGGCACCCCACGTCTCGCCTACAAGCCGGTCACGATCACGCGCTTCCCGCCGAAGCCGCGGGTCTACTGACCGTGGAGATCCAGCTGCGGGTACGCCGATACGATCCGGAATCGGATCCCGCTCCCCACTGGGACGAGTTTCGGGTCGAGGCCGAGCCGTCGGACCGTGTACTCGACCTGCTGCACCAGGTGAAGTGGTACCAGGACGGAACGCTCACCTTCCGCCGCTCCTGTGGCCACGGGGTGTGCGGCTCGGACGCCATGCTGATCAACGGCCGGAACCGCCTCGCGTGTGAGTACCTTGTCAAGGATGCCGGCTCCCGGGTGACGGTTGAGCCCGTTCGCGGGATGCGGGTGATCAAGGACCTGCTGGTCGACATGGACGGCTTCTGGGACAAGTACCGATCGGTGATGCCGTTCCTGGTGAACGACGAGGTGCCGACCGATGGTCTCGAGCGTCGTCAGTCCCCGGAGGAGCGGGACCGGTTCGAGGACACCAGCAAATGCATCATGTGCGGCGCGTGCACGACCGGCTGCCCCTCGTTCTGGTCGAACCCCGACTACGTCGGTCCGGCGGCCATCGTCAATGCTCATCGGTTCATCTTCGACAGCCGAGACACCGCGGCCGAGGAGCGGCTCGAGATCATGGCCGACGCGGACGGTGTGTGGCGCTGCCGGACGATCTTCAACTGCGTCGAGGCCTGTCCGCGCGGCATCAACGTGACCCGCGCGATCATGGAGGTCACGCGGGAGGTGAGCGGTACCGGACATGGCTGAGCCGACACCGCGTTCGCGCCCGCTGCGACTCCTGATCCACACCGACGGTGCCGCCCGCGGCAATCCGGGTCCTGCGGGAGCGGGTGCCATCCTGCGCGACGCCGCCGACCGCCGCGTGGTGGCCGAGGTCGCCACGTTCCTGGGGGTCCGTACCAACAACTACGCGGAATGGACCGCCGTCGCGTTGGCCCTCGAGGAGGCCGTCCTGCTCGGGGCGGCCCACGTCGATCTGCGCATGGACTCCGAACTGGTCGCCCGGCAGATCACCGGACGCTACCGGGTCAAACACCCCGACCTCAAGCCGATCCACGCGCAGGTGATGGCGCTCCTCACCCGTTTCAGCGGCTACAGCGTTGGCCACGTGCCGCGAGAGCTCAACAAGGATGCCGATCGTCTCAGCAACGTGGCCATCGATCAGTTGCCCGGCTAGGCGCCTGCTGGCCGTCGTGCGAGCCGCAGAGTAGAATCACCCTCCCTGGAGGCGGCTGGACGGCCGCGGGCGCGATCGTCGAAAGGCGGCGCTCGAGGAAAGTCCGGGCTCCACAGAGCAGGCTCGCGGGTAACGCCCGTCCGCCGTGAGGCGAGGACCAGCGCCACAGTGACGATGCCCGCAGCAATGCGGGAGTGAAACGCGGCAAGCTCGAGCCGGAGCAAGACCGAATAGGAGGGCGAAAGGCGGCGTTCGCGCCGCAGCAGGCGGCTCGCTCAGCCCTCGGGTAGGTCGCTCAGATGGATGGCCGTCGCGACGCCGCAGGGCGTCGGCACAGAACCCGGCTTACAGGCCGCTCTCCAGGGACCTCGGCCTAGTCCTCGTCGGCGCGCCAGATGGTGGTGGCGGTGCACGCGTTGCAGATCGCGCGCGCGTCGTCGATGGTGCCGAGCGAGAGCGGGTTGTCCCGACCCCCGAGAAGGCAATCTACCTGGGTTCGGCGCCCCTGATCATCGGGCAGGATCGCAACGTGGCGCACGCGGCAGCGGCGAATCCGCCCCTGCCGAGGGATCGGGATCCGCGGAGCGCTGTCGATCGGGTCGAGCGCCACGGGTGGCTAATCACCCCCTCATGTCCGGAGCACCTGCGCCGGATCACGACCAGCGTGGCTTTCGCCGCCGGTCGGCTCAATGGGGCCTTCGTACCATCGGGCACGGTCCTGATGGCGCGTCTTCCGACCGCCGATCGCCCGCGCTAGACTCACACCGAGATGTTCGGGCGCCGCAAGCAGCAGAATCAGGCATCGACCCGCGAGGCGGAGCGTCGGGCGCTGTTTGCCGAATTGGCGAAACGGCCCGACACGGTCTGCCCGCTGCTGGGACTCGCCGCATCCCGGACCGAGTACCACGGCGAGTTCACTCGTGAGCACCGCTGCTACGCGTTCGGGGAGCCGGCCGAGCTCTCGTCGGAGCAGCAGGAAAAGGTCTGTCTGCAGCGCGGCTACGGAAACTGCCCCAGGTACCTGCGCGGAGTCCTGGTGATCCCCACCGAGGAGCTCGAGGCACTCCGACGGACGGCCGTGCCCGCCACGCCGCCACCGCCCCCACCGGCGGCACCACGCCCCGCGTCCGGGATCGCGAACGGCGGCGGTCGGAGACGCGGGATCATCGGAGCGGTCCTGGTGATCGTGCTGGCCGCGGCTGGCGGAGGTGCCGCCTTCCTCTTCCTGCGCGACGGGGGGACGGCGGTGGCACCGACGCCAACGCCGTCGCCGAGCGTGGTCCCGAGCGCAAGCGGAAGCGCGAGTGAGAGCACCGAGCCCTCCGGCAGCCAATCCGCCCCGCCACCAACGCCCGTCCAGACACCGGATCCGACGCCCATCCCTGGTGACGTCTTCGACTTCTACGAAGTGGCGGTCGCGCCCGGCGATTACATCCTGTTCGAGGTTGACGAGGAGACCGGGGAGATCATCCGGCAGCTCGGGGCCACGTTCTCTGCCAATTCCCAGGCTCCAGTTGAGAGGCTGACGCTCCCGGACGGTTCGCCCTACTGGCGGACGGCGCGCGGGTTCTACACCGGCCTCTCCTACATCCACGACGCGTCGGGGCCATTCGGGATTCGCGCGGTCTACAAGCGCCCCGACGGCTCCCGCAGTTCTGAACTGCTGCCCGAGGACGAGCTCTAGCTCTCCTGCCCCCGGGTGCCGATCCGGCTGCGACTGCTCCCATCCTGTCGAAAAGCCCTTGACGGGCGACGCCTGCCCTGTAGAATGGCGCCCTGTGGTCCAAAGTGGGGCCAAATGGGGATCAGTGGTAGGCGCCGCGCAGATGCAACCGTCGTCCTTTCTGACCGGAGAGTTCAGGCACACGCTTGATGACCGTGGTCGTGTTGCGATCCCGGTCCGCTTCCGTGAGCGCCTGGCGCCCGGAGCCACGATCTCGCGCTGGCTGGATGGTTGCCTCGGCATCTTTCCGCAGGACGTCTGGAACGATCTCGCGACCAAGCTCCAGGCGCTCCCGGTGACCAGCACGCGCGGTCGCGAGTTTGGCCGCTTCATGTCCTCGGGGGCCGTCGAGGTCGAGCTTGACCGGCAGGGGAGAGTCCTGATCCCGAGTTATCTGCGCGAGTACGCGGGGATCGGCGAGGGCGAGGTCGTCGTGGTCGGGGCGCTCAGCAGGCTGGAACTTTGGGCACCGTCTGCATGGGAGCCATATCGCTCACGCATCGAGGACGAGCCGGAGGCGCTCGCCGAACATCTCGCCGATCTCGGGATCTGAGGGAGCGTGACGCCATGACGCACGTCGCATTCCCGCCATTCATGCGTCTCCGGGCCGATCGGCCCGTCGTCCGACACGAAAGGTGCAACCGCCAATGGGAGAAGGGCACCTGCCGGTCCTCGTCGACGAGGTTCTCTCCTCGCTGGCGCTCGGGCCCGGCAGCTCCGCGGTGGACTGCACAGTCGGGGGCGGTGGGCACGCCGAGCGGCTCCTGGAGGCATCGTCTCCGGACGGCCGCCTGCTCGGCATCGACGCCGATCAGGCGGCCGTCGCGGAGGCGCACCGCTTCCTCGACAGGTTCGGCGATCGGGTTGTACTGCGCCACGCCAACTTCGCGCAGCTCCACGAGACTGCACGCGACGCCGGGTTCATCGACGTCGATGCTGTCCTCTTCGACCTCGGCCTCTCCAGCTATCAGCTCGCCGATTCCGCACGCGGGTTCGGCTTTGCGGCCGACGCGCCGCCGGACATGAGATTCGATGAAGATCGTGGTGTATCGGCCCTCGACCTCATCGACGGATCGTCGGAGCGAGAGCTCGCCGGAATCCTCGCGACGTTTGGTGAAGAACGCCGTGCAGGCCGCATCGCGAAGGCGATCCTGGCGGCGCGCGCGGAAGGTCGCCTGATGACGGCCACCGACCTGGCCGGCGTGGTCGCCGCGGCCGTACCGCAGCCCCGGGCCGACATCGGGCGCATCCATCCGGCCACGCGGACCTTCCAGGCGCTGCGCATCGCCGTGAACCGAGAGCTTGACGTGCTCGGTGTCGGTCTCGAGGGTGCGCTTGCAACCCTGCGACCCGGCGGACGACTGGCGGTGATCAGCTACCACTCCGGCGAGGACCGGATCGTCAAACGCTTCATCGCGCGCGAGAGCCGGGACTGCATCGAGCAGCCACTGCCGCCGGCCTGCACCTGTGGACACCGCGCGCAACTGCGGCCCGTTACCAAGCGCGTGGTGAAGCCAAGTCCCGGCGAGATCCATCGCAACCGTCGTGCGCGCAGCGCTCGTCTGCGCGTGGCCGAGAAGCTCGCCCCGGCGAGCGCGTAGTCACGAAAAGAGGAGGGCACAACCGATGAGCCGAGGACGGCCACGGCACCAGTCCAGTCGGCGGCGCATGTACAGCGGCCGGCAGCGGGAGGTCCGCGAGCGGCGCATGCAGGCGTCGCTCGAGGAGCGCTCCGTACCCGATGGCGGGACGATGTTCGAGATTGACGAGACCCGCGACTACGACGCACCGACCGCCTGGGGCGCACCGTTGCATCGCCGAGCGAGCGCCGCGTAGATGGCCGTCATCGGCGCACGCCCGGCGACCGGGATCGGGATCGTCCGCAGGCGCCCACGAGTGCGTCCACGCACGGTCTCCCGGGCACGCCCGCGGCGCGCGGCCGATCGTCGCAAGGAGGTGGCCAGCGTCACCGGGTTCCTGGTGGCCATTGCCGCAGCGGTCGGGCTCGGCCTCTTCTACCTCAGCCAGTCGTCCCATGTCGCGGCGACCGGCTATGAGATCAACGCAATGCAGGCCCAGATGTCGCAGCTCCGAGCGGAGGAACAGCAGTTGATCTTCCAGATCGGTGAGGCCCGCTCGCCCGCGGTTATCGAAGATCAGGCTCGGCGGCGCCTGCACCTGGTCCCGTTGAGCCAGTCCGTCGTCAGGTTTGCTCAGCCATTGATCGACCAGACTCGTTGAAGTAGACAGTCGCGGTCCCCGGGGCCGCGACTGCCGGAGAAGCCGTGCTCGCCAGGACCGACAGCCGTGCCCGCGCCCTGCTCCTGATGATCGTGGCTGCCTTGCTCGCCACGATCATCGGCGGCCGGCTGGTGTGGTGGCAGGTCGCGGACCGAGAGCGTCTCGTCGAGATGGCGCTCAACCAGCTCGCGCAGAACGAGGAGATTCCCGCTGCGCGCGGCGAGATACGGGATCGCAACGGCGAGCTGCTCGCCACCTCGGTCCAGGTGCAGTCGGTCTTTGCCACGCCGCCGACCGTCAGCGACATCGAGAGTACGTCCTCGCTCCTCGCCTCGGTGCTTGGCATGGATGTTGCCGACGTCCGCACGCGGATCTCCAGTGACGACCCGTGGGTCTGGCTGCGGCGACGCGTGGACGACACGACGGCCGAACGGATCGCAGCCCTCGACCTCCCCGGTGTTGGGATGATCCCCGAGACACGGCGCGTCTACCCGCTCGCCGGGATCTCGCCGGGAACCACGCTCGGTGCGCAGCTGCTCGGCTATGTGAACGTTGATGGCGAGGGACAGTACGGCCTCGAGGGCGCCGAGGATGCCCTGCTCAGCGGGTTGCCGGGAGCGGTCACGGCACAGGAGGACGTCAGCGGCCAGCGAATCGCCGACTCGGTCTACGAACTGCGCCCGCCGGTCGATGGCGCCGATCTGACACTGACGCTCGACATCGGACTCCAGCACATGCTCGAGGCGGCGATGTGGAGCACCCTCGAGAAGAACCAGGCAAAGGGCGTGACCGGAATCGTGATGGACCCACGGACAGGAGCGATCCTGGCGCTGGCGACCTTCCCATCATTTGACGCCAACGCCTACGGACTGGCCGATCCGTCGCTCTACACCAACCCCGCGGTGAGCCATCAGTACGAGCCGGGATCGGTGATGAAGGCGTTCACCATCGCGGCAGCGCTCGACGCCGACGCCATTACCACCGAAACCACTGTCCACGACGACAACAACCTGCGTCTCGGCAACGTTCGGATCCAGAATGCGGACCGCGCCAGCTACGGCTATGGCCACGGTGACATCGCCGCGGGAGATGTTCTCAAGCTCTCGAACAACGTGGGTGCGGCGAAGATCGGCCTTCTGCTCGGTCGCGAGCGCCTGTACGAGGCGTTCAAGCGGTTCGGGTTTGGGTCACCGACCGGGATCGACCTGTCGGGCGAGGCACCGGGTGTCGTCTGGAATCCGAATGGGCCGAATGCATCGGGCGACCTGACCGCCGCCCAGAACGCGTTCGGCCAGGGGCTGAGCGTCACCGCCGTGCAGCTGGTCGCGGGCTATGCGGCGATCGCGAACGGCGGGACCCTGGTCACGCCGCACCTCATCGCCGGGTGGACGGGACCGGACGGGGTCTACCACGAGGCCGATGTCGAGCCCGGTGAGCGCACGATGCGCGAGGAGACCGCCGCGACCGTTCTCGAGTTGCTGACCGGGGCCATCGATGACGGAATCGCCAAGCCGGCGGCGATCCCCGGCTACGCGGTGGCAGGCAAGACCGGGACGGCCCAGGTGGCCGGACCGATCCTGAGCCAGGTCCAGGTGGGGACCGATGGGTCGGGGAAGGCGGTCTACGAGGCCCGAACCACCTACGCGTACAGGGAGGGCTGGATCGACGCGTCGTTCATCTCGATCATGCCCGCCAGCAACCCGCAGCTGGTGACACTCATCCTGATCCATCGGCCCGTCACGTGGGCCGGATTCCGCACGGTCGAGACGCCACAGGCCGTCTTCAGAGATCTCGCCCCGCGCATGCTGGAGTACCTGGCCATCCCGCCCGACCGAATCGTCGATCCGGTGGCCGCAAAGTGAGGCTGATAGACTCGGCGGCACCATCTGCAGATAGCGGAGTGCCTCCGTCGATCCGCCTCGAAGACCTCCTGGCTGCCACCGGCGGCCATCTCCTCGGGCCGACCTCGGTCACCTCGTTCGCGGGCGCCGTGGTCGATTCGCGCAGGGTGGTGCCCGGCTGCTGCTTCGTCGCACTCCGCGGCGAGCGCGTTGACGGCCATCGCTTCGCCGCCGAGGCGGCGGCACTCGGCGCGAGCGTCCTCCTCGTCGAGCGCCCGATTGCCGTTGCTGCCGGCGCCGATGCGGCGATCGTCCAGGTACCCGACGCGCTCGCCGCGCTCCAGGCTGCGGCGCGTTGGTGGCGGAGCCGCTCGGCGGTTCGCGTGGTGGGGGTCACCGGATCGACGGGAAAGACGATCGCCAAGGAGATCGTGGCCGATGTCCTCGCCCGGACGCTGCGGGTGATCCGCAACGAGGGCAATCTCAACAGCGAGACGGGGCTGCCGATGACGCTCCTGCAGTTGCAGCCGGAGCACGAGGTGGCGGTCCTGGAGATGAGCATGTACACCGAAGGCGAGATCGCGCTGCTGGCCGATATCGCGCAACCGGAGGTCGGGGTCGTCCTGGCCGTGCATCCGACCCATCTCGAGCGAGCCGGAAGCATCGAAGCGATCGCCCGAGCCAAGGCCGAGCTGCCGGCGGCCCTGCCCCGCAGCGGCCTGGCCGTGCTCAACGCTGACGACCCGCGCGTCGTCGCAATGCGAGCAGTGACACCGGCGGCGGTCATCACGTTCGGCCTGTCCGGCGGGGCCGACGTTCGCGCGACCGACGTCGAGTCGCGCGGGCTGGGCGGCACCCGCTTCACGCTCCAGACGCCGTGGGGCACCCGGCGCGTGCACTCCGCCATGCCGGGGCGTCACCTCGTACCGCATGCGTTGGCGGCGGCCGCCGTCGGCGAGCACTTCGGCGTGCCGCTCGACGAGGTCGAGGCGGCGCTGACGGCCGGCAGCCGAGCTGCGCACCGGATGGCCCTGGTGGAGGGTGCGGGTGGCGCGATGATCATCGACGACACCTACAACGCCTCGCCTGTGTCGGTTTCGGCAGCCCTCGACTTTCTCGGCGAGACGCCGATCGCCACTGGGCGCCGTCGGCTGGCGGTGCTCGGGGACATGCTCGAACTCGGGTCGGGCGAGGAACGGCAGCATCGCCAGATCGGGGGTCGGGCGGCGGCCGTGGTGGATGGCCTGGTCACGGTGGGCGAGCGCGGACGCTGGATCGCCGACGGGGCGCGGCTGGCCGGCCTGACCGACGTGGCGGAGGCGGCCGATGTCGAGGAAGCATTGACCGTGGTCGAGCGGGCACTCGCGCCCGGGGTCGGCGACCTGCTTCTCATCAAGGGGTCGCGCGGCATCGAGCTCGACCGGCTGGTCGCCGGGCTCTCCCGGGAACCGGGTTCCCTGCCGACGGGGGACGACTGACCATGCTCGCCATCGTGGTGGCGCTGCTCGCGGCCTTCGCCGGCGTGCTCCTGTTGGGACCGATCTACATCGGCCTCCTGCAACGCCTTGGCTTCGGCAAGCGGATCCGCTCGGAAGGACCGGAGGGCCACGTCGGGAAGTCGGGCACTCCGACGATGGGCGGCATGCTCCTGGTCGTGGTGGTGATGTTCCTGGCGATGGCCATGCGGATCGAGGATCCGTTCACCCTGACGCCCATGCTGGCGCTCGTCGGCGTCTCGATCCTGGGCGCCATCGACGACTTCGTGAACGTGCGCACCGGGGTCGGCGTGCGTGGCCGCTTCAAGCTCGTCTGGCAGACGATCGTCGCCCTGCTGGCCGCGTTCTACATCCAGCGCCACTTCGATATCACCGGTGTGGATGTCCCGTTCGCCGGTGTGGTGGTGATCGGCGGCTTCCTGTTCATCCTGTTCGTCGCCTTCGTGATCGTCGGCGTCAGCAACGCGGTGAACCTGACCGATGGGCTCGACGGGCTCGCCGCCGGCGTGCTCATCTTCAGCTTCGTGGCCTATCTGCTGATCGCTTTGGTCGAGGTACCCGGCGGCAAGCCGTCGCAGCCCAACCTGGCCATCTTCTGCGCACTGATCATTGGCGCGCTGATGGGGTTTCTCTGGTTCAACGTCCACCCGGCACAGCTCTTCATGGGCGATGCCGGCGCGCTGTCGCTGGGCGCCACGCTGGCCGTGGTGGCCACCATCACCACTCAGTTGGTGCTCCTGGCGGTGATCGGCTTCGTCTTCCTAGCGGTGATCATGAGCGTCGTGCTGCAGGTCGGGTCCTTCAAGTTGCGGGGCCGCCGGATCTTCCGCATGGCGCCGCTCCAGCACCACTTCGAGTTGCTCGGCTGGGCAGAGGAGAAGATCACGCTCCGCTTCTGGATCGTCAGCGCCCTCGCCGGCCTGCTCGGCTTCAGCGTCTATCTCGCGGCCGTGAACGGGCTCTAGCAGGACCGATGACCACCGTGACTGCACTGATTCGCACGCTCGACGACCTCCGTGGCCGGCGCGTGGTCGTGTTCGGCCTGGCCCGATCGGGCGGTGCCGCGGCCCGTATGCTGGCCGACGGTGGCGCCGAGGTGACGATCTATGACCGCCGCCCTGCAGCCGCGCTCGCGGACGAGATCACCGGCCTCGGCGACCGGGCGATCCACCTCGCCCTCGGCGTTACGGAGGACGAGGCGCGCGCGCTCATCGTGCGGGGCGACCTGCTGGTCACCAGTCCGAGCATCTCGCCCGACTTCCCGACCACCGATCCGTGGCTGCGCGCCGCCCTCCGGGAGGCGATCGAGCGAGGGGTCGAGCTGGTCAGCGAGGTTGAGCTCTTCCTCCGGCTCACCAGGGCGCGCGTGCTCGCCGTGACCGGGACCAAGGGCAAGACCACGACCACCGCCCTCATCGGTGAGATCCTCGCCGAGTCGGGCATCTCGCATCTCGTCGGGGGCAACATCGGCCGCCCCCTGATCGAAGAGGTGGGGCTCCTCGGCCCGGGCGACTGGGCCGTCCTTGAGCTTTCCGAGCTGCAGCTTCCGACCATCTCGCGCGGCGCCGACATTGCGGTCTACACCAACATCGGCGCTGACCACCTCGACCGCCATGCCAACGAGGCCGCCTACCGTGCGGTCAAGGCGCGCCTCGGCGAGCTGTCCGCCCGCAGAGGGCTGGTGGTGCTCAACGCCGACGATCCGGGGTGCCGCGAACTCGGTGCTCGACTGCCGGCCGCTTCCATCGCGTGGTACGGGCTCGGGGCGGTTGATCTGCAGCTCGCCGCACGCGTCTCCGACGGCTGGCTGATGGTCCACGGCGAGCGCGTCCTCCCCGTCGCGGAGGTACCGCTGCCGGGCCGCCACCTTCTCTCCGATGCCCTGGCAGCGGCACTCGCGTCAGAGCTCGCCGGTGCTTCGACGTCTGCCATCGCGGCGGGGATCCGTCAGTTCCGCGGGGTGCACCACCGCCTCGAGACGCTGGGTGAGTGGGGCGGGGTGCGGTGGGTAAACGACTCTCAGGCGACCATCCCGGTCGCCGCCATCGCGGCGCTGGAGGCATTCCTGCCAGCGAGCGTCGTGCTGATTGCCGGTGGCCAGGACAAGGGGCTCGACTATGCCTCCTTCGCCGAGGCGGCGGCCTCGCGCTGTCGCGCTGTGGTGCTGATCGGCGAGACCGCGGACCAGCTCGAGCGGCTCATCGGCGGCCGAGTCGCGATCGAACGTGTCGCCTCGATGTCCGATGCGGTGCGCCGCGCTGCCGCGCTTGCGCTCCCCGGCGACGTTGTGCTGCTCTCGCCGGCGGCCGCGTCATTCGATATGTTCACCGACTACGCCGCGCGAGGCGATGCCTTCCGTGCCGCCGCCCTTGCCATCAACGACGCCTCGTCCCCCGCGGAGACGAACTCGTGACCGGCGCGGTGGCCGTCGCGCGCGGGAAGCCACGCGCGGGCGTGCGCCGAGATCGCCAGCAGGTCTCGCTGCCCCTCCTGGTTGCGGTCGTCGCCCTGGTCGCGTTCGGGGTCGTGATGGTCTACTCCTCGTCGAGCGTGCGCTCGTACATATTCAGCGCGGACGCCGGCGCCCAGGGGACGCAGCAGATGATCTGGGCAGGGCTCGGCCTGCTGGCAATGTACGTCGCCAGCAGGACCGATTTCCGCCTCCTGCGCTTCATCGCCATCCCCGTCTTCGTCGTCAGCCTCGCGTTGCTGGTGCTGGTCCTGATTCCGGGGATCGGGACCGAGGCGTCCGGCTCGCGTCGCTGGCTCGTGCTGCCCGGCATCGGCGGTTTCCAGCCCGCGGAGCTTGCCAAGTTCGCGATCTGCCTCTATCTGGCCCACTGGCTTGACCGGCGCGGGCGGGAGGCGCGCGGGCTTTCGAGTGGGCTCATCCCGTTCGTGGTCCTGGTCGTGCCAGGCTTCATCCTGATCGCCCTTGAGCCGGACCTCGGTACCGCTGGCGTCTACATCGTCACTGCGATTGCCGTCTTCTTCATGGCCGGAGCGAACCTGGGGTACCTGACCGCCATCGGCGGGGCCGTCATCGGTGCGGCTTACCTGATGGTGACCAGCACGCCCTATCAACTTCAACGGCTGGAGGGTTTCCTCGACCCGTTTCGAGATCCGCTCGGATCCGGCTACAACGTGGTCCAATCGCTCATGGCGCTCGCGCTCGGCGGGGTGACTGGCGCGGGTCTCGGGGCCAGCCGCCTGAAGTACCTGTACCTGCCGGCACCGTCGACCGACTTCATCTTTGCCATCATCGGTGAGGAATGGGGCCTGATCGGTACCCTGACGGTGCTCGCCCTGTTCCTGATGATCGCCTACCAGGGCTACCGGATCGCCATCCAGGCCCCGGATACCTTCTCAGGTCTTCTGGCTGCAGGCATCACCACCTGGCTGGTGGTCCAGGCCTGCGTCAACATGATGGTCGTCTCCGCACTCCTACCGGTCACCGGGATCCCGCTCCCGTTCATCAGCTACGGTGGCTCGGCTCTCATCATCAACCTCGTCGGGGTCGGCATCTTGCTGTCGATCTCGCGCGAGACCAACCAGACAGGATCAATGTTCGATGCGGTGTTCGGTGTCGGGCGGCGGGACAGGCGGGCACATCCACCCCGCGCTGGCCGTCGCGCGGGCCTTGCGCGACGCGCAGCCCGACCTTGAGCTCTCCTACGTGGGCGGCGTTCGCGGCTTCGAGCGACGCCTCGTCGGCACCGCCATGCCCTACCACCAACTCGTGGTCAGGTCGCTGCGCAGCGCCGGAAGGGATCTGCACATCGTCCTTGATCCACTGCGGCTGGCGGCCTCTGCCCCGCAGGCATGGTGGCTGCTTGGACGGTTGCGACCTGCCGCGATCTTCACGACCGGCGGCTACCTGGCGCTCCCGTTGGTCGCTGCCGCCCGAGTCCGCCGCATCCCCACGCTCCTCTGGGAGGGGAACGTGATTCCCGGCCGCGCGACCGCGGCGGTCGGGCGTCTCGCGGCGCGCGTGGCCGTCTCCTTCCCGCCGACCCTGGAGGCGTTCCCGGGACACAGCTTCATCTCCGGGACCCCGATCCGGTCGTTCGCCGGGATCGACCGCGACGCGGCCCGCGCCGGCTTTGGCGTTGCCGGCGACGAGCGCCTGCTGCTCGTCTTCGGTGGGTCGCAGGCGGTGGCCCGCATCACCGTCGCGCTCGACGGTGCGCTCGCCGAGATCCTGCGCGAGTGGCGGGTTCTGCACCTCGCCGGCGACGCGGGAATGCCCCAGGCACTGGCGGCGCGCGAGCGCCTTCCCGAGGAGCTCCGAGCGCGATACGAGCCGGTGCCGCTGCTCACCGACCGGATGGCCGATGCACTGGTGGCCGCCGATCTGGTACTGGGTCGAGCTGGTTCGTCCACCTGTGCAGAAGTCGCCGCCGTGGGCG
>Ga0224510_10001490_pt1 | contig 15411 bp, 16 predicted proteins | sample SF_May12_sed_USG_FD_170161 | JGI IMG/M metagenome (GOLD analysis project Ga0224510, IMG submission 170161) | Sediment microbial communities from San Francisco Bay, California, United States - SF_May12_sed_USGS_4_1 | ecosystem: Environmental > Aquatic > Marine > Sediment | place: USA: California... | reverse complement strand
GACCGTCGCGAGGCGGTGGACGCCGCCGACGGCAACCCGAACCTGATCGACGTCGGCGCGTTGAACGACATCGACCGCCGCGTGCTGAAGGAAAGCCTGCGCATCGCGCGGCGCCTGCAGCAGCGCATCGAACTGGACTACGCGCGTTGAACCCGCTGTCCAGGCTGTTCGGAGCGGCCCAGCCCGCCGGGATCGACCCGGTCCGCTGGGTCGTGCTCGATGTCGAGACGACCGGGCTCGACATGGAACACGACGAATTGCTCGCGATCGCCGCGATCGCGGTGCGCATCGACAGTGGCGACGGCATGTCGCCGCGCATCGACCTGGCCGACAGCTTCGAGGCGGTCCTGCACCATGAGTCGCCCAGCACCGACAAGGACAACATCCTGCTGCACGGCATCGGGGTGGGCGCGCAGCGAGCGGGCGTGCCCCCGCGCGAGGTGCTCGACGCCTTCGAGCGCTGGGCAGGGCGATCGCCCCTGCTGGCCTACCACGCCGCGTTCGACCGCGTGATGATCGGCCGCGCGATGAAGACCCATCTGCGGCGCGGCCTGCTCCCGCCTTGGCTCGACCTGGCACCCGTGGCCGCCGGACTGTTCCCGGATGTCGACGCACACGCGCTCGACGATTGGCTCGACCACTTCGGCATCACCTGCGCGGTGCGGCATCAGGCCGCGGCGGACACCCTGGCCACCGCCGAGCTGCTGCTGCGGCTGTGGCCGAGGATCCGGTCGCAGCGCGTCACACAGTTCGCCGCGCTGCAGGCGCTCGCCGACCAAGGGCGCTGGCTGGGGCTGCGCTGAGCGCGTGATCACGCGACGAGGAATTGCCGCAGATGGGCAGCCATCCGCTCGGGCTGGTCGTGGTGCAGCATGTGCCCGCAATCGTCGAGCCTCACGCGCGTCAGCGCCGGCACCACCGACAGGCGCGATTCGAACTCGGCGCGCGGGTAGCGGTCGCCCCACCACTTGGCCACATCCGTATCGGCGCCCTCGATCCACAGCAGCGGCGCGCGAATCGCCTGCCACGTGGCGATCACCTCGTCGACGCGGTAGAGCACCGGGTTCACGCGCTTGTGCGCCGGGTCGGCTCGAAGGTGCCAGCGGCCATCGGCCCGCGGCTCGGCCCACTGCATCGCGAGCCAGGCCGCCTTGTCGGGCGTCAGGCGCGGGTTGTTCTTGTGCAGGCGCGCCGCCACCGCGTCGGCGTCGGCGTACGGGTGCAGGTGGATCGGCACCTTCAACTCATCGAGCCACTGCGCGATGCGCTTCAAGGTGTGGTGAGGCTGCGTGGCGGGCAGGCCGAAACCCTCGAGGTTGACCAGGCGCCGCACGCGCGCCGGGCGCACGCCGGCATAGCTCATGACCACGTTGCCGCCCATGCTGTGACCCGCCAGATCGACCGGTGCGTCCGGTGAAAGCGCGTCGATCAGGGCATCGAGATCGCCCAGGTAGTCGGGGAACCAGTAGCTGTCCCTGCCCTCGGGGACCATGCTGCCGCCGAAACCGCGCCAGTCGGGTGCGACGATGCAGCGCGCGTCGCCTTCGATCGCGGCCAGCGCGTCGACGACGAACTGGAACGATGCACCCACGTCCATCCAGCCGTGCGTGAGCACGAGCAGCGGCCGGTCGGTGCTCGCCTGCGAGGGCTCGCCCCAGACGAGGCAGTGGTAGGACAGGCCGCGCACGGGCACGTGGTGCGAACGGGCGGGTCTGCGGGGCACGTAGGCGGCACTCATCCGGCGATTAGGCCATGCAGGCAAAATTGCCGCATGCCCGACTTCCAACTGCGCCGTGCCGAGCCCCGCGACGTGAATGCGATCGTCGCACTGATCCGCGAGCTGGCTGACTTCGAGCGGTTGACGCATCTGGTCGAGGTCACGCCGCAGACCCTGACGCCGCACCTGTTCGGCGAAAGGCCGGTCGTCGAGTGTGTGGTCGGCGAAGCCGATCGCGACGTCGTCGCGTTCGCGCTGTTCTTCACCAACTTCTCGACCTTCCTCGGCAAGCCGGGCCTGTACCTGGAGGACCTGTACGTGCGGCCGGCGCACCGTGGGTCTGGCCTCGGCAAGGCACTGCTCGCGCACCTGGGCGCGATCGCGGTCGAGCGTGGTTGCGGGCGCTTCGAGTGGAGCGTGCTCGACTGGAACGAGCGCGCGATCCGCTTCTACGAGGGCATGGGCGCGACCGTGATGCCCGACTGGCGCATCTGCCGCGTCACCGGGCCGGCGCTGGCGCGGCTGGCCGAGGAGCCGTCGCAGTGAAACGATGGGCGGCCGCGGCCGTGCTGTGGGCGGCCTGCGCCGCGGCCCCGGCGGCGGTCGACGTCGACTCGCTGTGGAACTACGACGACCCGGCATCGAGCGAAGCGCGTTTCCGCGACGGGCTGGCCTCGGCGCTGGGCGACGACGTGCTCGTGCTGCGCACGCAGATCGCGCGCACGCTCGGACTGCGCGGCCGCTTCGAAGAGGCGCACCGCGAGCTCGACGCGATCGAGCCCGCGCTCGCTTCCGCCGGCATCGAGCCTCGCGTCCGGGCCTGGCTCGAGCGCGGGCGTACCTGGCGGTCCTCGGGCCAACCCGACAAGAGCCGGCCGCTGTTCAACCGCGCCTACGTCACCGCCGATGCCGCGGGGCTGGAGAACCTGGCGGCCGACGCGCTGCACATGCTCGCCCTGGCCGCGCCAGCACTCGACGAGCGCGTCGACTGGAACCGTCGCACGATCGACTATGCGAAGCGAGCCAGGGACCCGCGTGCGCAGCGCTGGCAGGCCGCGGCGTGGAACAACATCGGCAACGACCTGCGCGAGGCGAAGCGCTTCGACGAGAGCCTCGCCGCGTTTCGCGAGTCGCTCGCCGCTTACGAGGCGAGCGGCCGCGCCGGCGGCACCCGCATCGCGCGCTGGCAGGTGGCCAACGTGCTGCGGCTCAAGGGCCAGGCCGACGAGGCGCTGGCGATGCAGCTCGCGCTCGAGCGCGACGCGCAGGCCGCCGGCGAGCCCGATCCTTACGTCTACGATGAGCTGGCGCTGTTGCATGCGGCGCGCGGAGATGCGGAGCGGGCGGCACGGGAGCGTGCGAAGGCGAAGGAGCTGCGCGATGGCCGCAGGCCCTGACGGCGAGTCGGCCGCCGCCTGCCGGCGGCGGGAGCTGGTCCGCGGCGCGGGCCGGCAGCCTTTTGTGGTTCCGCGCCGGTCGTGACGCGTCGGCTGTACGGACTGCTGCGCGCCGGCGTCGCGTTGGTGCTGCTGGCCTTCGCGCTGCTGACCGCGGCCCAGCAGTGGCTCGCTCCGGACCACCCCTGGATCGAGCTGTCTCGCTTTCTCCCATGGTTCCTGTTCGCAGCGATCCTGCTGGCAGCGGCGACGGTGTCGCTGGCGCTCGGTCGTGCCTGGGTGGTGGCCTGCATCGCGTCGCTCGCTGTACTGGCGGTCGTGACGATGGACCTGCAATGGCGCCTGCCCAGCACTTCGGCCGGCGCCGGCCGGACGCTGCGCGTGATGACCTACAACGCCAAGGTGCCCGAAGCGATGGCCCGCCGCGGCGGGCTGGCCGCGTTGGGGGCCGAGGTATACCGCCTGGCGCCCGACCTGCTCGTGATGCAGGACGCCGACGGCCTTCGCGCTCCACGCGCGGAGGCGGAACTCGCCGAGGGGCCACCGTTGTACGGATTGCCCCACGTCGCGGCGGTGGGGCAGTACGTGATCGCGAGCCGTTGGCCACTGCGCGACTGCAGCATCGGCCAGATCGGCACGGTTCAAGAGAGCCGCCGGACGCTGCATTGCCGCATCGAGATCGATGGCACGCTTGTGTGGGTCGTCACCGCCCACCTGATCACCCCGCGCGCCGGCTTGTACGCCACGCGACACGACCCGATCGACGGCGTGGACACCTGGGAACGCGGCCTGGAGGATCGATTGGCGCAAGCGAGCAAGCTCGCCATCGCTATGGCCAAACTCTCCGGACCCCGCATCGTGGCCGGCGACTTCAACGCGACTGAGGCGTCGCCGGTCATGCAGGCCGTGCTGGCCACCGGCCTGCGCGACGCGTTTGCCGCCGGCGGTGCGGGCTGGGGATTCACCTACGGCCATGCCTGGAAATTCGGACTGTCCTTCCTTCGCATTGACCACATCCTGGTGAGCCGGGAATTCGACGTGCTCTCCAGCGAGGTAGGCCGAGGCGACGCGTCGGCGCACCGTCCGGTCGTGGCGGATCTGGTGCTGCGCGCCGCTGGGCGCTAGGCTCGCAGGCATTGCATCGCCCGAGCCGCGCACCGATGATCCGCACCGACGCCTACCGCCTGTTGCACGCCGGCTTCCGCTGGCAGGTGCCGCAGGCCTTCAACTGGTTCGAGGCCTGTTGTGCGCGTTGGGCACGGCACACGCCCGACGCCCCCGCGCTCGTCTGCGAAACCGAATCGGGCGATGTCGCCACCCATCGCTACGCCGATCTGCACGAGGCGGCGTTGCGTGCTGCGGCCGCGCTTGCGGCGCTCGGCGTAAGTCGCGGCGACCGCGTCGCGATCGTGATGCCGCAGCGCTTCGAGACCGCTGTCGCTCATATGGCCGTGAGCGCGCTCGGCGGCGTGGCAATGCCGTTGTCGATGCTGTTCGGCCCCGAGGCGCTGCAGTACCGGCTCGTCGACAGCAGCGCCAAGGTGGCGATCGTCGACGAGAGCGCAATCGACGCGCTGCTCGCAGCGGCGGGCCAATGCCCGGCGCTGGCGCACGTGGTCGCGGTGGGCGGCGCGGCGGGGCGCGGCAGCATCGACTGGTGGCGTGCGCTGCGCACGACCCATCCCGCGGTCACGCCCACGGCCACCCTGGCCGATGACCCGGCCTGCCTGATCTACACCAGCGGCACGACCGGACCGCCCAAGGGCGCATTGATCCCGCAGCGTGCGCTGATCGGAAACCTGACGGGCTTCGTCTGCAGCCAGAACTGGTTCCCCCACATCGAGCCCCCTTGCCTGGGGAAGGGGGGGAGGGGGGGCGTCGATTCGCCCGAAGGGAGCCAGAACGTGCGCAGCATGTTCTGGTCCCCCGCGGACTGGGCATGGACCGGCGGGCTGATGGATGCGCTGCTTCCCACGCTGTGCTTCGGGCGCCCGATCCTCGGCTTCAATGGCCGCTTCGCGCCCGAGCGAGCGTTCGAGCTGATGCTGCGGCATGGCGTCACCCACACCTTCCTGTTTCCCACCGCGCTCAAGGCGATGATGAAGTCGGTGCCCGAGGGCCGCGCGCGGTTCCCGGGCCTCGAACTTGCCGCGATCATGAGTGCCGGCGAGATGGTCGGCGACGCGGTGTTCGCCTACGGCCGCGCGGCGCTCGGCGTCACGGTCAACGAGATGTTCGGCCAGACCGAGATCAACTACATCGTCGGCAACTGCGGCCGCTTCCTCGGGGCCGATGGTCGCTGGCACGACGGCTGGCCCGCACGGCCCGGCAGCATGGGGCGGCCGTACCCGGGACATCGCATCGCGGTGATCGACGACGACGGCCGCGAGCTGCCGCGCGGCGAAGCGGGCGACGTGGCGATGCACCGGCGCGACATCCACGGCCATCCCGACCCGGTGTTCTTCCTCGGCTACTGGCAGCGTGACGAAGCGACCCGCGCCAAGTTCACCGGCGACCCCGACGACAGCTGGTGCCGCACCGGCGACACCGCAGTGATGGACGCCGCAGGCTACCTCTGGTACCAGGGCCGCAGCGACGACATGTTCAAGGCCGCGGGCTACCGCATCGGTCCGAGCGAGGTCGAGAACTGCCTCGTCAAGCATCCGGCGGTGGCCAACGCCGCCGTCGTGCCCAAGCCCGACGCCGAGCGCGGCGCGGTCGTCAAGGCCTACGTCGTGCTCGCCCCGGGCCATGTGGGGGACGCGGCGCTGGTCGAGCAGCTGCAGCGCCATGTTCGCGGCCGCCTGGCGCCGTACGAGTATCCGAAGGAGATCGAGTTCATCGAAGCCCTGCCGATGACGACCACCGGCAAGGTCCAGCGCCGCGTGCTGCGCTTGCAGGAAGAGGAGCGCGCCGGCGCGCCGAAGCCATGAAGCCCGATACCCACCCCGACACCATCGCCGCGCAGGCGCTGGGCTGGATCGACGAGACCACCCGTGCGGTGATCCCGCCGTTGCACCTGTCGACCACCTACCTGCGTGACGCCGACAACCAGTATCGCTCGGGGCATGTCTATGCGCGCGCCGACAACCCGGCATTCGACCAGGCCGAGGCGGTGATCTGCGCTCTGGAACGCGGCCACCAGGCGATGTTGTTCGCCTCGGGCATGGCGGCGGCCACCGCCGTGTTCCAGGCGCTCGCGCCCGGCGACCACGTGATCGCGCCGAAGGTCATGTACTGGGCGCTGCGCCATTGGTTGCTCACCTTTGCGACGACCTGGGGGCTGGATGTCGAGTTCATCGACCTGAGCCAGTCCGAAGAGCTTCGTTCGGCGTTGCGCCCCGGCAAGACCAGGCTCGTCTGGGTCGAGACGCCCGCCAACCCCTTGTGGACCGTGACCGATATCGCGCGCAGTGCGCAGCTGGCCCACGACGCCGGTGCGCTGCTGGCGGTGGATTCCACCGTCGCCACGCCGATCCTGTCGCAGCCGCTCGTGCTTGGTGCCGACATCGTCATGCACGCAGCGACCAAGTACCTCAACGGCCACTCGGACGTTATCGCCGGCGTGCTCGTGGCGCGCGAGGACAGTGCGTACTGGCAGCGCGCGCGCAAGGTGCGCTCGCAGATCGGCGGCACGCTCGGTTCGTTCGAGGCCTGGCTGCTGACGCGCGGCCTGCGCACGCTGCCCCTGCGCGTGCGCGCGGCCTGCGCGTCGGCGCAGTCGATCGCCGAGCACCTCGCCGCGAGCCATCGGCATGTCTCGCAGGTGCTGTATCCGGGGCTGCCCGGCGACCCGGGGCACGCGGTCGCGCGTCGCCAGATGCAAGGCGGCTTCGGCGGCATGCTGTCGATCCGCGTGCGCGGCGGCGAGGCCGCGGCGATCGCCACCGCGGCGCACACGCAGCTGTGGAAGCGGGCCACGTCGCTGGGTGGTACGGAAAGCCTCATCGAGCACCGCGCGAGCGTCGAGGGTGCCGGCACGCCGGCGCCGCCCGATCTGCTGCGGTTGTCGGTCGGGCTCGAGCATGTCGATGACCTGATCGCCGACCTCGAGCAGGCGCTCGCGCAAGCCGACGCCTGAGCGCGTCGGACCCGGCCAGCGGCGCTCAGGTCCGTCGCGCCGTCCCCCGCCTGCGCCGCCACTCCGCGACGCGCTCGTCGATGAAGGCATCGACACTCGTGAGCCGCAGCGGAAACTCCGCCAGCAGCTTGGAAGGTTGCCAGGTCTCGCGCATCTGCCGCTCGTCGAGCATCGAGATGTCGAGAACGCGTGCGACGCCCTCGTGCAGCGGCCGGATCGCCGCGGCCGCGGCGCGCGCCACCGGCTGCGGCAGGTGGAAGATGCGGCCCTTGCGTGCGCGCACCGCATACATGTGCGCGATCTCGGAGTTGCTCACGTTGTCGGGCCCACCGATCTCGACGGTGCGGCCGTTCAGGCCGTCCTCGGTGAGCGCAACCACCGCGAACGGCGCCACGTCGCGCACGGCGACGAAGTTGCGCGGCTTGGTCGCCGGGCCGATCAGCACGACGAAGCCCTTGTCGAGCAGCATCTGCCCGATGAACCGGTGGACGTGGTGCTCCATGAACGCCGATGGCCGCAGGATCGTGAAGCCCATGCCGCTGTCGCGGACCACGCCTTCGATCTCGAACTTGGTGCGGACGAAGTCGATCGGGTGGTCCTCGCGCGCGCCGAGCATCGAGGTGTAGACGAAGTGTTCGACGTTGGCCTCGCGTGCCGCGACGACCAGGGCACTGTGGCCCACATGGTCGACTTGTGCGCTGCTTTGGGCGCCACGTCCGAGCATCGAGTGCGCGCAGGCGAACACGCGCTGCATCCCCTTGCATGCGCGCGACAGCGAGGGCGGATCGGTCAGGTCGCCGACCACGATCTCGGCGCCCGCCTTTCGCAGGTCCTCGGCCCGGGCCCGGTCGCGCACCAGCGCACGCACCGCATGGCCCTGGTTGAGCAACTTGCGCGCGGTGGCGCGCCCCAGCACTCCGGTGGCGCCGACGATCAGGATCATGGTCGGCGATCCTAGTGCACACTGCGCGCTTCGAACAAGGAGGCCCTGTAATGCAGACCGTCCGCCTCGGCCAGAGCGACCTCCTGGTGCCGCGTATCTGCCTTGGCACCATGACCTTCGGCGAGCAGGTGGACGAGAAGGAATCACAGGCGATCCTCGACCGCGCGCTCGAGCGTGGCGTGAACTTCATCGACACCGCCGAGATGTATCCGGTGCCGCCGATGGCCGAGACCTACAGCCGCACCGAGTCGATCCTTGGCCGTTGGTTCACGTCGCGGCCGGGCGCAAGATCGAAGGTCGTGCTCGCGACCAAGGTGACCGGCCCGGCGCGCGGCATGGACTGGGTGCGCGGCGGCAAGCCCGACGTGACGCCCGCGGACATCCAGCAGGCTTGCAACGAGAGCCTCGAGCGGCTGCAGACCGACGTGATCGATCTGTACCAGATCCACTGGCCCAACCGCAATGCAATGCCGTTCGGCTCGATCTACTTCGACCCTGCGAAGGACCTGCCGCAGACGCCGGTGCACGACCAGCTCGACGCGTTGGGCCGGCTCGTCCAGGCCGGCAAGGTGCGCGCGATCGGCCTGTCCAACGAGACGCCGTGGGGCGTGATGGAGTTCGTGCGCGTGGCCGAGCAGCATGGCCTGCCGCGCGTGGTGTCGGTGCAGAACCCGTACTGCCTGACCAACCGAGCGGTCGACAACGGCCTGGACGAGGTGATGCACCGCCTGGGCGTCAAGCTGCTGGCCTATTCGCCGCTGGCCTTCGGTGCACTGACGGGCAAGTACGACGAGCGCGGCTTCGACGATCCGGCACAGCCCGGGCGCATCGCGCGCTTCGAGCGCTTTCGCACCCAGCGCTGGGGCCGCGCCGAGTCGCTCGCCGCCGCGAAACGCTACAACGCGCTGGCGCGCACTCACGGACTGACGCCCACACAGATGGCGCTGGCGTTCTGCTACGGCAACTGGCGCGTGGCCAGCACGATCGTCGGCGTGACCAGCGTTGCGCAACTCGACGAATGCCTCGATGCCTGGGGCACCACGCTCGCCCCGGACCTGCTCGCCGCGATCGACAGGATCCGCTGGGAGATCCGGGACCCGGCGCAGTAGCGCGCGTCAGCGCCGGCGCTGCGCGTAGCGCACAAAGGTCTCGAACGCCGCCGGGTTGGCGCAGGCGTCGGGGTTCACCACCTCGGCCAGCGCGCGTCCGAGCATCAGCTTCTTGACCGGCAGCTCCTGCTTCTTGCCGGTCAGCGTGCGCGGCACTTCGGCGATCTGCACGATCTCGTCGGGCACGAAGCGCGGCGACAGGCCCTCGCGGATGCGCTGCCGCAGTTCGGCCTCGAGCGCCGCGTCGAGCACCACGCCGGGCCGCAGCACGACGAACAGCGGCATCCAGCCCGGTCGGCCTGGCACTTCGATGTCCACCACCAGGCTGTCGAGCACCAGCGGGTGCGCCTCGACGACGTTGTACAGCTCGCTCGTGCCGAGCCGGTGGCCGTGGCGGTTCAGCGTGGCGTCGCTGCGGCCGTGGATGACGGCGCCGCCATCGGGCGTGAGGCGCAGCCAGTCGCCGTGGCGCCAGACGCCGGGGTAGACGTCGAAGTAGCTCTCGCGCAAGCGCAGGCCCTCGGCATCGCCCCAGAAGAAGAGCGGCATCGAGGGCATCGGCTGCACGCAAACCAGCTCGCCCACGTCGTCGACCACGTCCTGGCCGGCCTCGTTCCAGGCGCGCACGTCGGCACCCAGGCAGCGCGCCTGCATCACGCCCGGCACGGTGGGCAGCTCGGGCGTGCCGGCGAGGAAGGCGCTCGCGATGTCGGTGCCGCCGGAGATGACGCACCACCAGACGTCGTCGCGTACCTCGTCCCAGGCCCAGCGGTAGGCCTCGGGCGACAGCGGCGAGCCGGTCGAGCCGAGCGCGCGGATGCGGCTCACGTCGGTCGTGCGCCGAGGCGACATGCCCGCCTTGAGGCAGCTCGCGTAGTAGGCCGCGCCAGCGCCGACGAAGGTCGCCTGCACGCCTTCGGCGAAGCGCCACAGCGTGTCGGGTTCGGGCCAGGCCGGGTGGCCGTCGTACAGGCAGATCGTCGTGCCCTGCAGCAGGCCCGCGGCCTGCACGTTCCACATCACCCAGCCGGCACTGCTGTACCAGTGGAAACGCTCGTCTTGCCGGACGCTGGGCGCGAGGTCGAGGTGAAAGCGCAGCAGCTTGAGCTGCTCGATCACCACGCCGCCATGGCCATGCACGATGGCCTTGGGCAGTCCGGTGGTGCCGCTGCTGTAGACGATCCACAGCGGATGGTCGAAGGGCACCGCTTCGGGTGCGACCCGCTGCGCCGTGGCCAGCGCATCGTCCCAGGCCAGCACACGGCCGGGCCAGGGCCGCGCGTCGAAGGCATGCACGCCGGCACCGGCCTGTTCGAGCGTCGGCACGACGATCAGCGCCTGCACGGTGGGCAGTTGCGCCAGCAGGTCGCGCACCGTGTCCCGCCGATCCGTGACCTTGCCGCCATAGATCGAGCCGTTGCCGGCGATCAGCACCTTGGGGTCGATCTGGCGGAAACGGTCGCGCACCGTGGCCACACCCATGTCGGGTGCGGTCAGGCTCCAGACCGCGCCCAGCGACGCGCAGGCCAGGAAGGCGACGATCGTCTGCGGGATGTTGGGAAGGTAGGCCGCGACGCGGTCGCCGCGCTGCACGCCGAGCGCGCGCAGCGTGGCCGCCAGAGCGCCGGCCTGGTCGATCAGGTCGGACCAGCCGATCTCGAGGTTGCGGCCTTCGCGTTGCAGCCGCTCGTTGCGGAACACGATCGCCGGCACGCCCGCACGCTCGGCCGCCGCCGCGCGGCGGGCCACCTGCGCGGCGTAGTTCAGTTGCGCGCCGGGGAACCAGCGCGTACCGGGCATCGCGGCGTCGGGCAGCACTGCGCGAAAGGGCGTGGGCGACTGAAGGTCGAAGACCTCCCACATCGCGTGCCAGAACTCGCCGACATGCTCGACCGACCAGCGGCGCAGCGCCTCGAAGTCGGCCAGGTCGACGCCACGATGGTCACGCAGCCAGTCACGCAGGAGCGACGTTTGCGCCGTGGGTCGGATCATGGCAACCATCGCACCCAGCGCCCGTGAGGGTGCGCCGTGGCCAGCACGCGGCGCGTGCCGCCGGGCCACAGCGTCAGCGCGAGTTCGCATTGCGCGTCGGCACCGACGACCTCGAACGCCAGCCAGGCCAGCGGCGCATCGCGCGTTGCTCGCGCGCCGGCATCAGCGATGACCTGGCGCAACGCTTCGCGCATGGGCTCGGGCAGGTACTGCCACATGACGGAGTGGTAGAGCACCGTGGCGCGGCCCGGGCGCGCGATGGCGAGCTCGCGCCGCACCCAGTCGAGCGCGTCGGCGGCTTCGACGTTTACGCCGAGCGAGAGTGCCAGCGCGATCGCCGCGCGCAGGCGCGCCAGGCGCTCATGCTGGTCGGGCCAGACATACGACAGCAGGCGCAACGCGGCGCCCGGGGCAGCCAGGTCGATCGGCGCAAGATCGCACGCGGCGTGGGAGGCCACGTCGATGTGCGTGGGCAGCTCCGGCGTCGTGCCCTGCCAGTCGCTGGCGATCACCACCGCGCTGGCCGTGTCGCCCCAGCGCGCGGCACCGAGTTCGTAGCGGTAGCGGTGCCAGTACTGGTTCAGGCCCGCGCTCGCACCGATCTCGAGCGTGGCCAGCGGCAAGGCGGTTTCGCGCGCGATCGCGGCGAAGCCGCCGAGCAGCACCGCGCTGCGGCCGATCTCGTTGGTCTGCGGCGCGAGCGCGACGTATTCGGCGACGAGCGCGCGATGTTCGGCAAGCGCGCGCGCCACCACAGCGGGGCCGCGCTCGGCGTCGAAGGTGTCGCGTGCGGGCGGGTACAGCGCGGCGAGCTCGGCGTCGGCGCCCGACAGCGCGATCGCGTGCAGAGCGCCGGCCACGCGCAGCGGTACCGCATCGGCCCAGGCGTTGTCCGGCCAGCGCGGCAGCAGCGCGGACAGCACGCCGCCGCGCTCGCGATCGGCCCAGGCGGCTTCCAGCGCGCGCGCGGTGAACGGCGAGCCGCCAGCGTCGCAGAAGGCAATCTGGCACGCCCAGGCTTCGGCGAGAGACACCCCGGTCATGGCAGCATTGCACCATGGCGCGCAAGACCCCGCACATCAGCGAAACGCAGGCCACGCAATGGTTGAAGCGGCAGGGCGTGGCGTTCACCGAGCACCCGTACGACTATGTCGAGCATGGCGGCACTGCCGAGTCGGCGCGCCAGCTGGGCGTCGACGAACACTCGGTCGTCAAGACGCTCGTGATGCAGGACGAGCGCGCCCGGCCGCTCGTGGTGCTGATGCACGGCGACCGCGAGGTCAGCACCAAGAACCTGGCGCGCGCGATCGGTGTCAAGAGCGTCGAGCCCTGCAAGCCCGAGGTGGCGCAGCGCCACAGCGGCTACCTGATCGGCGGCACCTCGCCGTTCGGCTTCAAGCGCGAAGGCGTGCCGGTGGTCGTGCAGCGCACCGTGCTCGAACTGCCGCGCATCTACATCAACGGCGGGCGGCGCGGCTTTCTGGTGGGCGTCGAGCCGGCCGTGCTGACCGCCGCGCTGGCGGCCGCGCCGGTGGACTGCGCCTTAAACTGAGCCCATGAGCATTGCGTATTCACTGGCCGCGGTGGTCGGGGCCTACCTGATCGGATCGCTCTCGTTCGCGGTCATCGTCAGCCGTGCCATGGGTCTGGCCGACCCGCGCAGCTACGGTTCGGGCAATCCGGGCGCGACCAACGTACTGCGCACCGGCAACCGGGTCGCGGCGGTGATCACGCTCGCGCTCGACGCGCTCAAGGGCTACGTGCCGGTCGTGCTGGCCTTCATCGGTGCGGAGCACCACCATTGGTGGGGCGACGGCACCGTCGCCGCGGTCGGGCTGGCCGCCTTCCTCGGCCACCTCTGGCCGGTGTTCTTCCACTTCAAGGGCGGCAAGGGCGTGGCCACCGCGGCCGGCGTGCTGTTCGGCTTCAACCCCTTGCTCGGGCTGGCGACGCTGGCCACCTGGGTCATCATCGCGGCATTCTTCCGCTACTCCTCGCTCGCGTCGCTGGCCGCGGCGGCGTTCGCGCCGTTCTACCAGCTGCTGATCTGGGACGCGGACATGTTCGCGCTCGCGATCTTCGTGATGAGCCTGCTGCTCGTGTGGCGCCACGAGGGCAACATCCGCAAGCTGATCGCCGGCACCGAATCCAAACTCGGCCACAAGGCCAGACCCTCATGAACCCCATCGAACGCTTCGACGTCGGCGCCCGCATGTCCGAGATGGCCGTGCACGGCGACCGCGTATTCCTCGCCGGCCAGGTGGCCGCCGACGGCTCGCAGGACATCGGCGGCCAGACACGCCAGGTGCTGGCAGCGATCGATGCGCTGCTCGCGCGCGTGGGCAGCGACAAGTCGAAGGTCCTGATGACGCTGATCTACCTTGCCGACATCGGCGACTTCCCCGGCATGAACATGGTGTGGGACGCCTGGGTGGTGCCCGGCCATACGCCGCCGCGCGCCACGGTGCAGGCGCGTCTCGCGCGGCCGGAATGGAAGGTCGAGATCGTGGTCACCGCGGCGCGATGAGCAGCGTCTCGCGCGGCTCACTCGCCGGTCTGCTCGTGCTGGTGCTCGTGGCCAGCGCGGCCAGCCAGTGGTGGTCGGGCCGTGCCGAAGTGCGGCAGGGCGAACGCCTCGCCGCGCTGGCGCAGCCGGGCGACATCCGCATGATCTCCTCGGAAACCTGCGCCTACTGCGAGGCGGCGCGGCACTGGATGACGCGGCACGGCGTGCGCTTCGACGAGTGCTTCATCGAGCGTGACGCTCAATGCAAGGCACTGCACGACGCGACGCCTGCGCGCGCGACACCCACGTTGCTGGTGCGCGGACAGGTGCAGGTGGGCTTCGACGTGCAGCGCATCGCGCGCGTGCTCGAGGCGACCACCGGCAAGGGCTGAACACCGCGCACCTCGCGCGCCTCACGCCTGAGCGTCGGATGCTTGCGCTTGCAGGCCCAGTCGTTCGAGCGGCCCCTGGCCGCGGCGCACCACCACGGGCTCATCGCCTTCGCTGAGGTCGATCACCGTGGTGGGTTGCATCGGGCACGCGCCGGCATCGACCACGGCCTGCACTTGGTACTCGAAGCGCCCGCGGATCGCTTCCGCGTCATTCATCGGCTCGCGCTCGCCCGGTGCGATCAGCGTCGTGGCCAGCAGCGGCTGGCCGAACTCGGCGAGCAGTGCCTGTGCGGCGCGGTGGTCGGGCACGCGCAGGCCGATCGTGCGCCGCTGCGGATGGCTCACGCGCCGCGGAACCTCCTTGGTGGCCTGCAGGATGAACGTGTACGGGCCCGGCGTTCCGAGTTTGAGCAGGCGGTACTGGCGGTTGTCGACGCGCGCATAGCTGGCGAGTTCCGACAGGTCGCGGCACAGCAGCGTCAGGAGGTGCTTGTCGTCGACGCCGCGGATGCGGCGCATCCGCTCGACCGCCGCCTTGTCGTCGAGGTGGCACACCAGCGCATAGCTCGAATCGGTCGGGATCGCGGCGATGCCGCCGGCGTGCAGGATCTGCGCGGCCTGCTTGAGCAGCCGCGGCTGCGGATTGACGGGGTGGACTTCGAACAGCTGGCTCATCGCGCACCCCGGGCGAGCCGCTCCCAGTCGGTTCGAGCGCACCTCCGGGTGGGCGAGCGGAGCAAGCTTGGGGCCGACATCACTCTGCCACCGTATCTGCTGCCACCGCCGTGACCGGCCGCTGCCGTGCCGCGGCCTCGCGCAGGTTGAGCCAGGCACTGGCCGCGCCGCAAGCGGCGATCACGACCATGCCCAGCCAGCCCCACCCGTCCGGCAACCGGCCGAAGGCGATATAGCCGGCGAACGCAGCCACCGCGATCTGCACGTACTGGAAGGGCATCAGGGTGGCCGCAGGCGCCCTGCCCAGCGCCATGATCAGCAGCAGGTGTCCGGTCGTGCCCAGCGCGGCGATTGCCGCCAATGCGCCGACCTGCACTGGCGGCGCCGCCTGCAGCGTGGCGATCACGTCGCCGCCGGCAGCCAGCAGGATCGGCGTGGCGATGGCCGCGCCGGTTGCCCCGGTGTAGAAGTTGGTGGTGAACGGATTCTCGTGCGGCGCGTAGCGGCTGGTCAGGATCTGGAACGCGGCGTTGGAAAACGCTGCGGCCAGCGGCATCAGTGCCGCCCATCCGACCACGCCGCCACCCGGCCGGATCACG
>Ga0224510_10001486_pt1 | contig 15426 bp, 11 predicted proteins | sample SF_May12_sed_USG_FD_170161 | JGI IMG/M metagenome (GOLD analysis project Ga0224510, IMG submission 170161) | Sediment microbial communities from San Francisco Bay, California, United States - SF_May12_sed_USGS_4_1 | ecosystem: Environmental > Aquatic > Marine > Sediment | place: USA: California... | reverse complement strand
CGTAGCTGATCGATGAGGGCCGCCGCGACGTGGCGTCCTCGGAATTCCGGCCGCACGCCGATGACGTCGAGCACCGCCGCGGGCTCGAGAACGCCGAACTCGCCGTAGTACACCGTGGCCAGGACGAAACCGACGACGAACCCGTCGATCTCAGCGGCGAGCGACATGGCAATGCCCGTGTCGGTCAGCGCCTGCTCGAGCTTCTGTGCGAGAAACCGCTCGCGGCGTCGTCCAACGCTGGCTGCGTCGATCGCGATCATCGCGTCCAGATCGGTCGATTTCAGGCCACGCACCAGGATCTGGTCGCGTGCTGGTATGTCGATGTCCATGACGGCCCTCACCTGTCGCGCGCCGACGTCGGCATGAAGCAGCGCACGAAACGTGCCTGCTCGCAGGGTCATTGTCCGCCCGCGCACGTCGTCGAGTCTTCTTCCATCCAGAACACCTTCGGCCCGGGCGCGGCGGGCGCCGGTCCGACGCGCCGGGCAAGCGCGCGAGCGGCGGCGGCCAAATGGCCCGCGCCTGCTGTCGCCAGCGTGTCGGCAAGCGGTTGCGCCAGCGACGTCAGATGGTCCGTGACGAACGCGCGAGCGGCCGCCGCCGCAAGCCCAGCCTCCTCGTCACCACGCGTCGCCAGCGCGTACGCCTGCTTGAGGTAGAGGTAGCCGACGAATCCCGTTTCGACCGACACGTGGTCGTCGGGATTCTCGGTGCGGGGCCCGTAGGCAAACGCATCGTAGTAGGCCGACAACTCGGCCAGCACGTGTCCAGGATCCCGCCGGCCGTCGTGCCCGGCTTCGCGCACGGACACCTTGCCTGACGGTCCGAGCGTCGCCAGATACTCACCTTCAGTGGCGTCGCTCGCGTGCTTGGCGGCCTCGACGAGATCCTCGTCCTCGACCTCGGCCGCCAGGGCGTGCACTTCGCGCCACCAGTCTCCGTGAGGCCGCTCGAAGAGCAGACTCGTCAGCCGCCACCATGCGGCCTCGCGCATCAGCGAGCCCACTGCCACGTCGACTTCCGCTGTCTCGGCGCTCATTTCCCGGCCTCCCTCGCCAAGATCACCCACCCGGTTCGCATCTTCCGGCTGCCCGCTTCCTGGTGGCCACCTTCCCAGATGGCGAACGCGACCTGCCCTCGCCCGCCCGGCTGCGCGCCGGCCGGCAGGCGACGGACGATCACGACGCTCCATCCGTCAGCCACGCGGCGGCCGCGCCCCGTGGAGTCCGTCGTGGCGGCGGGCTTGAGCGTGCCGGGACCGTCGGCGACGAGATCCTCGACCGGCCGGTCGCGCGGACCCGCCATGGCGTTGCCGAGGGCGCGCGCAGGCGCGTAGCGGAGCGCCATCTCCTGCTGGGCAGAGGACTTGTCCTCGAGCGACGCGGCTTCGAACGGATAGTGATCGACGGTCGCGCCGGGGTGAATGTCGTTGATCGTGTCTCCGCGGCCATCGACGACGGCCTGCCAGGATGCACGCCAGTAGGTGATCTCGACCGGCCGCGAGGCCTCGCCCATCTGTGGCGCGGGCACGTCCGGCCCGGCGGCCGCGGGCACCTGCACCGCGCAGGCGTCGGTGAAGGCGCCCGCCACCGGCCGGTCGTCCACGGTTGCGTCGCTCCAGTCGAGCCGGAAGGCGACGCGCGTGCCGTCGGTGATCGCGCGCACGCGAACGGACGGCGTCGAGGCTGCCATCAAGCGCGGCTCGACCAGGTCTTGGAGAAGGAGCGGTGACTCGTGAATCGGTGCGTCCTCCCAGGCGCGGTCGGCAGGGTCGGTTGGAAGCGTCTGGCGCGTCACGGCTATGACCTCCGGCGTCACCGGCGGCGCGGCCGCGCGGCAGCCAAGACCGGCGAAGGCGGGCCCGAGCACCACGAAAGCGAACAGAGATTTCGTCGTCATGGCGTGCCTCCCTACGGGCAGTTCGTGCGCATGACCAGGCGGGCTGCATCGAGCGCCGCGCGAATGTGAACCGGCTCTCGGAGCGGCGTCCGCACGACCTCGCGCTTCCCTTCGTCGTAGCCCATCGTCATGTCACCCTGCTGGCGCCACGTCGCGATGACCTGCTCGGTCGATCCGAAGAGGCCGAGCAGACCCGCGAGCGGCGTGTCGTTCGGGAGATTCCGATACGCGGCGACCGCCGCGTCGGCGCCAGGGCCGAAGAGCTGGTGCAGGAACGGCGACGGCACGTGGACCGGTGGGATGTAGTAGACGTTCGGTTCGAGGCCGAACTGCGGGAAGAGCGGCAGCGCGATCTTGCGGACGTGCACGAGGTAGTCGATGGGGTTGTCGGCGCGGACCTGGTCGTGTCGCGAGATGAACCCGGCGAGGCGGATCTTGCCGATGCAGTTAACGAAGCACTGTGGCTGGAGCCCCATCTCGAATTTCGGGAAACAGGCGATGCACTTCTCGGACGTCCCCGTCATCGGGTTGAAGTACACCTTCTTGTACGGGCAGCCCTTGACGCATTCCTGGTACCCGCGGCACCGGCTTTGATCGAGGAGCACGATGCCATCGTCGGAGCGCTTGTAGATCGACCCGCGCGGGCACGAGGCGAGGCACGCCGGATAGGTGCAGTGGTTGCAGATCCTGGCGAGGTAGAAGAACCAGGACATGTGCGGCAGCTGCATCAGCGCGCCCGCGTCGATCCGGCCGGTGCAGTCGTCCTCGCCGAGGTTGGGATTGGTGTAGTCGAGGTCGGTCGGCCGCCAGCCGAGCGCGCGCTCGCCCGGCCGCGCCGCCTCGAAAATCGTGCGGCCGGGATAGGCGCCGCTCTGCCACGTCTGCGCACCCAGGTCGTTGAGGAGCTTGACGTCCCAGGCCATCGGGTAGAACCCGTATGGCTTGGTCTCGACGTTGTTCCAGAGCATGTACTCCTGACCCTTGCCCGAGGTCCACGTCGTTTTGCAGGCCAGCGTGCAGGTCTGGCAGGCAATGCATTTGTTGGTGTCGAAGACGGCCGCGAACTGGCGCTTCGGGCGCGACTCCGGATACCAGTAGGACATCTCCCGACCGAGTTGCCAATTGTAGACTCGAGCCACAGCGGATCTCCTTGATCTCTCTCGCTACTTCTTGGGCTGACCGGGCCCGGCGACGTCGAGGAAGCCGCCCGACAGGTATCTCGACATCTCCGCATTCTCGTAACGGGGGCGCAGGCCGAGCGCAGCCGGACGCCAGAGCCCTCTGCCTCCCATCCCGCCGGGCTCGGCCTTCGAGATCTTCACGATGGCCTCGCGCGGAGCGCCGGTCGGACAGTGCACGTCTGGCAGGAAGCCCTTGCCGAGAGACTGGCCGAACAGCTCCTTGCGGACGAGCGAGTCGGTCATCCACGTGGGCTTCAGCCACCCGCGCGTCGCCGACTGGTGGGATCCCGAGCGGAACATGGCCTGATAGCCCGTGCGCGGGTTCTTCGCCAGGTGATCGGGGCGCGTCCGCTGCCCTTCGACCGAGCCGGGCGTCGCGCCGTACATGTTGAACCACATGCGCGTGACGCCGCGGGGCGTGCCGGGGTAGTAGCGCGCCCGGCACATCAGCCGGGCGAACTGGTAGTCGGTCTTGTTGTTCTGCCAGCCGCGGAAGGGCCGGTCGGACGGGTCCGAGTCGATCCACACGTAGTCGCCGTCGTCGATGCCGAGATCCTTCGCATCCGACGGGTTGATGTCGACGTACCCTTCGGTGACGAAAGGCGTGCGCTCGTCGTGACGGTACACGTCGCCGAAGGGGCCGAAGAGCATGGCCACCATGTCGGTGTCGATCGGCGTGGTGTGCGAGCCGTGCCGGTACTTGGGCGTGTGAAAGATGAACTTGTAGCCGGCCTTCGCGAGTGGATGCGCCGAGGCCTTCGTTTCGGCCCAGGTCTTCACGACGTTGCGCCCCTGCCGCACCTCGTTGGACAGGTCGTTCAGCGCCACGCCGTACTTGTCTGGGCCGGCCGGCCGGATGGCTTCGTGTCGCGGCGCGACGATGACGTTCGGTTCGTAGAACGTGGAGTCGATCGGCTCGCGGTGCACCGGCAGGTTCTCGCCCGCTTCGATGAACTCGTCCTCGTCGCGATAGAACTCGAGCCGACCCGTCTTCGTGTACCACGGCCGCGAGTCGGTCACCTGCTCGTAGCCGACGGCTTTTGGCGACGTCCGGCTCATCAGGAGCGCGGGCACGCCGTCTCTGGCCTTGGCTTCGAGGTCCGCGATGTCATACCCCTTGGCGTTCGCCGAGCCGTTCAGGATGCGCTGCAGGTACACGTCCGTGCGCCCCTCGCGCACGAACTTCCAGCAGTCGTCGAATCGCGCGTCGCCCGTCAGCTTGGCGAGCTCCCGGCCGACGAGCGCGAGCACTTCGACATCGCCGCGCGTGTCGAAGACGCGCTTGAGCGGCGTTCGAGGGAACACGTTGAGAAACGGGTTGGTCACTGACGCGGTCAGGTCGGGATGCTTGAGCTCCGCCCAGGAATCCACCGCAAAGACGACGTCAGCCCACTCGCACGAGGTGGACCACCACCAGTCGTTGACGGCAATCATCTCGATGCGCGGCAGCACGTTGACGACGGTGTTGTAGTGCCACTTCACGTTGCCCAGGATCGAGTTGGCATTGGCGAACCACATCGACTTGGTCGGCGCGGGCATGTGGGTGGCGCCGGTGAGCAGCCTGTTGCCGACGCGCAGCGGGTGGTCTTCGTGGTTGTAGTAGTGCGCCGACTCGGCGCGCCAGAACTGCCGCGGCCTCGCCGGCTTGGCGGGATCCAGCTCCAGGTCGAACGGGTTGTCGTTGATGTACTGTGGCGACCCGTTGAGCAGGGACACGCGGTAGTTGCCGGCGTACGACCCCACATTGCCGGCAATCCGCCCGACGTTGCCGGTGAGCGACGCCAGCAGGAAGATGCCGCGATCCTTGTTGTCGTTGTTGAAGAATTGGTTGGGTCCCATGCCGACCGCGAAGAGCGTCGTGCCCGGCTGCTTGGCGATGTGCCTGGCGAGCGATTCGATCGCGGCGGCCGGCGCCCAGGTCAGCTCCTCGGTGGTCTTGGGATCGAAGTGCGCGACGTACTCCTTGACGAGATCGAAGACCGGGCGGCAGCGAACGGTTTGGCCGTTCTCGAGCGTCACGTCGACTGCACCCTCGAGCTGCGGGTCGGCCACCGTCGAGCGCGCGCCGACCTCATCACGGGTCACCGGCCTGGGTGCCTTCGTCTTCCGATCGAAATAGACGCAGTCGCCCCATTCCTGTCGCAGCGCGCCAGGCACGATCATCTCCTGCTGCGCCCCAGGCGGGGGCGCCGCCTCGCCTTGACCGAGCACGCGCGTCTGCTTCAACAACGCCTGCGCACCGCCGAAGACGTCAGCCGCCCGCAGCATCTTGAGCGTGTCCATGCGCACGAGCAGCGGCAGGTCGGTGAACCGGCGGACGTAATCGGCGTCGTAGAGCTTCTCCTTGATGATGACGTGCGAGAGGCCGAACGACAGGGCCGGCGTGACGCCCGGCCGCACGACGATGGCCTCGTCGGCCTTGCTCGACGTGGCCGAGTATTCGCACGCGATGACCACGACCTTCGTGCCCTTCAGGCGCGCCTCGGTCAGCCAGTGGGCGTCGGGCATCTTGGTAGCAATCCAGTTCATGCCCCACACCACGATGGTCTTGGCGTACTCGGCGGCGCTGAGATCGAACTCGACCGTCTGCTGGCCCGTCACCATCGGGTGCCCGGGCGGCAGGTCCGTGTGCCATGAGTAGTTGTCGAAGCCCCGCGCGCCGAGCGCCTGATCCGGGCCGACCTTCCGGATATGCGCGTCGAGCAGCGCCATGGAATTGGCCGCGCGGTAGAACCCGAACACGCGCGTCAGACCGAGCAGCGGCATGCCTCCCCGGAACTTCAGCGTCTGCGTGCCGGCACCACGCATGACCTTGATCATCTCCTCGTCGTAGTGCTGCGCGGTCAGGCGGCGCGCGCCTTCGTCGCCCGAGTAGGTCTCGGCGATGTTCTTGAGCGCGCGTGCCGCGATCGACGCCGCCTCCTCGTGCGTCACGCGCTGCCATTCATCGCGCGCGCGGTTGAAGTATTCCTTCGCCGGCCGGCCGTCGGCGCCTCGAGGGAATCCCGCCTCCACCCACCGCTTGAAGCCTGCGCGCACGCGGCAGTGCGCCACGCGCCGGTCCCCGTAGAATCGCCGCGTCAGCGCCAGCCCCTTCTGGCACACTCGGGGGTCCCACCGGTGGGTCGTGTGGTTGCCGTAGAGGTCCGTGGCTTCGCCGTACCGCATCGACGGACCCAGGCGAGTGACCACACCGGACCGCACGTAGGCGTTGAGCAGACAGTTGTGCGTATCGTTGGGCGCGCAGACAAAGCTGAACTTCGAATCGTAACGCCAGAGGTCGCGGTAGACCTGCTCCCAGTCACGGCTGGGATAGGTGGCGAGCGGGTTGGTGATCTGATCGTCGAGCGCCCAGGCGCCCGACGCCGAGGCCACGAATGCCGTGAGCCCGGTGCGTGCCGCCGCGTCGAGGAACTGACGTCGAGTAAGGTGGTCGGACTTCATGATCCCTCCCGCTTGGCGCGCAGGAACGCGACGATCGATTCGATGTCAGACTGAGCGAGCGCCGGTCGTGTTGGCGTCGCCGTCATGAACCCTTCCATGGTCGTGCCCCTCCGGCCGCGCCGGATCGTCTCGACGAGCATCGTGTCGGTGGCGGTCTCGAGCAGCACCGGGTTCCTGAGCGCCGGACCCTCGCCACCCTCGCCGTTCGGCCCGTGGCAGCGGGCGCAGTGCGAATCGAAGAGCGCTCCGCCGGCCGCAGCATCGCCAGTCACCCAGCGAGCCGGCCGCGGGTCGGGCTCCGGCGCCACACCGCCCAATGTCCGCAGGTGCGAGACCACCGCGTCAATCTCGTCAGGCCTGAGGCCGGCCGGCGACTGCCCCCACGCCGCCATGCGCCGTCCGGGTCGCCCCCGGGTGACGGCGGCCTTCAGGAAATCGTCCGAGACGAGCGACAGGAAGTCAGGATTGGCGACGGCGGGAAACGCGAACATTCCCGGATAGCGCATGCCCTCGCCAGACGGACCGTGGCAGGCCGCACAGAATGCGCCCCAGAGTGTCGCGCCGTCGACGGCGAACTCCCGCTCGCCGAAGCGCTCCGCCCGAATGCGGTCGACGGGCCAGTACGCCTCCGGAATCTCACCGCGGCGGAGCGAGAGCATGTAGAACGTCACGCGGTCGATCTGCTCGTCGGTCAGGCCGAGCACCGGCATCAGAGAACCCGGCACGAGCCGCTGCGGCGATCGGAAGTGTTCGGCGAACCAGTTGCCGAGCGTGCGCTCGCCGGACACGTGCGTGAAATCCAGCCGCCCGGGATCCTTGTTTCCAACCGCCGTCAGATCCGGGCCATCCTCGCCCCCCACTCCGCCGACCCTGTGACAGCCGCGGCAACCGAGCGACTGGAAGAGCGCCTTGCCTTCGACCAGCCCGGGTGCCCCCACGCGTGAACGCAGAAACACTTCAATCGCCTCGCGATCGGGATCGGCAACCTGAGCGAAACTCGCCGACCAGGCTGCGCTCGAGGCCGCGCGCTGTCTGGTGACGTGCGTCGAGTACCAGTCAGGGCGATAGCCCGTCGCGCCCACCAGCGACAGATCCGGCCCCTCCATTCCATGGCCGTCAGGCCGCAGCGTGCCTCCGCGCCCGTCGAGCCTGTGGCATGCGAGGCAGTCGTGTCGCTCGAAGGCCGCTGATCCGGCGCTCAGCGCGGCCAGGCTGGGAACCTGCAGATGGGTGTGGCACGTGCCGCACCCGGCGTACGAAGCCCGTCGGGGCAGCATGGGCGACGGCCAGAAGGGCGCGCGGCCGTGCGCCTCGTCGATGTCCGTCGCGCGACCTTGGCCGCCGTGACACAGCGTGCACCCGAACTGCGCCGGATCGTGGACGACCGGCGGGTGAGGCCGGAGCACGGGGTGCGCCGGCGCCGTGGGCTCGCCCGACGCCATCCCGACGTGGCAGGTCACGCACCGGTCGGTCACGCGCAAGGCCGGCACCACGATCTGTCGCAAGCGCACGTCGATGCCACCACCGGTCTCGCCGACGGTCGCCTGCAGCCGCCGCCAGTCCTTGAACAGGTTCTCGTCAGCCGCGGCCACAACGAGCAATGCCAGGCTCGTCAGGCTCGACCACAGGAGCAAATGCTTGTTGCGCCTCATCGCGTTTGCCTTGACTCACCTCGGCCTAGTGTCCAGGCCAATCCGCTGGCGACCAGTAGAATCCCCAGTTGGGTCCACGGAAGTAAGTGCCGATGACCGTCAGGATGACGAACCCGCAGAGAAAGCAGGTAAAGAGTCCCAGAGCGCCGGCGCGCGGCGAGTTGTAGCGCTTGACGAGATACAGCGAGTAGACCGCGTAGATGAGCGTGATGATCGTGCCGGGATTGATCGCCGTTACGGCCAGCTGCGGAACTTGCGGGAACCACTCGCGCAACCAGCCGAACTGAATCACGAACGCCTCGACGGCGACAGCCGCCAGCGTGCCGACGACCAACGCTTCGACGACCAGCCGCCCGCCGCCCGGTCCTCCGAACCATTCGCCTGTGCCCGCGCGCTCGCGATCGAGGAAGGGAATCAGCGCCAGACCGAGAATGACAATCGTGGGAATGCCGATGCCGCCCATGAACGCCGAGAACGCCACCAGTTCCTGCAGTCCGAGGAAGTACCAGGGCGCTTTGGCTGGATTCTCCGGGACGCTGGGATTGGCAAGCTCCTTGAGGGGCGCGTCGCTCAGAAGAGACAGCGCCAGACAACCGGCCACGGTGAGCATGAACACGCCGAGCTCGGCATAGAAGAGATGCGGCATGGACGGCACGGTCTGTTCCGGTCCGTGACCGACCGCTGGCGTGCGTCCGGCGACGATTGCCGCGATCTGATACGTCTTGGCGGGCGCTTCGGTGAACACCGGGTACACACCGGCTTCGATCGGTGGAAGCCTACGATCGGCATCCACGGGCTTGGCAAGGCCGCCATCCTTGCGCACACGCCAGAAATGCACCGCCAGGAGCGCCACGAGGACGAGCGGCAGGATCATGACGTGCAGCAGGTAGAAACGGATGAGGGCCTCCTCGCCCACTTCGGTCGAGCCGAGGAGCAGGAGCTTCTGCAGGCCGCCGTAGTCGAACCACTCGGTGATACCAAGGGCATCGGTGACCTCGCGGGGAGACTGCGCGATGTTGGCGCCAATCGTGATGGCCCAGTACGCCAGTTGATCCCAGGGAAGCAGATAGCCCGTGAACGACAACCCCAGCGTCACAATCAGCAGCCCGAGGCCGATGACCCAGTTGTATTCCCGCGGGGCCCGGTACGACGCCGTGTAGAACACGCGCGCCATGTGGAGGATCACACCAACGACCATCACGTTAGCGGCCCACCGGTGGATGTTGCGCATGAACCGGCCGGTCGGCACGACGAAGTGGATGTCCTTGATCGAGTCGTACGCGACGCTCGGGTACGGCTTGTAATAGAACATCAGCAGCACGCCGGTAATGACCGTCAGGAGAAACGCGGAGAGCGAGGCAATGCCGAGGCCCCACGTCGCGGCCCACCGCAGGCTCCAGCGATGCGTCCGCACCGCGTGGAGGTGCAGGAAGACGTTGCCGAAGACGAACGACGACCGGCTGCGGTCGGTCGTCGGCCTTCCGCCACGAAGGATGGACTCCCGGAACCGGCGCGGCGTCTGGCGGAGGTTCTCGCGAAACGTCGCCAGACCGCTCGGAGGGGGGGTGGGAGAGGCGGCGGGAGACGAGGTGGGAAACGAGGCGTCGGACCTCATACGCTCACCCGCGTGCCCTGCGGCACCGTGATCGACTCGTCGACCGTGTACTGCCCGTCCTTGCCCTTGACCATCAACCACTGCAGCGGCGTCGGCGCCGGACCGCGGAGGACCGAACCGTCCGGACCGAATCGGGATCCGTGGCACGGGCAGTCAAAGCCGGTGGGCGTTGGCTTGACGATGCAGCCGAGATGCGTGCAGACGAGCGAGACCGCAAACACCCCTTCGCCGTCGCGAAAAACCGCGACGTTGCGGCCGGGCGGCGAGTACGGTTCGCCCGGGGGGAGCGACTCGGGCAGCGAGACGTTGAATCGCCGCGCCGGCAGCGGCAGCACCGCCGCCTTGGGCAGGCGCATGCTCCCGATGAGCGCGAAGAGCAACGCGGCACCGGTCGACACGAGCGACGCCATGCCGAGGAAGTCCCGCCGTGGCATCGGCTCCGGATCCAGACGCGATCGGAGCCCAGTGGGCGTGCTCGTCATGCGGTCCTCCAGGTCGTCGTGAACGTCACGCGCTCCATCGTGATGGCGTCCACCGGACACCGCATCGCGCAGAGCGCGCAGCGGATGCAGCGGTCCTCGTCCTTCAGAATCGCGGAATTGGACTCGCGGTCGGCGTCGGGGCCGAGTGTCCGTTCCACCAGCAGGTCCACGTCCGAGAAGTCACCGAGGCTCGACAGGGGCACGAGCTTGAGGCACTTGGTCGGGCAGACGTCGGCGCACCCGCCGCAGAGCACGCAGCGGGTGCCGTCGAAGACCGGCGTGACGCCGCAGTCGAGGCAGCGCGAGGCCTCGCGCATCGCCTCACCGGCCGAGTAGCCGATCTCGACCGGCGCGTCCGGCTGCGCGAGCCGGATGGACGGCTCGGTCGCCGGCACTGGTACGCGCCGGATGCGCTCGTAGCCCTGCTCCCGTCGGTACTGCGGCAGCGCGAGGTGCGCCGTCAGCGCATCTGCGTGCATCGTCCGGCCGGTCACGTGGCGATAGACCGACCTGGCGGCCGCCTTGCCCGATGCCACCGCATCGATGAGGAGGCGCGTGCCGTGCGCGAGGTCGCCCGCCACGAACACACCAGGAGCTGTGGTCGACAGCGTGGCCGGATCGGTTTTCGGCCAGCCGGGCCTGAACTCCTCGACGTCTTGTCCGCCGTCGGCAAGAAAGGCAAGGTTGGGCGCCTGGCCGACGGCGAGCAGCACCGTGTCGCAGTCGAAGGTCGTGCGCTCGGCGTCGTAATAGACCGGCGCGAATCGTCGGGCTGCGTCATAGACGCGGTGACAGCGACGGCCGATCACCCCCGCGACCATGCCGCTCTCATCGCGCTCGATGGCCACGGGCCCCCAGCCGTTCAGGCGCTCGATGCCTTCCTCGTCGCCTTCGAGGATCTCGATGGTGTCGGCCGGCATCTCTTCGAGCGACTCGAGGGAGACGAGCCGCACGCGCCTCGTGCCGGGCAGACGCGCGGCCGTGCGCGCCGTGTCGGAGGCGATCTGACGGACCACCGTCCGTGCGACGTCGTACGCGACGTTGCCGCCGCCGATGACGACCACGTTGCGGCCAATCGGCAGGGTGCTGCCGAGCGAGACAGCGCGCAGAAGGTCCACGCCGCCGAAGACGCCCGGCCCGCGCTCGCCCGGCAGGTCGAGGCCGCGCGATCCCTTGGCGCCCACGGCGATGACGACCGCCGCGTGGTCGCGACGCAGGTCTCCAAACGACACGTCGCGGCCCACCGTCGTGTTGCACCGAATCTCGACGCCGAGCGCCTGAATCACGCGCACTTCGCGGGCGATGAGGTCGCGCGGCAAGCGGTAGGAGGGGATGCCAACGGCCAGCATGCCGGCCGGCACGGGCTCGGCCTCGTACACGGTCGGCTTGAAGCCGAGGAGCGCGAGATCGTGAGCCGCCGACAGGCCCGCGGGGCCTGCGCCGATGATGGCCACCGTCAGGCCCGCCACCGGCGGGACGGCACCGGAAACGGTGGCCCGCAGGAGCGCCGCCATCTCGTCGGCATCGGCCGACGTGTCAGGCACGAAGGCCCGGACGTCCTCGAGTACCTGCGCCGCGTCCCGCGCGTCGGGTCCCGCCTGCTCGCACGCAAACCGCTTGAGCGCGCGAATCGCAATTGGCCGGTCCGTGGCCACGAAGTGTCCATCGGCGTCGACGCGTGGAATCCTGCCGCGGCGGCACGCCGCCTCGCACGGCGCGCCGCACACGCGACCGCAGATCGAGGCAAACGGGTTCGGGCCGCGCGCGATCAGATACGCGCGCGCGAATTCCCCGGCCGCAATCGCGCGGACGTAGCCGCGCGCGTCGGTGTGCACCGGACATGCCACCTGGCAGGCGATGAGCCCCCGATGGTGACCCTCTGCCGGCAACTCCACGCGGAGGGGAATCATGTCAGCCATGATCGACCCCCGGCAGCCGGGCGAGCAGCGGCGCGATGACGTCGTCGACGCGACGGGCATGAAGCCGCCAGAGATCGACGAGATCGTGGAGCGCCGCCTCGATGTCACCCTCCACCCCTGCCTCGCTGCCCGCGAGGCGGTGACTCTTGTGGCGGAGCAGCTCGATGAGCTGGCGCAGCGTGTCGTGCTCGCGCAGCGCCGCCTCGAGCGTGCCCGTCTCGTCGGGCAGGTGCGCGTGAAGCCGAGGGTAGAGGGTCCTCTCCTCGACCTCCAGGTGGCGCGCGATGCGGCGCTCGCAGGCGTCGAGAGTATGCGGCAGCCCGGCCAGGCGGGCTCGCACGCGCGCAGGATTTGCGGGCATGGCCCACGTCCGCTCGAGCCGCGAGAGCCGTCCGAGCAGCACCTGATGCTCCCGGCGCCCTCGTGCGAGGACCGCTGTTGCCGAGGCTCGATGAGGCACGATCGTCGCAGCGTAACGCGACCGAGCCGCGGCACCTATGACGTGAATCGAGTCACAGAAACCCCATGAACAGGCGTCGGATTCGGTACGATATGATGCCCGTCATGTTGGAGGGACGCACCCCGCTCCGGCACACGGACCTCACGTTCGAGGAGGCCGTCGGGCACGTGCCGTTTCTTCGCGCGCTGTCGCCAAAGCAGCGCGAACTGCTCGAGGCGATCGGCGAGATCCGCGGGATGCGCCCGGGAGAGCCGGCCTTTACGCTTGGTGAGCCGTCCCGCGAGTTTGTCTTTCTCGTCCGCGGCCATTGCAAGCTCGTGCGCACGCGCGACGATGGCCGCGAGGTCATCCTCGATATCCGCGGACCTGGCGACCTGCTCTGCGCGGGTGCGGTCACGGCGTTCGCGCCGTACTGCTGCTCGGCGATCGCCCTCGACGACGATGTCGCCGCGATCGCGTTTCCGCGCCGCGACGTGAACCGGCTCCTCGAGGACCACGCGCCCATCAGCGCGCTCTTCGTCCGAGAGGCGACCGGCCACGAGATGCGCATGGCGGAGCGCGTGTTCGAGCTGTCAAGCGGTTATGTCGAGCAGCGCATCAGCGCGCTCCTCAGTCGACTGGCCGATCAGATGGGTGTGGCTGGAGCGGACGGGTCCGTGCGCATCGCGGTGAAGCTCTCGCGCCAGGACCTGGCCGACCTCTGCGGCACGACCCTCGAGTCCGCTATCCGCACGATGACCCACCTCGCGCGCGAGAACGTTGTCAAGACCACCCGCCGGGGTTTCCTCGTCTCCAACCGCAGCCAGCTCGAGCGCCTCGCGAACCGATCCGGCTAGAAGCTATCTCCTAGACGCCAAGCCAGGCTGAACGCGCCGACGGCCAGGGCTCACGATGAACACGATGACTCGATGAACACGAAGAACACCCCGGGGGACCATCGTGCGCTTCGTGTCATCGTGGGCATCGTGTGGCAACGTAGGTCGTGACCGCATTTGTGAGACGGGTTCTAGAACTGGGCGAGAGTCGAATGGCCGCGCCGGATCGTCGACCAACCGGGACGAGCGTCGGAGGCGGTCGTCATGACGCCATCCGGCCGCGCTGTCGGCCCAGGCGGCGCGCGCGGAACGCTCCCCACAACGCGGCCCCGAGCGCGCCGGCGAGCATCGATCGCTCGTGGGCGCGAATGTCGGCCTCAATCCGCTGCTCGACCGCGGCTTCGCGCATGGCGGCGACGAGTCCGCGGTCGTTGGCCAGCCCGCCGGTGATGAGCACCACGCCCGGCGATCCGATCGACATCAGGAGCTTGACGCTGCGACCGGCCATCGACTTGTGGATGCCCTTGAGGATGTTCGGCAGGCTGATCCCGCGGGAGACCATGTTGATCACGTCGGTTTCGGCCAGCACCGCGCAGATCGAGGAGCAGAGCTCGGGCTTGTCTGCCTGCACTGACAACGCGCCCACTTCTTCGAGAGACACGCCGAGGTAGCGCGCGATGTTCTCGAGGAACTGGCCCGACCCCGACGCGCACTGGCTCGTCATGCGGTAGCCGAGGACTTTGCTCCGCTCGTCCATCTTGACCGCCCGCGTGTGCAGTGCGCCCATGTCGACAATCGCACGGGCCTCGGGCTCCAGAAAGATCGCGCCGCGCGCGTGGGTGGTCATCCCATAGAAATGACCTGTGCGAAACGGCAGCATCTCGCCCTCGCCGGTCGTGGCGACGTAGGTCAGGTCGCCGGCCGACACGCCAGCCTCCGCGACGAGGTCCTCGAAGAGATCGGTTGCCACGTTGAGGACGTCACGCCGCCGGATCCGATCGGCCCGGCCGGCAACGAACCGCTCTGCGCCATCATCGCTGGTCTCGACGATGACGCCCTTGACGACCGCGGAACCGACGTCTACGCCTGCCGTCAGCATGTCAATGCACCGTGGAGTGGCGAGGCGCGGGATCTTCATCGCCGGTCGTCGTCTGACGCAGCGCAAACAGCGCCGCTCCGAGCGCGCCCGTGTAGATCGAATCATCGGAGATGTTGATCGTCACCTCGCCGTAGTTCTCGGCGACGAGCTTACCGAGCGCGCGCACGGCGGCAGGATTCTTGGCCACGCCGCCCGTGAACGTGAACTCATTCGTGATGCCACCCGACCTCGCGATGAGCGACATCGCGCGCAGGACGATGGCCCGGTGGAGCCCGGCGAGGATGTCCTCGCGCTTGTCGCCGAGCGAGAGGCGCTCCCGCAACTCGGCCCCTGCAAACACGGTGCAGGTGGAGTTGATGCGCACCGGGCTCGACGACTCGCAGGCGATCGGCCCCAGCTCGTGCAGCCCCAGATTCATCTCGTCGGCGATGTAGCCGAGGTAGCGGCCGCAGCCGGCCGCACATCGATCGTTCATCTGAAACGATGTCACGATCCCCTGCGGGTCCACCTGGATGGCTTTTGTATCCTGGCCGCCGATGTCGAGCACGGTGCGCGTCCGCGGAAACAGGGCGTGCGCACCGAGACCGTGGCAGAGGATCTCGGACTTGATCTGGCCCTCGGGGAACGGCAGGCGCTGGCGGCCGTAGCCGGTGCCGACCGATCCGATCTGCTCAAGGGACAGGGCGGCGATGCGATCCACCGCTGCGCCGAGCGCGGCATCGTATTCGACGCCGCCCACCACCGCGGCGTGCATGTGATCTTCGAACCGGCCGGCGGCCTCGGCCGAGTTCTCCACGTCGAGGATGGCCTTGTCGAACAACCCCACGACCTGATCGAACCCGAGCCCGCTCGATCGCGCT
>Ga0224510_10001484_pt1 | contig 15445 bp, 13 predicted proteins | sample SF_May12_sed_USG_FD_170161 | JGI IMG/M metagenome (GOLD analysis project Ga0224510, IMG submission 170161) | Sediment microbial communities from San Francisco Bay, California, United States - SF_May12_sed_USGS_4_1 | ecosystem: Environmental > Aquatic > Marine > Sediment | place: USA: California... | reverse complement strand
GACTCGGGAGGAAAGGTTCGCGCGCTGGAAGAAAAACCCAAACAGCCGAAATCCAACTATGCCGTGACCGGTCTCTATTTCTACGACCAGCAGGTGGTTGATCTCGCCAAAAGCCTGAAACCGTCGCTCCGTGGCGAATTGGAAATCACAGATCTCAACTGTTTGTATTTGGAACGAGGCAAGCTGAACGTCGAAGTCATGGGTCGAGGCTATGCCTGGCTGGATACCGGCACCCATGAATCGCTGCTCGATGCCAGCCAATTCATTGCCACACTAGAAAGTCGGCAAGGCTTGAAAGTGGCCTGTCCAGAAGAAGTCGCCTACAGGCAACAGTGGATCGATGCCGCCCAACTGGAAAGGCTTGCACAGTCGTTGACGAACAGCGGTTATGGGCAATATCTGCTGCGGGTGCTTAAAGAAACACTACTTGGATAAAACCAATCTTTTCTGTCATCTGTGAAGTTTTCCTGCTCGAGCCCGAGTGCTCGGTGATGAGCGCTGGTTCTTATGTGAGGGCTTCAATCAGGACGAGTAGTAACCAAGCGGTATCATCAGTTTATAGAGCGGAGTGGTGCCCTTTCACCATCTTCAAGAGGATGCATTAGAAAATGGGGATAAAGTGATCATCGGTTGGAAGGTCGCTTCATTGGACCCCAGTCTTGCCTCGGTTCGTTATCGAGCGATCTTGCCGAGTACGCTGTTGGAATCAGTTGGCGTGCAGTCTAAATGGTTTTCTCGTTCATCAGTAAAGACTCTGCAGGGCATTGATGTGCTTGTTGTCGTCAAGAGCTTAACCGAAGAGGATGTTCTCCTCGTCGAGGAAGCGACGTGGCGTGGTATTCCTGTTGTTTTGGATTTATGTGACAACATTTTTGTGCCGGGCTATCTGGGGCGTGGGAACGTGCCTCCAGCTGACAATTTTATGGCGATGGCTAAACATGCAGTTGCCATCACTGCTTCCACGGAGACACTTGCAGCGGAAATCATATGCCGTATTGGTAAACAACCACGAGTTTTCGTGATCCCAGACGGTCTCATGTCACTGGGGCAAGAGTACGGTAATCGTTCATTTCGTTGGGAGAAGTTTTGTGAGAAGGGTAGAAGTATCCTGGCAAGTGTTCATCCAGGTCGGATTGGCCATAGACTGGTGAAGTCCATGCCTGGTCCATTACTGAAGAGCCTGATACACACGGAAACAAGGCAGCACATTAAGAGCCGGTTGATAAAGTTGGCTTATAAGCGGCTCGATGGCCTGCGCCGGAAAGCTCGTGATGTTCCGCCTCATACTGAGTTGCTGGTGGTTAAAAGGCATGTGTCGTGGTCGGTTTCGGTGAAGCGGATCTTATGGTTCGGAAACCACGGAGCACCGTACTCTCGTTTTGGCATGCTGGAGTTGCTCGCAATTCGTGATGCACTAGAACGGATTGCAAAGGAAACTCCGGTTGAGCTGTGGGTGGTGAGCAATAACCGCACAAAATACAATAGTGAGATTGCCCCCCTGGCAATTCCCTCACACTATGTTGAATGGTCGCCTCATGCCATGAAGAAGGCGTTCTCCCTTGCGGATGTGGTGGTATTACCGAGTAGCGGGGATTCTTTTAGCATCTGTAAGTCCGCAAATAGGGCGGTCTTGGCACTGAGCAACAAGGTGCCCGTTGTGGCAACGCTAACACCTGCGTTGGAGCCACTACGTGGATGCGTCTGGCTCGGTGATCCTCATGAAGGCATCTCTGCCTACCTTCGAGATTCAGGTCTGGTGCAGGAACACCTTGCCCGTGGTCGCCTAGTTATTGAACGAGAATTTTCGGCCAGCGTTATTGCCGGAAGATGGCAAGAGGTTCTGCGGATGACGGGCAGTATATGAAGACAAATACACTGCTCGTGGTGTCGTACTATGATCGTAGACCAATAAAACCCTTATGGCGATTGTCTCAGTCACTACGGTTATTTGATCTTGGACGAATTGCCGACACCTGCATAGTTATAAACCGAACCGGAAATCACAAGATTGCATTGCCCGACATGTCGTCGCTCATAGGAGTACTAGAACGGGAAAACCTAGGAATGAATATTGGAGCCTGGGACGCAGGGTGGCGCCGATTTGATGGCTATCGGACGTACATATTTCTCCAAGATGAGTGTTATCCCATTCGTGATGGGTGGGTAAATGCGTTGGCTTCGGCGGCAGAAGAACCTGATACGGGCTTGGTTGGCGAAAGCATAAATACAAGTTGGGACCAGGAATGGTGGAAACTTCGCAACACGCAGGCGATGGTGCAGCTGCCAGAGCATCTTGTTGATGGTAGGCCTACAAATCGTGTTGACGCCTATCTCGACTTCTTCGATCGCAAAGGGATTCCGCGCGGTACGGGAGGAAGGCATCTGCGTGCCCTTGTCTGGGCGGCGCGCCGTACTGTGTTGGATCAGATGGGTGGGTTTCTGATCGGAGGCAACTACGGAGAGTGCATTGCCGCAGAAATCGGTGTGTCGAAACGAGTTGAGGCGCAAGGGCTGGCAGTGCGTCAAGTTGCGGCCGAGTCGTTCTACTACATTCGCCACCAGGAGTGGAATCAGGATCGCCCTGGTGGACCGTTTGTGCACTCGCCGCCTCCAGCTCGCCTTTTCAGCGCGCCTCCGTGGGCAACGGGACCGCAGACATATGAGTTGTTATCCTGGCCAGCAACGTTTCGCCTCCTAGCTGCGCGCCTGTGCCATCTGCTGAAGAAGAGGGGACAGAGGGTATGAGCGCGACGACTGAACAATACATTCTGTCGCTGCGCAGCAGGGAAGCCGAACTAGCATGTCTGCCATTTGAGCATGTGGCACGCAATCGAAGTTTTTCCGAATTCCTTGCGCGGCTTGCTGCTGAAAGAAATGCGTTGGTTGCTCGGTTTGCTGAAGATCGCTGGATGCCGCGCTTCGTTATCCTCGCCCCCGCGGATGCAGAACTCATTAAACAGGCGCTTTTCAGCGCGTTCCTGCAAAGCCATCCAAGGATCGCGTTGCTGTTGCGAGAGGCAAGCGTAGATCGAGACCATACGAACGCTATTCTAAAGGCAGGTATGCAGCGCCCCGACGGGCTGCAGGTTGAAATTTGCGATGATCATGCTCAACTTCCAGCTTGGGTCGACGGATTTGACTACGTTATCCCGTTTGGCGATGGTGACGTCCTCCACCCTGCCCTCGCCTGTTCGTTGGCACTGTTATCACTTGCATCGGATCGTCCTCCGCCCGATATCTGGTCATGGAACGCGACCTGTTATTGCGCAAGCAGAAATTATAAATGTGCTCTGGCAACAGGATTTGTTCGAAAGCCCGCAGGCCCTAACCTGGCATGGCTGTCCGGCGATGTTGTTGGACGCTCGTTTGCTGTCCGAGCGGACACGTTTCGTACCAACTTCCCGGAAGGAATCCGTGCGTTTCGTGCAGATGGACTGGCTATACGCACGTTGCGTCTTGGTATGGCCAGGGAGTCGTGGCGACACCACCCTGAGTATCTAGGTTTGTATCGAGCAACTGGGCCCGATGCGCTGCTTGAATCGCGTTTCGGGTCTCGGGAGGAACTACAGGAACTTCGCCGTTATGTTGCACGAAATCTCCCTGGCACGGAGCCAGAGGAGTGCCAGCGCAATGCCGGCACGCTTGGCGAACGGGAGCCACTGATTCGGCCCACGAGCGTGGGGGAGGGTATTAGCGTAATCATTCCATTTCGAGACAAGGCAGAACTCACACTAAAGGCCGCAACGTCGGTTGCCGCACAGTCAGTAAAGACCTGGATCGAGCTAATTCTTGTTGACAACCAGTCCCAGCCAACCGAGCTTGACCGGCTGCGGCTCGGACTCGATTTGTTATGTCGTGAGAATCTCCGAGTGCGTATCATCAGTTATCCGCACCCATTTAATCACAGCCGCCAATGCAATTTGGGTGCACGTGTTGCAACCGGAGAAACACTCGTGTTTCTCAACAATGACGCGATTCTTGAGTCATCAACGACTCTCGACGTGATGGCACGTTGGGCTGGCATTCCCGGTGTCGCTACTGTTGGAGCGAGGATTGTCGGGTCCAATGGTGAGCTGCAATGTGCAGGCCTAAAAGTGCGTCAGAATCCTGGACTCGAATACAACTCGCCAATTGAAGAGAGTCGCGATCCATTGTTCAGTAACGGCCTGCGTGAGGTTGCAGGAAACTCGTTCGCTTGCGCAACAATCCGGCGCAGGCGTTTTCTCGATCTTAGGGGGCTAGACGAAGTCCGTTTCCCAATCGGATATAATGACGTTGAATTTTGCCTGCGGGCAGTGCATCGTGGCTACCGTCACCTACTAGTAGGGTGGGTATCCGTTGTGCATAGGCCGGGAAGCAGCCGCGGCAGTTCAGACGAGATCCTACAGAAAGTTCTTATCCGAGATCGCTATCCGCAGGTATTACGGTATTCTCAATTCCAACTAGAGGCTGATACGGAGATGCTTAAGATGTCGGTGACCAAGAGTATGGCTCACACGGCCAATGCGAAGCCGTTTCGGCTAGTGCAATACCTTTGGAGAAGCGCGCTGAAGGCGGTTCCAGGGGGGGTGAGTCTGAGCATGAAAGGGAAGACCGAATGAGCAAAATTCTTGAACTGATTGAGTGGTCAAGGCGGTTTGATCTTAACCGCAAGCCGTGGCTTATGCTTGGCAAAGGGCCGACCTTCAGTCAGGTCGGCCAAGTCGATCTTGCGCAGTACTACGTCTGCTCGCTCAACCACGTGATTCGCGAAGTTCCGGCCGACCTGGCACACATCATCGACCTGGATGTTGTGCTGGACTGCGCGGATTCGATTTACCACAATGCCAAAACTCTTGTGATGCCTTTCTATCCGCATGTGAACCATCGACCAACCTCGAAATCGATAAGGAATTTTCTTGGAGAGATTCCGGTGCTGCAGAAACTCGCGAGCGAGGGGCGGTTGGTCTGGTACAACCTGGCGACCAGCAAGAGAAAGGAGGGCGACTCGCCTACGGTCACCGTCAAGTTCTTTAGTGCGGAGGCGGCACTAAACCTGCTGGCGACTGTCGGAGTGAAGGTCGTTCGGTCGCTTGGAGTTGACGGTGGCACGAGTTATTCTGGAAATTTTGCTGATCTGTCAGAAAAGACGAGGCTTGCCAATGGTCATGACAGCTTTGACAAGCAATTCTCGGGCATCGCCAGGACAATTCGTACAACGGGCATATTCTATGCGCCCCTTCATATTCAAGCCCCAGTTCGGGTATTCGTTGGGTCGGATGCAGCGCAAGTGGCTGGTGCCAAAGTGCTGGAATATAGCATTAAGAAGTTTGCGAGCCTGAGCGTTGATGTGCAAATCATCGATGATCGAGATGTGCCGATTCCCAAGGATCCTGCAAACCGTTCGCGCACAGGTTTCTCGTTTTCACGCTTTCACATTCCCAAGCTTTGTGATTATCGTGGAAGAGCAGTCTATGTCGATGCCGATATGCAGGTATTCACCGATATCCGGAAGCTCTGGACTTGGGATTTTGAGGGAGTCGATGTGCTCTATGCTGAGAACAGCAGAGATGGCACTCGCATCCCACAATTCAGCGTCATGCTTCTGAACTGCGCCAATCTCGATTGGGACGTGCACAAGATCGTAGAAGGCTTGGATAACGGTCGTTTCGACTACAAGCAGCTGATGCAGCACTTGTGTATTTTGCCAGCTGATCGGCGACGTCCGTCGCTGCCCTTCGAATGGAATTCGCTTGAGCACTACGAGGCCGGCAAGACATGCCTGATTCACTATACGGACATGCCAACCCAGCCCTGGATCTCCAACCGCAACCCTAATGGTAAACTTTGGTACGAGTGCTGCCGTGAGGCTATTGACGAAGGATTTCTTGCGCATGAGCTCCTATACGAGGAGGTTGAGAAGGGTAACGTGTCGCCGGAGCTGCCGGGATGGTTGGGATTGTCCCCACCAGCAGACATTAGGTCTAAGAGGCAGTCGTGGACTCCACCATTTAGGCGTTTTGTGAATCTGCCGAAGGTCCCACAGCTAGGCGTAAATGTATCCGTAAGCTCGGCGCCAGTCACATCGGCTGTAAGGCCTGTGGCATCCATTACCTCTGGCCTGAGTCGTTACACAGCTATTGGGCGACTATTGAAAGAGCGTGTGGTTAGGCTGTTCCGTTAGCCGTGTTGGATTATGAATCTCTACGATCTCGTCAAACGCGGCGATCGGGCCACAGAGTTTGACGCTAACCTCGTGAAGGCATGCGAGCTAAGATTTAGCGAAATCGTTGAGAGATGTGTGTTGATTGCACCAAAGAGCGTGATCACGATTCAACGTGCCCATGAGATCGTGTGCTTGGCGTCCGCGCCGCAAGTTATCGGCTGGCAGGTTGGGGCGTCAGGCAGCGGCTATGCCGAAATCGAGATCTCAGTACGAGGTGTAGGTGACCCAGAGCGCCATTCTGTACTGTTTCGTGCTAAAGTGGCGGTCGGCGACTCTCCGAAAAGAGTGGTGCTCGAATGGCCAACATGGACTGGAGATCGGAACGGCTATTTGTTGACAGTAGCCAATCATGGCGATTCTGAGGCATTCATCGCCGTCGGTCCCCATTTTAGTGCGCGCCCAAAGCTCCTTTCGGAACTTAGTGGAAGCGGTGTGGAAGTCGGTCCTGGCGCCAATCCATGTGTTAAGCCATCGCAGACGGTCATCGTCAAGTACGTCGAGACATTGCCCGCGGAGGAGTGGGCGCTTGTCTATGCTAAGCGCTCGAGTGATGAGCATATGATGGCCCTGTGGAAAAACTATGTTGTCGCTTCAGCTCACCAGCTGGAAACGTTCCCAGACGGATCACTTGATTTTATTTTCTCGAATCACGTTTTCGAACATCTCGTCAATCCGCTGGGTGTTCTTCGGAACTGGCACAAGAAGTTGATGCCTAACGGAATAGTTGCCGCGGTCATCCCAGATGCTCGCTTTACGTTCGACTTGCGGCAGCCGCTATCTACTATCGAGGAGTGTATTGAAGAACTAAATAGCGGGGGGTTTTGTCTGGGGAAGCGGCATTACGAGAAATGGTGTCGCTACACAGCACCGTATAACACACCTGATGATTTGATGCAGCGACGGTACTCGATCCATGCGAAGTACTACACGCCAGATTCGTTCAAGTCGATGGCGGAATATTCTTTGGGGGTATTTGGGTGGGCAAGAATCTTCGTGCAGTCGACACTGAATGGGAAGGACTTTGGCGTCATGCTCAAAAAATCCCTCTCTGTGTAGGTGGATGACTAGAACCTATCTCAATATCGTCGATACCAATGAAAATACATAGGTGTAAGTTCTTGTATGCTGTGTCCGCTCGATGATCGACGAGAGGGGAGTCGATGACATTGGCCTGAAGAATACATCCCGGACAGTCGCCCCGACCGCAACCGGTCCCGACGAGGGAAAGCTTGAAGGCGGTCCTGTGGATTCTGAACACGGATGCGCAGTGGCTCGGTTTCCGTGAGGTCTTGCGAGTGCGACTCACACAGCTGGCCAATATGTTGTGTGACGAAGGCGCCATTGATGAACGGGGGGCTTTTCACGATTTACAGCCTTCTAGTGTAGAGTGTCATACAGATACTGTCTTATTCAGAGCACGGTGGGCCCGGCCAATTTTTGCGAGGATATCCTCCACTGTTGCCACCCAGGTGAACACCCGGGGGCGTATGTTGTGTTGAGCGATGTACGGCTCGATGGCGGTATTCAATTCCCAGACATGCCGAAAGACCCAGTACTACAGCCGGCTGGTGGTAAGGTCTCGAAAGCACCGTTGAGGGGCCAGAGTCTTGGCTCAACAGCTGACGCTGCGGGTACCCTCCTGCCCACGGCTCACTTGCTCCCGGTCTAGTCATAGCGTGTCAGGCACCTGGGGAATATGGACAGATCGATGTTCGGGGAGGAAGGGGCCTGATCGAGACAGCGAGCCCTCCAGAACAAAAACCGCCCGATGTCACGGTCCGTGGTAAACGCGAGAGACGGCGCAATGACGAGCTTGTCGATAGCCTCCTAGACTGATGGGTTCACTTTAAGGAGATTGGGTATGAAAGCATTTCTGAGAAATCTGTTAGGACAACGGGGACCATCGAATTCTATGGATCCCATACCCATCTCTCCTCTGGAAAAGACTCGCGAAGTAGCGGTGCCCCCATTTAGAGGGTTTGATGAAGATCGCGTCAATTCTGGATTTGTCGAATTTCTAAGCGATGAGGACCTCGGGCGACTTAACGAGATGCTTCCTTGGAAATGTTTTACGGCGGATTCCAGAGGGAGACGATTTGGAAGTTCTGCATGGAAGGGGAAAAGAGATACCCCACAACAAATACCTGACCAGCGCATTCTGGAAATGAATAGATTGTTTGACTTGAAAGATCGGTCGGTGCTCGAGGTTGGCTGTTTTGAGGGCATCCATACGATCGGCATTGCTCAATGTGGTGCTAAGGTTTATGCGATTGATTCTCGAGTCGAAAACGTTGTGAAGACCATTGTGCGGGCCTCAATGTTCGGCTATACGCCTCAAGTTTTTGTCTGTAATCTTGAAGAGGACTCTGATGTTGCGAGGTTGCCGGCAGTAGATTTTGTTCATCACGTAGGAGTTCTTTATCACCTGAAAGATCCCGTGTCGCATTTGTTGAAGCTCGCCAATAACGTCAAGGGCGGTCTGCTTCTTGATACACACTATGCCTCTAGTGACATGGCGGATTCTAGTTATGTGGTGAATGGCAAGGAATACCGATACTTCGGCTATCGGGAGAACGGACGGAATGAGGTGTTCTCTGGTATGTACGATCATGCGAAATGGTTACTGCTCGAGGATATCAAAGGACTGCTGAGACAAATAGGATTCTCAGACATCAGGATCTCTAAAGACTTTCAGCAACGAAACGGGCCGCGGGTGACGTTATTTGCAGGCCGGCCTTCGGTAGTTACAGTGAAAAAACAACCTGAATGACGACATTCAGGAAAGATCTGCCCTATGTGGCTAAAGTACAGTGTTGATGTCCCAGATACCTCGGAATGTGTTCAGAGAGAATATTCGCTTAGCCTGGGATCTGGCCTGCCGCGATCTCAGTGCTAAGTACCGCCGCTCAGCTCTGGGGTGGGTGTGGCTCATTCTGACACCACTCTGCCTGCTCGGCATCTATTCATTGGTGTTTGGCGGGATTTTTCGCATCGAGTGGACGTTACCTCATCATCTGAATGGCACTGTAGGCGTAGGCTTTGCCTTGCCTTTTTTTGTGGGGTTATCGGTCTATCTTGCTTTGTCCGACGTTGTCAATTCTTCAACGGTGTTATTTGCGGACAAGCGCACGTATGTCGTTAAGTCTCCGTTTCCATTGTGGGTCTTGTGGCTAGCGAATCTCTTGCGTGCGGCCGTACATGCCGGCGTGGCGTTGTTGCTGGTCCTGACCCTCGCAATGTTCCAGCAACGGTTGACGTTCTTCGGTTTAGGTTGGATGGCCATAGGGCTGTTTTGTTCCGGCGTGTTTGCCAGTGGTCTTTCGCTACTGTTGGCGGCTCTCGGGCCGTTTTTAGGAGATGTCTCCGAAGCGTTCCGCCTGCTACTACGTGTTCTGTTCTATGCAACGCCAATCACCTATCCAATGACATTAGTGCCGCAGCCCTACCGTGATTGGATGTGGCTCAATCCGCTAACCAGCATGGTCGAGTTACTGCGTGAGCCGATCGTGTTTAGCCAGATGCTGCCGCTGTATGTAGTCGGTATTTTTTTCACTTCTTCGCTGCTGCTGTTAGGGGTGGCACTGTGGGTGTTCCAGCGGGTCAAGGGGGTTATCTCAGATGTCGTCTGATCTACTCTTGCGAGCAACTGGGCTCAGCAAGGTTTATTCCGGGTCAACACACCCACTTGCAACGTTGCGTCACGCGCTGTTCGGTATCGCCGCAGACGCTGCTGACGAGTATCCGGTGCTCGATAGCATCACCCTGGATATTCGACGCGGCGAAACCGTGGGTATCATGGGGAGGAATGGTGCCGGCAAGACGACGCTTCTCGGCATACTTGGCGACGTCATTCAGCAGACTGATGGTACGGTGGAGCGGTTTGGACGAATCGCTACACTGCTTGGCCTAACCGCCGGCTTCAATCCGAACTTCACCGGTCGCGAGAACGCCTATCTCTTTTGTAGTATTCAGGGCTTGAGTCGTCGGCAAACCGACGACCGGATCGCCGACATTGAGGCCTTTGCCGACTTGGGGCGCTATTTCGAATTGCCCCTGCGAACGTACTCCTCCGGTATGCAGTCGCGCTTGGCATTTGCCTGCGCGGTTCATGTTGCAGCTGATTTGATTATCATCGACGAAACATTAGCAGTGGGAGACGCGAATTTTCGTATGAAGTGTTATGACCGCATTCGCCAGATGAAGCAGGAGGGTCAAAGCTTCCTGCTGGTGAGCCACAATCAGAATCTCGTTGCTAACTTTTGCAGCCGCGGCATTGTGCTCGAAGGTGGGAAGAAAGTGTTTGATGGGAGTACCGTAGAAGCGGTAGAGGTCTACAAACGTATCCGAACCGAGGCAATGGGGGATACGGACTTGAAAGGCAAGTTATTAAAGACTGCATCGACTTTAAGTACGTTACCGAATGAAGTCGTGCTAGAGAACTTCTCATTATCTGAGCGGTATATAGATGGCAGGCCATACGGTGTGGTTGCCGCTGATCTTAGAGTAAAGAGAAGCATCGATAACATTACATTGAATTTCGGAATTAGGAATCACGATGGCATCGCGGTTTGTGCATGGGATGGTGCACGAGCAGGTAGGATCGTTCGTTTTTTAAAAGCAGGTGATAGACGCAGTATTGAGATGATGTTTTGTAAACGGTTACTGCCTGGTCGTTATTTCGTAAGTTGTATTGTTCACGAGATTGTGGGTGACGTAACCAAGCCACAAAGCATCTACCAGAATTTCCTTTCTTTTGAGGTTGGTGGCAGTGATGTCATGAGCGGCATTGTTGATCTGGAGATGAGCATTGCAATGCTTGAATAGCAGGTGAAGTTTTAAGATGCGACCTTTGGACTCTCACTTGTAGGATGGATGAGCGGATGGATTCTTCTACTAATAAACTCACAACAAAAGATAAGCCACGGAAATTTAACGCAACCCTGAGATTTTCGCACCGCCCGCCGTATGAACCACTCTTCGCTGAGCGGGTCCCCATGCTACAAGCATTTCAGTGCGCATTGGCTAACTACGTGCAAAAACGTGCACAGGCTGCACAAAACTTAAGTGGTCGACTTGTAGCCTTGTTAAATCCCGCGGCCCACCCATTTCGTGCGGTGGAATGCGGCGTCTACATGGGGAGCAGTCTGATCGCTTGTTCGTTGATGGCGCGCGATATAGCAATGCCGTATCGCATGATTGGCATGGATACGTTTTCTGGTTTACCGCCTCTGTCTGACAAAGATCGGAGTCTTGCCCCAATGGGAGCGCGCTATCTAAATACCAAGGTATTCACGGACACATCAATAGAATTTGTACAGGCAGAAATTGTTAGAGCTGGCCTGGAGAGGCAGATCGAATTACGCCAAGGCTTGTTCAATGAGATTCTTCCAACACTTCCTGAGCATCGCTATCACTTCGTCAATATCGATTGCGATCTTTACGAGCCACACATAGAGTGCCTTGAGTATTTCTATCCGCGTATGGAAAGCGGCGGAATCATTTTCTTCGATGACTACCATTCCGTTGAATTCCCCATGGCAGGCCAGGCTATTAACGATTACATGCGTGATAAACCAGAACAGCTTTTGCACTTACGGTTTGGTGAGGATGGCCCTAATCATACCAAGAGTTTCTTCGTTAAGTACTGATGAGTGTTTGGACAGCTTGTATCAATTGGTTCGGGCGATTAGCACGCACATATCGTTTGTGGACTAACACAGCTCCGACAGAGCTAGAAACATCCGATCCACTTGTAAGATACGGTTTTGGCTCCTATGGACAGGGCACTAAACTAGGAAACGGTGTTGAGGTTATTGGTGTTACCTCAAGAATTGTGCTTGGCCAAAATATTAGTATCGGCGATGGCGTACGATTAGTCTGTACCGACCAGAGCGCAGAAATAATCATTGGCGATGGTACTATCATCCAGCCGCGAGCCATTCTTGAGACTGGGCCAGGGGGACGTATTGAGCTGGGGAAAATGAATTCGGTTAATCCCTACTGTGTTCTGTATGGGCATGGTGGTCTGACAACTGGTGACTATGTGCGTATTGCAACGCACACTGTAATCATCCCGGCTAGCCATGTCTTTGATGATCCGGACAGGCCGATTACAAGGCAAGGACTTACCAAACAGGGGATATGTATCGGCCGTGATGTCTGGATTGCCTGTGGCTGCCGAATATTGGATGGCGTTAAGATTGGCGATGGCAGTGTAATTGCCGCTGGTGCAGTCGTTAACCGTGACGTAGCGCCTTTTTCAGTTGTTGGTGGTGTGCCCGCCAAGGTCATCAAAATGCGTGGTAGTAAGTAATGGAAGATCTTCATTTCAAGAATAATGACCAAGAGAGAAGATTGAAACCGAGGTTTCGTCGCTTCGACGCCATTCGAATGGCTCCCACCGAGCGTACGTGGGTTCCCCGTTTACGAGACTACCAAGCAACCCCCTCGTGCTAAGGTGCTGCCATGGACGGAAGCACGTCATGAGGCCGGAGTTGCAGTAGGCAAGCTTTCCCCTAGTGCCAAGCGATCAAGGTCGATATCCTAGAACCTGGCTTAGGACTGACAACGCGGTGCCATGATTGATACAAGGTGTGTGGTTTTTTTGTTCGGCTCAATGGGGCCGGCAATCGTAGCACGGTACGGTTGCTGCGGATCGCCTTTGAATGGTGTCTAGGCTGTCGGTATGCGAGCAGCCCTCATTATTGTGACATGGAATGCGGCGCATCTGATAAATGCTGTGCTTGCTGCACTGTCGAAGCAAACGTGTCCGGCCGATCGAGTGCTGATCGTCGACAACGGTTCCTCAGATGAGAATCTATTGGTAGATATTGTCGCGCAGTATCCTTTCTGCGAATTGAAGCGGCTTGGTAAGAATATTGGATTCGCCGCTGCCAACAATATCGGAGTCAGCGAATGTAATGATGCCGAGTTCGTCGCGCTTCTCAATCCAGATGCATTCCCGGAACCATACTGGCTGGAGGCTTTATTAACGGCGGCTCGGGATAATTCTGAATTCGATGTTTTTGGGAGCAAACTTGTGAACGCTGCTGATCCGTCTGTATTGGATGGGACTGGCGATACGTATCATATAAGCGGGCTGGTCTGGCGTGAGCGGCATGGGGTGCCACAGCAGGAGGAGGACTTGGTAGCTCGGGAGATATTTTCCCCCTGTGCGGCGGCGGATTTGTATCGGCGGCAAGCTTTGGTCGATGTCGGTGGGTTCGATGAGGATTATTTCTGCTATGTGGAAGACGTGGACCTGGGATTTCGCCTTCGTTTGGCGGGGCACAAAGCTATGTATGTGCCGGATGCGGTGGTTCATCATGTCGGATCGGCGACTACTGGCGGGCGACACAGTGATTTTTCCGTGTATCACGGTCACCGCAATTTAGTCTGGACGTTTCTGAAGAATATGCCGGGGATTCTGTTCTGGCTGTTGCTGCCGCTGCATGTATTGATGAATCTGGCAAGCGTCCTGTGGTTCGCGCTGCAAGGACGTGGTGGGGTGATCTTGCGAGCCAAACGCGATGCGCTGCGCGGGCTGCCGAAGATGTGGCGGAAGCGGCAACTGGTTCAGTCAACTCGCATTGCAACTGTGCGGGAGATTTGGCGGTTGATGGACAAGCACATCGTCCCAGTAAAGTAAGGTTCTCTCGCAGTCCTTTCATTGTCTTGCTGCCAATCTGAGGTTTCCACACGATTAGTTATCTGTACACCAATATAGTCGTTGACTTGCGCGCAGCGCTTTGCCTACATCTTAAGTACCCGTCAAGATTTAGCGGAATTTCGCTGATGAATGAAAATGCCGATGAAGACGGTTCTGGACAGCAGTGCGCCTGCATTACCGTGTTACTCAAGCAATGTTGAGACACGGTCTATGTCCGGCACAGTATCGCTGGTCATCGTGAATTACAATGCATGCGAATGCATTGTCGCCTGTGTCTCGTCCGTCTTAAACCAGGTGGACGAAGTGATTGTGGTCGATAATGCCTCAACCGACGCCAGTCTGGCGCAACTTGAAGCCGTGTTTCCAGGTGACCAGCGGTTAAAGATTGTTCGTAATCGAGAGAATCTTGGGTTTGCAGCGGCTTGCAATATCGGGGCTGAACACTCCACCGGCAGTTACCTGTTTTTTCTCAACCCCGATTGCGTGTTGACCCCGGATTCTGTGAAGCAGCTGGTGCGGGTGCTAGACGATGACCCGGATGTGGGAATGGTGGGTGGTCTGCTGGTCAATCCCGATGGCACCGAACAAGCGGGTGGGCGGCGGGCCATTCCAACGCCATGGCGATCGTTTGTTCGGGCATTTGGTTTGTCGCGTTTTGCGGATCGATGGCCACGCCTGTTTTTTGATTTTCACTTGCACAAGCAGCCGCTGCCGACTCACCCCATTGAGGTCGAGGCAATCTCCGGCGCGTGCGTATTGATTCGCCGTGCAGTGATGCAAGACGTTGGGCATTGGGATGAGGGCTATTTTTTGCATTGTGAGGACCTTGATTTGTCCATGACCTTGCGAGGCAAAGGTTGGAAAATCATGTTTGTGCCTGATGTCAGAATCATTCATGACAAAGGGGGCTGCAGCCGCTCTCGTCCAATATTTGTCGAATGGCATAAGCACCGTGGAATGATGCGGTTTTATCGCAAATTTTTCCGGCACCAATATCCAGGCCCCTTGATGTGGCTGGTGGCACTCGGTATCTGGTTGCGATTTGGATTGGTCGCGGCATACTACTCAGCATTGCTCACTCTTCGGTATCTCGGTATTCAGCGTGGATGAATCGTCGAAGATCGGGGTGCTCGGGGCAAGCAGCTTTGTCGGCGAGTGCGTGATCCAGCTGCTGAGAGATAATGGCCGCCACATTGTTGCATTTTCCCGGTCTCCACATGAAGGCAAGGCCGAATCAGAGGTGACATGGTTGCAGCTCTTGCCTTCTGTAACTCCCTCCCGTGAAGTTTCTCCCATCAAAGATTGGTTATGTGTCGCTCCGATTCGGGCGCTGCCGCAGTATTTCTCGTTGATCGAGGCGAGTAACGCTCGTCGGGTGGTGGCCTTGTCATCGACGAGTCTTCTGACAAAAATGGATTCTTCGGATCAGGGTGAACTGGCGTTGGTGCGTGGGCTACAGGCCGGTGAGCAGGCCCTCCGTACTTGGGCTGAAGCCCGTGGAATTGAGTGGGTCATTTTACGTCCCACGTTGATCTATAAAATTGGGCGAGACAAGAATGTGACGGAGATTC
>Ga0224510_10001483_pt1 | contig 15456 bp, 17 predicted proteins | sample SF_May12_sed_USG_FD_170161 | JGI IMG/M metagenome (GOLD analysis project Ga0224510, IMG submission 170161) | Sediment microbial communities from San Francisco Bay, California, United States - SF_May12_sed_USGS_4_1 | ecosystem: Environmental > Aquatic > Marine > Sediment | place: USA: California... | reverse complement strand
CCCCCGAGCACGAGCCACGCCGGCGCGCACCGTCCCCGGCCAACGCGGGGGCCGCGAGCAGGAGCATCGCGGCCAGCGCCAGCGCGACCGGTCGGCGGAACGTTCGGGCCATGACGACATCGTGGGCCGTGCCCCCCGTGGTCACAACGAGACTTCGGTCCCGGGACCCGACTCGGCGCTCGGGCCTACGGGGGATCGCGCAGGGCGCCGGTGCGCTCGGCCCACAGGGCGGCTTGGGTTCGATCGGCGACGCCGATCCGCTGGAACAGGTTCGTGAGGTGCCCCTTCACGGTCTTCTCGCTGATGCCCATACGCCGCGCGATCTGCTTGTTCGCGAATCCGTCGACGACGAGACCCAGTACCTCGCGTTCTCGCCCCGTCAGTTGCACCTCGGCGGGACGATCGCGACGATCGGCGAGCAGCGCGGCTGCGGCTCTCGGGGTGAGGGGGGCTTCCCCGCGTGATGCTGCCTGCAGCGCCGCGTGCAGTTCCTCGGGCTCGGCGTCCTTGAGCAGGTACCCGAGCGCGCCGGCGTCGAGGGCCCCCACGATGCGATCGCGCTCGGAGAAGGATGTGAAGACCACCACCGCGGTGTCGGGTGCGAGCTCGTGCAGGCGCCGAGTGACCTCGATGCCGTCGAGGTCGGGCATCGACAGGTCGAGGAGCAGCACGTCGGGGCGCAGCTCCACGCACAGCGCGACCGCCTCCTCCCCGCCGGAGCCGGACCCGAGTAGCTCGACGTCGTCGAAGGTCTCCAGCAGCTGCTGGAGACCCACCCGTACGACGCGGTGATCGTCGGCGATCACGACCCGGATCACGAGGCCGGCACCTCCACGCGCACGACGGTCCCGGCGTGCTCGCCTGGCTCGACCGTGATGCTGCCGCCGCCGTCGGCGACGAGATCCTCGAGGATCTCCAAGCCCATGTGACCCTGCTCCTTGGCTCGCTCGACGCGGACCGGATCAATGCCACGCCCGTCGTCGGCGACCTCCAGCACGGCGACCGCACCCTCCGCGCGAACGGACACGCGCACATGGCGAGCACCGGCATGCTCCTCGACGTTGCGCACCGTTTCCTGGCAGGCACGATAGAGCAGGGCATCGACCTCGAGTCCGAACGTCGTGGTCGGCTCGATGTCGACGTCGGCCTCGATGCCCTGGCCCGAGAGCCGGGCGACCAGGTCCGAGAGCGAGGCTGACAGCCCGACCTGCTGCAGGTTCGGCGGGTACACGCCCACGATCGCCGAGCGCAGGGTGCGCACGCTGCCCCGCACCGCAGAGGCGGAATCCCGCAGAACCGCCCCGGCTCGCGCATCGTCGACCTGCTCGGCAGAGGCCGACAGGCGCATCGAGACGCCGGCCAATTCCTGCACGGGGCCGTCGTGCAGATCGCCCGCGATGCGGCGGCGTTCACGGTCGGAGCTCTCGATCGCGCGCTGCATCAGACGCTCCCGTTCCCGCTGGGCGGCGCGAACCCGACGGGCGAGGATCCACGCGATCGGCACCATCAGCAGCGAGAGCGCGATCAACGTCACCACGAGTACCGGCACGAAGGTGCTCGCCAGCTCTCGGCGGCGGCCGGCGATGCTCGACGCCCGCTGGTAGGTCTCGAACAGCAACGGCGTACCGCCGGGGGTCTCGAGGCGCGTGTAGACCTCGAGCAGCTCGCCGAACGGTCGCTCGAACCGGTTCTCGGGCGCGCTCACGTCGGAGACCTCGGAGACGACGCCGCCCGTGTCGAGGACCTCGAGATCCTCCCGGTCGAGGTCGTAGCGAGAACCGATCAACCGGCTCTCGTCCGAATAGACGATGCGGCCCTCACCCGTCCAGATCTTCACCCGCACGATCGGATCGACGAGCACCGCGTCGACGACGATGCGAGCCATGGCGCCGCTCGCGATCGCATCGCCCGAGAGCAACTCGTCGCTCAGCCGTCGCTCGACGAGCCGGGCCGAAACCGTCGTGAGCTGGCGAGCTTCGGCCAGGGCCTGGTCGGTCGCAACCTGACGCACCACCGCCACCCCCGTGCCTGCCACGAGCGCGAGGGCCAGCAACGCCAGCAGAGCGAACACGGCGAGCGGCCGTGCGAGGGAATCCGTCCGAGACGCCATCACGCTCGGATGCTACGCCGGACCATCGCCACCCCCGACGGGACTTCAGTCCCGAGACCTTCGAGGGCCGTTCGGCCGAAGACGCGTGATGCGGCCATGCGGTACCGTCGGAGGTGAACCGAGGGGGAGTATCCCTTGAGACGTCGCCGTCAGCTCGGCCTCACCGGCCCGGTGGCGTCGGTCCCGGATCCACGCGTCCGGTGACCGGAGAGACCTTCGGTCCCAACGCCGCCGCGCATGCGCCGGCCGGACCGAAGAGGAGATCGAAGCGTGGACGTCGGCATCTGGGCCTGGATCGGGTTCCTCGGCCTCATCTTGTTCCTGCTCGCGCTGGACCTGTTCGTCTTCCACAAGCAAGCGCACGAGGTCTCGTTCCGCGAAGCGACGATGTTCAGCATCTTCTGGATCTCGCTCGGCCTCGCGTTCGGCGTCGTCGTGTACTTCTGGCTCGGCGCGCAGGCGGGCGGCGAGTACCTGGCGGGGTACCTGATCGAGAAGAGCCTGTCGGTCGACAACATCTTCGTCTTCGCCTTGATCTTCACGTACTTCGGGGTGCCCGGGAAGTACCAGCATCGCGTGCTGTTCTGGGGGATCCTCGGCGCGCTCGTGTTCCGCGCGTTGTTCATCGCAGGCGGCGCCGCGCTGCTGGAGCGGTTCCACTTCACGATCTACGTGTTCGGCGCGTTCCTGGTGCTCACGGGCATCCGTATGGCGCTGCACCGCGACGAGGAGATCCACCCCGAGCGGAACCCGGTGCTGAAGCTGTTCAGGAGGGTCGTGCCGATGACCGCCGAGTACCACGGGCAGCACTTCACGGTCATCGACGCCGCCAAGCGGGTCGCCACGCCCCTGATGGCCGTGCTCGTGCTGATCGAGACGAGCGACATCCTGTTCGCGGTCGACTCGATCCCCGCGATCTTCGCGGTGACCGACGACCCCTTCATCGTGTTCACGTCGAACGCGTTCGCCATCCTGGGTCTGCGCGCGCTCTACTTCATGCTCGCGGGCATGATCCACCGATTCGTCTACCTGAAGATCGGCCTCGCGATCGTGCTCGTGTACGTGGGCGTCAAGATGCTCGTGAGCACCGTCTACAAGATCCCGATCTGGGCGTCGCTGGCGTTCATCGCGGTCGCGATCACCATCTCGATCGTGGCGTCGCTGCGGTCGACGAAGGGCGCTGCAGCCACGATCGATGGAAACCTCGAAACGGAGACCGGCGACGAAGAGGAAGAGGTGACCACCCGATGAAGGTGCTGTTCGCCACCGACGGGGCCGAGCCGTCGGAGCGCGCTCGCGAGCTTCTCGCGAGGCTCGCCGACCGAGCGCGAACGCAGGTCGTGGCGCTGTCCGTGAACGGCTTCGAGTCGGCGATGCGCTCGGCGCGCCACGCCGGACACTTCTCGCCCGAACAAGGCCACGCGGTAGCGAAGCTCGCGGTCGACGAGGCCGTCGAGGCATTGACGGCGGCCGGCTTCGAGCAGGTGGACGGTCGCGTCGAAGACGGCGACGAGGCCAGCGAGATCGTGCACGCGGTCGACCACGACGGCTTCGAGCTCGTCGTCGTGGGCAGCGGCAAGGAGCGCTGGCTCGACACCTTCGTGCTCGGAAGCGTGAGCAGCTCGATCGTGCATGCCTCCCCCTGCCCGATCCTCGTCGTGCACCACGCGCCGGAACCGGGCCGCGCGGTCGGCGTGGTCGTCGGCGCCGATGGCTCCGAGGGAGCGAACCATTCCCTCGCCGCCTTCATCGGCCTCGCCGACCCGGCGCGATGCGAGGTCACCGTGGTCGCCGTGGCGGTCCCGATCGCGTTGCCGAGCGGCTGGCCCGCCGGCGCGGCGACCCGCTCGGTCGGTGTCAACGACGCCGAGATGGCGCTCGCGCGGCGGCATGCCACGGAAGCGACCGACACGCTCGCCGAGGCGGGCTTCAGCGTGGAGCAGGAGGTCGTGGCCGGCGGCGCGGCGGGCGTGCTGCTCGATCAGACCGAGCAGCGTGAGGCCGATCTCGTCGTCGTGGGAGCGCGCGGACTCGGACGGTTCCGAGCCAAGGTGCTCGGTTCGGTGAGCGATCGCGTGATCCGGCACGCACCGGCGACCCTGGTCGGGCGGTAGCGACTCGGAGCTGAGACGAGGGGGTGGACTTGCGCGTGCCTATCGGTAAGTGATAACTTACCGATGTGATGGCGGCGAGAGCGTACGCGGACGATGCCTTCGAGGCGCTGGGCGACCCCACTCGCCGACAGATCTTCCGTTTGCTCGGCCGCGGTGAGCGGTCGGTCGGCGAGATCGCGGTTCAGCTGCCGGTGAGCCGTCCGGCCGTCTCCCAGCACCTCCGCATCTTGAAGGAGGCGGAGCTCGTGAGCGACCGTCCCGACGGCGTGCGCCGCCTCTACTCGGTGCGCCGCACGGGACTCGAGGCGCTGAGGACCGACCTCGAGCACATGTGGGACAGCGCGTTGGCCGAGTACGCGATGGCCGCGGAGACCGGCGCAGGCGACGAAAGGAGCGATCGATGATCGAGCCGATCAGAAGGAGCATCACCGTGCCCCGACGACGTGACGAGGCGTTCCGGCTCTTCACGTCCGGCATGGGCACGTGGTGGCCGCTCGAGACCCATGGACGCGCCGACGAGTTCGACGGGGCGAAGACCGAGCGATTCGAGTTCGAAGAGCGTGAGGGCGGGCGGATCTACGAGGTGCTGACCAACGGCGTCGAGGCGGACTGGGGAGTCGTCACGGCGTGGGACCCGCCCGACCGCGTCGTGATCGACTGGAGCCCGAGCCCCGAAGACCGTCCGTACACAGAGGTGGAAGTGACGTTCACACAACTCGCTGAACACACGACCCGGGTCGACCTGACGCACCGAGACTGGGAGCGCCTGGGCGAGCAGGCGGGCGCGATCGCTCGTCAGCAGTACGAGCCTGGCTGGACGTATGTCTTCGATGAGCGCTACGGGCAGGCCGCAGCGCGGTAGCGCTTCAGCGTTCGGATCGCCCCTGGTTCGCGCGTTCGGTCCGTGCGGCGAAGCTCGGCGTCTGCTCGACGCGCTTGGCCCGGGTCGCGTCCCGCTTCGCCCCGTCGACCCACGCGAGGATCTGCTTCCGCACCCCTGGCGGGAACCCGTCCCAGTGCGCAACCTGGATGCCGGTCGAAGGCCGAGAGCAGATCGTCGGGGACCTCGAGCGGTCACGTCGGCTCCGGCTCACACCGCGCGACGGTAGAGGCGCACCGCGATCGTGCCGAACACCGCGATCAGGCCGATGCTCCACGCGATCGAGGCGAGAACGTCGGCCGCCGCCGGGCCGCCAAGGGTGAGCGCGCGAACAGCCGACGCGGTGACCGACACGGGCTGGTGCGCTGCGAATCCCTGCAGCCACGTCGGCATCGTCTCCACCGGCACGAACGCCGACGACGCGAACACCAGCGGCGCGAGCACGGGGAACGACGCCGCCTGCGCCGTCTCGGGGTCACCGACCGCGAGCCCGACCGTGGCGAAGATCCACGACATCGAGAACCCGAACAGGAGCACCAGCCCCGCCCCGGCAAGCAGCCCCAGCACGTCGGTATGGATGCGCCAGCCGACCAGGAAGCCGACCGTCATCATCAAGGCGACCACGAAGACGTTGCGCACCGTGTCGGCGAGCGTTCGGCCCGACAACACGGCCGACCGCGCCATCGGCAGCGCGTGGAAGCGTTCCATCAGCCCGCTCTTCACGTCGGTGGCGAGCCCGATCGCGGTGGCGATGGCCCCGAACACCACGGTCTGCAGGAAGATGCCCGGCATCAGGTAGTCGACGTAGGGGACGCTGGGCGGCAGGCTCGCCTGGATCGCCCCGCCGAACACGTACCGGAACATCACGACGAAGATGACCGGCTGGATCGTCGAGAACACCAACAGCTGAGGCACCCGGCGGTAGGCGATCAGGTTCCGCTGCACGATCGCGACCGTGTCGCGTGCGACACCCATCGGGATGTGCCGGTCGAGCGCCACCTGCGTGCGCGTTGCGACGGTCTCGGCACTCATCGGGCCTCCCCTTCATCGATCTCGTCGCTCACGGCCTTGTGGCCGGTGAGCGCCATGAAGACGTCGTCGAGGCTCGGCTCGCGCACCGACAAGGTGTCGGGCTCGACCCCGTCGCCGTCGAACCGGCGCAGCACGTCGACCAGCACGTGCGCCCCCCGGTTCGACGAGACGCGAACCGTGCGGTGCTCGTGCTCGACCGAGCCGAGCCCGTCGCCTTCGAGCAGCGCGAGCGCGCGCCCGGCGAGCGCCTCGTCGGCGAAATCCATCTCGACCACGGTGTCGCCCAGGTCGGCCTTGAGTCGCTCGGGCGTGTCGTTCGCGATCACGAGGCCCCCGTCGATCACCGCGACGCGCTCGGCGAGCTGGTCGGCTTCCTCGAGGTACTGGGTCGTGAGCAACACCGTGGTGCCTTCGTCGACGAGCTCGCGGATCATGTCCCAGAGCTCGTTGCGGCTCGTCAGGTCGAGTCCGGTCGTGGGCTCGTCGAGGAACAGCACGGGCGGCTTGGGCACGAGTGAGGCCGCGATGTCGAGCCGGCGTCGCATGCCGCCCGAATACGTGCGCAGGGGGCGGTCCGCCGCGTCGGAGAGCGAGAACCGCTCGAGCAGCTCCGCGGCCCGCGGCGCGATGGCGGCACGCGGAAGCTGCCCGAGCACGCCGACCATGCGCAGGTTCTCGCGACCGGTGAGGTTCGGGTCGACCGCCGCGTACTGACCGGCGAGGCCGATGCGCCGGCGCACCGCCGCCGGCTCGCGCACCACGTCGCGGCCCAGCACCTCGGCCCGGCCGCCGTCGGGAGCGAGGATCGTCGCGAGCACCCGCACGGCGGTCGTCTTGCCGGCGCCGTTGGGACCGAGCAGGCCGAAGATCGTGCCTTCCTCGACCTGCAGGTCGATGCCGTCGAGGGCCGCGAGATCGCCGAAGCGCTTCGAGAGTGCCTCGACCAGGATCGCCGGCTCGCTCATGTCGTCGCCTCCTTCGATGCCGCATAGCTCGTCGCGCCCTGCAGGTGCAGCGACACGTATGGCTCGTCGCCGACCACCCAGCTGTCGTGCCCGCCGGGGATCGCGAAGAGGTCGCCTGGTTCCATGGCGAACTCGTGGCCGTCGGCCATGCGCACCGCCGCGCGGCCCGAGACCACCATGCCCACGTGCTCCACGTCGCACAGGGTGGCACCGGTGGCGGCGCCGACGTGCTCGGACCACTTCCAGCCGGGATCGTAGCTCGCGCGACCGATCGTCACCCCACCGAGCGTCACCAGGTCGAACGACCCGAACGGGAACTCCCGCCGCTCGCTGGGGCGGTCGAAGCGTTCGATCGCGAGTTCCATGGTCGATCCTTCCCTTACGGCGTCGGGGAACCGGCGCGCTCCTGCACCGCGTTGAGCATCGAGGTTACGAGCGCCAGGACGCCGAGTACCATCGCAAGTACCGGGCGATCCGTCGACCACAGCGCCAGGGCCGCGGTGCCGAAGATCACGAGCTCGACCGCGACGCGAGCGGCCAACGGCACCGGCCGGCGAGCTTTCGGAGCCACGAACATCCACCAGACCATTGCCACGATCAGCGGGGCGGCGACCGCGAGCGCGAGCGCCGCCACGCCTTCACCGACGTGGGCTCCCCACACGGCGAGCGCGGCGTACATGCCGAGCTCACACCCGAACCGCACCGCGAGCGTCATCACGCGCACGAGCGACACGCCGTGCCTCTCAGCCGGCCGCAAGCGCCTCGAGCGTCTCGCGCGCCTGCCGCAGGTGGAACCGGTCGTGCCCAGCGATCATGCGGAACGACAGATCGAAGCTTTCGGGCCCTCGTTCGTCGTGCACGCCGACACGGGCTCGTTCCCGCTCGGTGCTGCGGCGCCACAGGGCCAGGTTCGTGCGTCGCAGGGCGGCGAGCGCCGCGAGGAGATCCGCAGAGGGCTCGGCGTCGGGGTCGGCGTGCAGCCGCTGGACCCACAGGTCCTGGTCGTAGCCGAGCAACGGTGGCTCGTCGTGAGCCAAGATCCACCGGTAGCGGGCGCTCATCACGATCTCGGCGTCGACGGCGTGGGCGAGGCACCCGAAGACCGACCACTCCCCCTCTGCCGGGGCGAGGTGCACCTTCGCGCCGGCGACATCGATCATCGTGTGCCACTCGCGCGGGGTCGCCGTCTGCACCGCGGCCGGGTCGTCGTCGCCGAGCAGTTCGAGCAGATGGCGCTGGTAGCCTTGCGGATCGGCGATCGGGTCGGGGGACGTGTGCGGGAACTCGTCGTTCGGCGTCATGGCTCCCAACGCTACCGGCCGACGACATCGGCGACATGCCCCAGGTCCCGGCACGATTGAGCGGGTCGCTCAGCGGGTAAGGCTCGTCACGACGACGAGGAGGGAACCATGGCAACCACGATGGAACGCATCGAACACGTCGGAGGATCGGCGCTCACGGGATGGCGGGGAACCGCCGGCCGGGCGATCGCGAAGCCGGTCGCTCGCCACAGTCGCTTCTCACAGGAGCAGGTCGAGGCCGCGATCGGCCTCGCGCTGATCGCCTACGCCGTCTACAGGCTAGCGGGACCGCTGATCCGGGCCGCACGGCAACGATGATGGATGCGAGGATGCCCGAAACGGTCGGCGTAGTGGACCACGTGCCGGTCGAACAGATCGAGGACACGATCGCGATCGACGCCGCTCCCGAGCTCGTCTACCACCATGTGACGTCGGTCGAAGGACTGGACATCACCGACGTCGTCACGAGCGGCTGGCGCGGCGGCCGGGCGATGCTGGTGATCGCCCCGGACGCGGCAGATGGAGCGACGTTGACGATGATGGCGGATTCGCCCGAAGGCGCCGAGGCCGGCGTCGAGATGCGGGTACGCATGCGTCGTGAGTTGGAACGCGTCTCTGTGACGATCGAGCGCGGTGAGCGCGAGATCGGCCAGGGCGATCACGCGGACCCTGCCCAAGAGGCGAGCGACGCCCTCGTCGAGATCGGCCTCGACGCGATCGAGGATGACCAGATCGGCGGGATGCGCGAGGCGCCGTTCGCCGACGATCCCTCACACCGGCCGTAGCCCGCGCAGACGTCGGTCCCGGGGTCAGGCGTCCCGGCCACGGACTTCTTCCCCGGGGAAGGCCCGGGGGCTAGCCGCCCGTGCAGGCGATCGGAACCTCGTCGCCCAGGTAGGGGCCCAGCGACTCGATGCCGAGCATGCCCGCGGCACGTTCGCAGGCTCGATCGAGGTTCAGCAGGTCCCAGATGCGCACGGTGCCGTCCTGGGAACTGGTCGCGAAGCGCATGCCGGGAAGAGCGACCGCGCGCCACGAGGTGAGTTGGTGGCCCCGGAGCTCGCCGCCTAGCGGCGTGTCGGCGGCCACGTCCCACAGCCTCACCACGCCATCGCGAGTGGTGCTCACGATCGAGTCGCCGTCATCGAGGAAGGCCACGTCGGTCCCACCACCCGGCTGGGGGGTGAGCACCCCGACCTTGGTCCGCGTTTCGACGTCCCAGAGACTCACCTCACGGTCGTCGCTGGCCGCGGCGAGCAGGGTTCCGTCCGTCGACCAGTCGACGCCCCAGATCGCCGTGTCGTCGGCAACGAGCGGTTCCCCGATCTGCTCCCCGTCGGTGGTCCAGAACCAGACCTGACCCGACGCATCGGCGACGGCGACGGTGCCGTCGGGAGCCCGAGCGATCGACGTCACGTCGCCCGCATGCGGCCCGAGCTCCGCGTCGATCGTGCCGCCCGACCAGATGCGCACCATGCCGTCGGCGCCACCGGTCACCAGACGGTCGTCGGCCCACAGCACCGACGTGACCGCCTCCCCGCCACTTGGTGGAGCCCCCAGCGGCTGACCCGTCTCGGCGTCGATCACCGAGATCGAGCCGTCGTCGGCCACCGACGCGAGTCGGATCCCGTCGTCGGAGAACGCGAGGCCGCGGACGGGGCCGTCGTGCAGTCCCAGCGGTCCGAGCGTCATCTCCCCGGTCGTACTCGAGTAGACGCGCACGGTGCCCTTGCCGTCGCCCACGGCCAGCCGGGCGCCGTCGGGGCTCGCAGCGAGTCCGAACGCACCACCGGGCTGATCGTCGAGCAGCACGGCGGTCGGCTCACCGCTCGGCGACCAGAGCTGGAGACGCTGGTCTTCCCCCAGCGTCGCGAGGACGCCCCCTCCCCAGGCCGCGTCGTCGATCTGGGCGGCTCTCGGCGCCGAGACGGTGGGCGGCGCGGTACCGTCGATCGGCGCGACGAGCAACCGGCCCTGCTCGTCACCCGCGACGACCTCATCGCCGAGCATCAACACGCCCTGCGCCTGGAACGCCGTCCTCTCGAACGGCTCGTCGACCAGGTCGGCGCTCGCCGTCTCCCACACCCGCACGCGGCCGTCGCTGCTCGCCGTCGCGAACAGCGAGCCGTCATCGCTGAACTCGATCTCCCAGACGTCGCTGCCGTGCGCCTGGAAGGTCGGGATCGCGATCGAGCCGTCGTCGACCGAGAGCCCCGTGACCTCCCCGAGGCCGTTGCCGATCAGCAGGAGGTCGCCGTCGGGACTGAACGAGGCCGTGATCGTGTCGAACGCGAGATCGGCGAACACACCGTCGATCGGGCGCTGTGATTCGAGATCCCACAGGTTGATCGTGCCGTCCTCCGATGCCGAGGCGGCCGTCCTCCCGTCGGGAGCGACCGTGACGCTCCACACGGGGATCCCCGAGGCCGTTCCGAGCTTCGTCGGGTCGGGAACGTCGCTCGGGTCGGAGAGATCCCACAGGAACACGGCCGCGTCGTCGCCGCCGGAGATCAACCGCCGGCCGTCGGGCGCGAAGTCCATCTCCTGGATCGCGCCGGTGTGCCCCGGAACGTCGGTCGCCAAGGCCTTGCCCGTCGTGCTCCACGTCGAGATCGAGCCGTCGAGGTTCCCGGTCACGATGAGGGAGCCGTCGGGGCTGACCACCACGGTCGAGGCGTCGCCGACCTGCACCGCGGGGCCCGACGGCACGAACGGCGCGGCGAGCGCTTCGCTGGCCTCGACGAGGGCGGCGCGCGCGTCGGCCGGGTCGGTGCCGGTCCGCGTCATCGCCTCGGCCGCGAGAGCGATCGCGGTGCGAGGGTCGGAATCGGCGAGCGCGAGCGCCTGGGTCGCGAGCGATTCGGCATAGCGCTGCCTCGACTCGCCCAGCGCCGAGAACGCGATCAGCGAGGCGGCGACCGCGGCGACCGTGAGCCCGCCAAGCACCGAGACCGCCACACGGCGGAGACGCCGAGACCGCCGGCTCGCCTCCCGCAACCGGATCTGCTCCCGATCGAAGGCCTCGACGCTGGCGGTCAGGAACGCCTGCTCCTCGGGCCCCAGTGAGTCGCCGTGATCTTCGGCCCATTCGCGAGCCGCGCGCAGCGGCGTGCCCCGATACAGCAGGTCGGGATCGCGCTCCTGCGCGTGCCACTCGGCCGCCGCGTGGCCGATGCGCTGCCGGGTGCGCAGCTCGTCGCGACTCTCGTCGATCCATCTGCGCAACCTCGGCCAGCTGCGCAGCAGCGCCTCGTGCGCGATCTCCAGCGAGTCGCGGTCGACCGTCAACAGGCGCGCGTCGGTCATCTCCGACGCCACGCGCCGGCTTCGATCGGGCTCCCGGTCGCGATCGAGCTCGCGCAACGGCAGCCGGCGACGGGTGTCGGAGGTGCCCTCGCCCGGCGCGACGAGTCGAAGCATCAGGCGGCGACAGGCGTCCTGTTCCGACTCGGACAACGCCGTCTCGTACAGGGTGTCGGCGGTCTGCGAGATCGACCCGGCGACACCGCCGGCGTCGCGGTAGCCCTGCAGGCTCAGCATCTGCCCGTCGCGGCGACGCCAAGTCTCGGCCATCGCGTGGGAGATGAGCGGCAGGGCTGCGGCATCGGTGCCGGCGTCCTCGAGCACGGCGTCGACCAGGCCATCCTCGAGGCGGAGCCCCGACGACGCGGCCGGCTGCTCGATCACCTTGCGCAGGTCGGCCCGGCTCATCGGGCCGACGAGCGCCTGGTTGGCCGTGGCCCGACGCACCAGCCACGGGAACGTGGCGCAGACGCCGTAGAAGTCGGCGCGCATCGCCATCACGACCCTCACCCGGCTGGCCGGCGGGTCGGCGATCGCCGCGAGCAGCTTCACGAACGCCTCCTGCTCGCGATGCGGGTTCAGCGTGAACAGCTCCTCGAACTGGTCGATCACGATCAGCAAGCCGCCGGTCGCATCGCAGATGGCGTCGGCGATCGTGCGGAGCTCGTTGGTCGACGTCGACGGCTCGGCGCCCCCCGGCGCGCGAACGCCCGCCTGCTCGGCCGCCCGATGCAGCTGGTAGGAGAGCTCCGAGGAAGGGCTCGAGCGGGGCGAGAACAGCGCCGCGGCCCATCGGTCGCTCCCGGCCACGGCCCCGCGGCCGACCGCGGGGATCAGGCCGGCGCGCACCGCCGAGGACTTGCCGCTGCCCGACGGTCCGACCACGAAGAGCACCCGGTCGCGATCGAGGCGCTCGACGAGCTCCGCGACGAGCTCGTCGCGACCGAAGAAGCGATCGGCGTCCTCGGGCTGGAAGGCGGCGAGCCCCCGGTACGGGCAGACGGCGAAAGCGGTGCCGATGCGTCCGGCACTGCGACCGATCGCCTGCTGGAACGCCTCGTCGGTCGCCGGGTCCCAGCCTTCCTTGGTCAACAGCGTGAGCCGCACGGGCTCGGCGAGTCCCTTCAAGGTCGCGGTGCCGCGATCGACGCCGGAGACCCCGTCGACCTTCCTCGCCAGGTGCACGACGCTGTCGCTCGCCAAGATCTCGCCCGGGCCCGCGATCGAGCAGAGCCTCGCCGCGAGGTTCAGCGCCCCGCCGCGGTAGCCGTCGGAGACCTCGACGGCCTCGCCGGCGTCGAGGCCGATGCCGACGGGCAACGCCATGGCGGGGTCGTCGATCGAGGCCTGCACGAACGCGCTCTGCAGGTCGACCGCGGCCCTGATCGCCTGGCGGGCCGACGTGAACACCGCGAGCACCTCGTCGCCGCGGAACTCGAGGCCGGTGCCACCGCCCGCCTCGAGCGAGGCGCGCGCGATCGAGGCGAACCGCATCGCGAGGGTGGCGGCCGCCTCGTCGCCTCGTTCCTGTGTGAACGTCGTGTACCCGCGCACGTCGGCGATCAGGAAGATTCGGAGCGCCGGACCGCCGATCTCGGAGGTGACGGAGGAAGTCAGAGGGTGCTCCCCTCCAGGGTCGTGACCAGGATCAGGACAGGAGATCCGACACGTCGAAGCAGCTCACGATCGAGGAATCGATCACGATGTGGTCGCGATCGCCCGCGGTGGCGCACAGCGTGGTGGAATCGCCGCGCTCGCTGACCGACACCGCCGATTCCGTCACGTAGGTGGGAACGTCCGCGGTGGGCACCCACTCTCCCTGCTGCTCGCCGCGCGCCTCGGCGTCGGCCGTGACCTGGTCGGCCGTGTAGATGTCCCAGTAGATGTGGATGTGGTTCTTCGAGACGTCGGGAACGAAGTTCGTCTCCCATGTCACCGCGATCTCGTCGCCCTCGGCGACGGCGTCGACGATCGTGATCATGCAGCCCTCGACCGGACACGCGTTGGAGACCGGAGCTGCCGAGGTCTCGCCGTCGGCGACCGATGTCGCGGCGGTGTCGGCGGGCTCGTCGCTCCCGCAGGCGGCCAGCGCAAGGCTCGCGACCGAGCCGACGATGATCCAACGCGACATGCCCTTGCGCATGAGCCCCCCTGATGCGTGAGCGTCGAGAGTAGACCCGGCGGCCGTTGCGAGGCAACTCCACCCGGCCCGGTGAGGCCGCGCTCGGCGGTCTCGATCGAGGGCGCTTCAGCCGCCGTAGCAGAGGAACGGCACGCGGCGCTCGATGCCCAGCACCATGTCGCCTACGTCGCCGGAGCCGACGTCGCGACCCCGCCCGCCGCGGATCACGTCTCCCGGCGCGTCATCGACCGCGGAAACGCAGATGTCGGAGCCCAGACCCCCCTCGACGCGGTCGATGCCGGTCTGGCCGACCACGACGTCGCGGCCGGTCTGGCCGAACAACCGATCGTCGCCGTCGCCACCCCACAGCCGGTCGCCGCCCTTGCCGCCGAAGATACGGTCGTTGCCGGGACGCCCGTAGATCTCGTCGACGCCGGGTCCGCCGCGGATCACGTCGTCACCGCCACGGCCGACGATGAAGTCGTGCCCGCCCCTGCCGCAGATCACGTCGTCACCCGACGTGCCGCGGATGGTCTCGCCCGCGCTCGTGCCGGTGATCGTGCACGGCGCGCCGGCGATGGCACCGACCGGAGCGAGGACGGTGACGCCCACGGCGAGCGTCGTCAGGACCGCGATGCGGAAGCCACGCATGGGGAAGCCTCTCTGTCGGGGAGACCACGACCGTAGGGCCGAATCGCGCGGTCCGCAAATCGCGGGTGGCACACGGGAAAAGCGAGGGAGTCAGGCCGGGCGATGGCGGCTTCGGAACGCGCGCATCTTCGCCTGAGCTCCGCACAGGTCCATCGTGCACCAGGTTCGGGACCGGTTCCTCGAATGGTCGAAGTACATCCAGCGACACCCGTCGTTCGCGCACGTCTTCATCCGATCCCACGATCCATCGAGCGTGGCACCGGCCACGAGTCCGAGGATGCGCTCGATGAACGCATCGACGCCGGTGCGAGACGCCGGCGCGAGGACGGCCGGCGTGGACAGGCTCACCACCACGGGGTGCAGGCTCGCGATCGCATCGACCGCGTTCAGAGCCTCGCCCCGGTCGGCCGTACCTTGGGCACCGGCGAGATCGCGCAGCGCTTCTCGCAACTCGTGCAGCTGCCGAAGGTCCCGGTCGCCGACCTCCGCCGGCGTCGCCTGGCCCCGGAGCCACTCGGTCGCCTGCGTCGGCGAGGCGAGCTCGTCGCTCCCGGTCTCGACGTCGAGGGTGTTCACGAACCGGCGGACCAGTTCGAGGTCGCCGGGTGCCGCGCTCGTCTCGTCCGATCCGCTCGCCATCGCGCCCTCGAGTATGCCCCGGCCCACCCGACGTCGCAACCACCATCAGAGCTTGACAGGTAACGTTGCCGGTGTCATCGTGTGACTGGTAACGAGACGCGAGGGGGTCGGAGATGCGAACGATCGACGTCATCGGGGTGCCGAGCAGCATGGGAGGGTTCGCACCGGGCCAGGAGCGGGCCCCCGCCGCACTCCGCCGTGCGGGCCTCATCGACCGACTCACGGAGGCGGGGGTCGTCGCTCGGGACCGAGGCGACGGCGAGCTCCGGCGATGGTTCCCCGACCGAGAGCACCCCTTCGCCCAGCACGTCGACGCGGTGCGCGACGTCGCGCTGGAGA
>Ga0224510_10001482_pt1 | contig 15461 bp, 12 predicted proteins | sample SF_May12_sed_USG_FD_170161 | JGI IMG/M metagenome (GOLD analysis project Ga0224510, IMG submission 170161) | Sediment microbial communities from San Francisco Bay, California, United States - SF_May12_sed_USGS_4_1 | ecosystem: Environmental > Aquatic > Marine > Sediment | place: USA: California... | reverse complement strand
ACTGTATGAGAAGCCCGATGCCCCGTGGCGACGCGGCATGAGCTTCGAGGCACTGCTGCGCGCGAGCGTGGGCAAGGGATTGGTGCCCGAGGCGGCAGGCCGCGAGGAGGCCTGGATCGCCGAACGCGTGGCGCAACACCTCACCGACGACAGCCGCAGTTTTCTGCGCGCGATGGCCGATGGCCGCTGGCGCCGGATCACCGAACAGCGACTTTCCGACGGCAGCCGGCTCGGCTTCTCGATCGATGTCACCGACCTCGTCCAGCGCGAGGTCGATCTCACAGCCGCGCGCTCCCTGCTGGCCGACGCGGTCGAGGCGCTGCCCGAGGGTTTTGCGCTGTACGACCGCGACGACCGCTTCGTGCTGTGCAACCAGCGCTACCGCGAGCTGTACCTCGATTCGGCGCCGGCCTTCGTGCCGGGCGCGACGTTCGAGTCGATCCTGCGTTACGGCCTGGAGCGTGGCCAGTATCCGCAGGCAGCGGCGGATCCCGCAGCCTGGTTGAGCGAGCGCATGCGTCGCCACCGCGAGACCGATGGCCAGCCGATCCTGCAGGAATTGCCTGGGGGCCGCTGGCTGCGCATCGACGAGCGCCGCACCGCCAGCGGAGGCGTGGCGGGCGTACGCACCGACGTCACCGAAATGGTTCGGCAAGGGCAAGCGCTGGAGGCCGCGCGTGCCGAGGCGGCGCGCGCGGAGCAACTGCTGCTCGACGCGATCGAGGCGATCCCGGCCGGCGTGGAGGTGTACGACCAGCAGGACCGGCTTGTCGTTCACAACGAGCGACTGTCCCGGATGTACCCGCATGTGGCCGACCAGATGAGGCGCGGCGAAACGTTCGAGTCGATGGTGCGCCGTTCGCTGTCGTTGGGCATGTTGCCGCAGGCGCGTGGGCGCGAAGAGGCCTGGCTCGCCGAACGGCTCGCCCAACGTGCGCACACCACGCAGCCCTTCCTGCAGCAACTGGCCGACGGTACCTGGCTGCAGGTTCACGAAACACGCAGCACCCATGGGTCGGTGGTCGGTGTTCGCCTGGATGTCACCGAACTCGTGCACCAGCGCAACGCGCTGCGCGAAGCCAATGCGGCGCTGGAGGCGCTGTCGACGACCGATGCGCTGACCGGCCTGGCCAACCGGCGCCAATTCGATGCCCGGCTGGCCGAGGAGATCCAGCGCGCGCAGCGGCACGCGACGCCGCTGGCGCTGCTGCTGCTCGACGTGGACTACTTCAAGCGCTTCAACGATCGCTGGGGGCACCAGCGCGGCGACGATGCCTTGCGCGAGGTCGCGCGCGTGCTGCGCGACCAGGTGCGGCGGCCGTCCGAGCTGGTGGCGCGCTACGGCGGCGAGGAGTTCGCACTCGTGCTGCCTCATGTCGATGTCGCGAATGCGCGCCGCATGGCCGAGCGCTGCGTCGCGGCATTGAACGCGGCGGCTTTTCCCCACGGCGCATCGCCCGTATCGCCGAACCTGACGTTGAGCGTGGGCTACGCGGTATGGACGCCCGGCGGGGCCGTGGCCCAGGCCGACGTCCTGCTGCGCCGGGCCGATGAAGCGCTTTACGCGGCCAAGGCTGCAGGCCGTGCGCGCGCCGAAGGCGCGTCGTAAAGGAGACCTGACGGTGAAGCAAATCGGCTTCTGGTTCGATCCGATCTCGCCATACGCCTACCTCGCCTTCGAGCGCCTGCCTTACGTGCTGGAGGGCTGCTCGTACGCGATCGACTACCGGCCGGTGCTGTTCGCGGGGCTGCTCTCGCACTGGGGCCAGAAGGGGCCCGCCGAGATCGAGCCCAAGCGCGCCTGGACCTACCGCCAGATCGCCTGGCTGGCGCACGCCCACAGCATCGATATCGCCGTGCCGGCAGTGCACCCGTTCAACCCGTTGCCGCTGCTGCGTCTGCTGGTGGCGACAGGCGCCAATCGCCGCAGCGTCGAGTTGGTGATGCACCACGTATGGCGCGGTGGCGCCGATGCATCCGACCCGGCACGCGTGGCCGCGCTGGCTGCCGTGCTGGCACCGGCGCGCGACCCCGCCGCCCCTGAAGTCAAGGCGGCGTTGCGCGCGGCCACCGATGCGGCGATCGCGCGCGGCGTTTTCGGCGTGCCGATGTTCGATCTCGACGGCCGCTTGTTCTGGGGCTTGGACGCCCTGCCGATGCTGCGCGCCGCGTTGCGGGGCGACCCGTGGTTCGACGGGCAGTCGTGGAATGAGGCCGGCGACCGGCCGCTGGGCGTTCAGCGCTGAACCGCGATCCGCACTCAAGCCGGCCGTCGTGATGCCGATAACCGCGGCATGCTGGTCGATTCCTCCGTCGCGATCGGTGCTGCGATCGTTGGCGCCGGCATGCTCGGCACGCTCGGCGGCATGCATTGGCGCCTGCGTCGCAGCACGTCGCGGCTCAAGCGCAGGCTGAGCGCCGCACGATCGCGCGCCGAGGATGCCGAATTGCGTGATCCGGTCACCGGCGTGTTGTCGCGGCGTGGGTTCGCGCGGGCGCTGGACGCGGTGACGCAACGCCCGGGCGCTGGGCCGACGACCGTGTTGTGCATCGGCCTCGATGCCTTCCGGATCATCCAGGATGCGCATGGACACGCCTTCGTCGATCAGCTCCTGTCCCAGGTCGTGCAGCGGCTGGTCGAGGCCGGCGGGCCTTCGTGCACGCTCGGCCGGCTGCGAACCAGCCAGTTCGGGCTCTTGGTGCCAGGACTATCGTCGCCGGCCATGCAGATCGCCGAGCAACTGCGCCAGGCCTTGGCGCAACCCTTCGAGGTCGATGCCCACGAGGTCGGGCTCACGGCCTCCGTGGGCGTGGCCAGCGGCGACGCGGCCGAGGCGCCGCGACTGCTGTCGCGTGCCGTGATGGCGATGAGCACGGTGTTGCTGGCCGGCGGCGACGACCGCGCCGAGTTCGACCCGCGCATGGCCGCCGATCACCGCGACCAAGCCGCACTGGTACGCGACCTGAGCCGTGCGATCGAGCGCAAGGAGTTCGAGCTCTTCTACCAGCCGAAGGTCGACAGCCAGACGCTTCAGGTTACCGCGGCCGAGGCGCTGCTGCGATGGCGCCATCCGTCGCGCGGCATGATCAGCCCGGCGCTGTTCATCCCGCTGGCCGAGCGCCACGGCCTGATTGCCGCGATTGGCAATTGGGTGCTGGACGAGGCACTGTGCCAAGCCGCGGCCTGGCGCAAGAATGGCATGCGCATGCGGGTGGCGATCAATGTCTCCGGCTACCAGATGCGCCAGGACGACTTCGCGGCGCGCCTCGAGCGTGGCCTTCGCGCGCATGGCCTGCAGCCTGGCCGCTTCACCTGTGAGATCACGGAAAGCACAGCGATGGAGGACACCGCGGTGACGCACCGCGCCTTCGCCCGTCTGGGCAAAATCGGCGTGCACGTCTCGATCGACGACTTCGGCACCGGGCATTCGAGCCTGGCGGCGCTGCGGCGGCTGCCGGCCGGCGAACTGAAGATCGACCGCGCCTTCGTGGCCGATTTGGCGGAGAGTGCCGAGGCGCGCACGATCGTGGAGGCCATCGTTCAAATGGCCCACACGCTGCGCCTGCGCGTCGTGGCCGAGGGGGTGGAGACGGTAGCCCAACGCGACCACCTGATGGCGTTGGGCTGCGACGAGATGCAGGGCTACCTGTTCGCCAAGCCGATGACCGCGCGCGCGCTGAGCCTGTGGGCCGCAGACGCCTCCGCCGCCCTTACGCAGACCTTCAGCTCATCGCTGTTCAAGGAGACGTTGGCGCTGCCCGGGGCAAACGCCTCGAGGCCTGTGCTGCTGCGATCGCAATCAGCCCCTTAGCGTGAGCAAGCCCTAGAGCGATGCATTGGCGTCGGCCACCGCGAGCGCCGTCATGTTGACGATGCGCCGCACCGTGGCGCTGGGCGTGAGGATGTGCACCGCGCGCGCCGCACCGAGCAGGACGGGCCCGACCGTCACACCGTGGCCGCCGGTCACCTTGAGCACGTTGAACAGGATGTTCGCAGCATCGATGTTGGGCATCACCAGCAGGTTGGCATCGCCCTGCAGGCTGCTGTCGGGCAGGAAGGTGTGACGGACCTCCTCCGACAGTGCCGCATCGCCGTGCATCTCGCCGTCGCAGGTCACGCCCGGGCGCGCGGCCTTGAACAGTTCGGCGGCGCGCCGCATCCGCTTGGCCGAGGGACGTGACGAGGAACCGAACATCGAGTGCGAGACGAAGGCCACGCGCGGGGCCACGCCGAACCGGCGCAACTCGTCGGCGGCCATCGCCGCGATCTCGGAGAGCTGCTCGGCGCTGGGTTCGTCGTTGACGAACGTGTCGGTCAGGAACAGCGTACGGTCGCCCAGCAGCACCGCGTTCATCGCGGCGAAGGTCGAGGCACCGGGCTCCAGGCCGATCGTGTCGCGCACATGCTCGAGGTGGACGTCGTACTTGCCGACCACGCCGCACAGCATCGCGTCGGCCTCGCCCAGCCGCAAGAGCATGGCCGAGATCAGCGTGTTAGACCGCCGCAGCGCGGCCTTGGCCATCGACGGCGTCACGCCGTTGCGGCCCATCAGGTGCTGGTAGTCCTCCCAGCAGGCGCGATAGCGCGGGTCGTCCTCGGGGTTGACGAGCTCGATATCACGGCCGGGCTGGATGCGCAGGCCGGCGCGCTTGATGCGCGCCTCGATAACTGCGGGGCGTCCGACGAGGATCGGCCTTGCCAGTCCCTCGTCCAACACGACTTGGACCGCGCGCAGCACGCGTTCGTCCTCGCCCTCGGCGTAGACGACGCGCGCAGGCCGTTTCTTGGCCGCGCTGAAGACCGGGCGCATCACGAAGCCGGTCTGGTAGACGAAGCGTGTCAGCGACTGGCGGTAGGCGTCGAGGTCGGCGATCGGGCGCGTGGCCACGCCGCTTTCGGCAGCGGCCTGCGCGACCGCCGGAGCGATGCGCAGGATCAAGCGCGAGTCGAAGGGCTTGGGGATCAGGTAGTCGGGCCCGAATGCGAGTTCCTGCCCGACGTAGGCGGCGGCCACCTCATCGCTGATCTCGGCCTTGGCCAGCCCTGCGATCTCGCGCACGCAGGCGAGCTTCATGTCCTCGGTGATGCGGGTGGCGCCGCAGTCGAGCGCGCCGCGAAAGATGTACGGGAAGCACAGGACGTTGTTGACCTGGTTCGGGTAGTCGCTGCGGCCGGTGGCGACGATGCAGTCGGGTCGCGCCGCCTTGGCCAGCTCGGGCCGGATCTCGGGCTCGGGATTCGCGAGTGCGAGGATCAGCGGCTTGTCGGCCATCGTCTTGACCATCTCGGGCGTCAGCACACCGGCGGTGGAGCAACCCAGGAAGACGTCGCACTTGACCATCACGTCGGCCAAGGTGCGAGCTGCCGTCTTCTGGCAGTAGCGCTGCTTGCTCTCGTCGAGCTTGCCCGTCCGTGCATCCTCGCGCTCGTGCTGGATCACGCCGCGCGAGTCGACGACGAAGATGTTCTCGTGCTTGACGCCCAGACCGACCATCACGTCGAGGCACGCGATCGCCGCCGCGCCCGCACCCGAGGACACGAGCTTGATCGCGCCGATGTCCTTGCCCATCAGCTCCAGGCCGTTGAGCAAGGCTGCCCCCGAGATGATCGCCGTGCCGTGCTGGTCGTCGTGGAAGACGGGGATCTTCATCCGCTCCTTGAGCTTGCGCTCGATGTAGAAGCACTCGGGGGCCTTGATGTCCTCGAGGTTGATCCCGCCCAGCGTGGGCTCGAGCGCGGCGATGTGCTCGATCAACCGGTCGGGGTCCTTCTCCGCGAGTTCGATGTCGAACACGTCGATGCCGGCGAACTTCTTGAACAGGCAGCCCTTGCCTTCCATCACCGGCTTGGCCGCGAGTGGACCGATGTCGCCCAGCCCGAGCACTGCAGTGCCGTTGGTGACGACGCCCACGAGATTGCCGCGCGAGGTCAGCTCGGCGGCCAGTCGAGGGTCGTCCTGGATCGCGAGACAGGGATACGCGACACCCGGCGAATAGGCCAGCGACAGGTCGCGCTGATTGGCCAGCGGCTTGGTCGGCGTGATCGAGATCTTGCCGCGCGTGGGGGCGCGGTGGTATTCGAAGGCGGCGTCGGCCAGCGCCTGTTCGGCGGGGGTGAGCGGCTTGCGGTCCATGGCACGTCTCCTGTGTGCTTGTGACGCCGAGATTACCCCTGTTGGACTGCCGCGCCCACAGGGTTCGCGCGACGAGGCAGGGCGCTTGCGGCAGAGAATGGCTGGTGTCGTCTCAGCCCTTGGCGCGCCGTGCCAGGATCTCGAAAGCCGGCAACGTCTTTCCTTCGAGCACCTCGAGGAAGGCTCCGCCGCCCGTCGAGATGTAGCCCACGTCTTTCTCGATGCCGTACTTGGCAATGGCTGCCAGCGTGTCGCCGCCACCGGCGATCGAGAAGGCATCGCTGGCCGCGATCGCGCGCGCGATCGTCTCGGTGCCGTGGGCGAAGGCATCGAACTCGAACACCCCGACCGGCCCGTTCCAGACGATCGTGCCGGCGGCCCTCAACTGCGCGGCGAGCGCGCCGGCTGTGCGCGGACCGATGTCGAGGATCATGTCGTCGGCCGCGACGTCGCGCGCGGCCTTTACCGTGGCGGTGGCGTCGGCCGCGAAGGTCTTGGCGCAGACCACGTCGGTCGGGATCGGGACGGCGGCGCCGCGGGCGGCCATCGCGTCGATCACGGCTTTGGCGTCGTTCACGAGGTCCGCTTCGGCCAGGCTCTTGCCGATCGGCAGGCCCGCCGCGAGCATGAAAGTATTGGCAATGCCGCCGCCAACGATCAGCTGGTCGACGTTCTTCGCCAGGCTCTGGAGGATCGTCAGCTTGGTGCTGACCTTCGAGCCCGCGACGATCGCCACCAGCGGCCGTTTCGGCTGGGCCAGCGCCCTGGTGAGGGCGTCGATCTCGGCCGCGAGCAGCGGCCCGGCGCATGCGACCTTGGCGAACTGGGCAATGCCGTAGGTGCTGGCCTCGGCGCGGTGAGCGGTTCCGAACGCGTCGTGCACGAAGATGTCGCACAGCGCGGCCATCTTCCGCGCGAGTTCCTCGTTGTTCTTCTTCTCGCCCTTGTTGACGCGGCAGTTCTCGAGCAACACCACCTCGCCGGGCTTCACGTCGACGCCGTCGACCCAGCCGGCTTTGAGTGGCACCGGTCGACCCAGCAATTGCGACAGCCGTTCAGCAACCAGTGCGAGCGTGTCTGCAGGCTTGAATTCGCCCTCGGTCGGTCGCCCGAGGTGCGAGGTCACCATCACCGCCGCGCCGGCGTCGAGCGCCATCCGGATGCATGGCACCGAGGCGCGGATGCGGGTGTCCTCGGTGATGCGGCCGGCATCGTCCTGAGGCACGTTGAGGTCGGCGCGGATGAAAACACGCTGGCCGCGCACGCGGCCCTGCGCCACCAGATCGGCAAAGCGGATGACGTTCATGGCGCGATTGTAGGAATCACCACCCGAAGGCCAGCTTGAGCGCGAGCAAGGCGGCGGTGCCGACAAGAATCGTGCCGAGGATCCCGCGCCGCCAGTAGAAGTAGGCGGTGGCCGCGAGCACCGCGGGCAGACGCGCATCCATCCAGGTCGAGATCAGCCGGCCCTGCGTCATCACGACCTCCGGCGCGACGACTGCGACCAGCGCCGCCAGCGGCGCATAGCGCAGCCCCTGCTGCAGCCAGGCCGGCAGCGGCAGTTCGCGCTCGGGGATCAGGAAGAAGCCGCGCGTGAGGATCGTGATCAGCGCCAGGCCGATCACGGCGATCACGCCCTCGAGCGCGGTCACGCCGGCCTCCGGCGCCGCGCCGGGCGAGCGCCCGCGGCGCTCATGTGAGGTCCTCTTCAGGATCGACCGGCCGTGTCGTGGTGTGGTCGATCAGCAGGCCGATCGCGACCGCCGCGGCGATCGCGACCAGGATGTTGAGCTTCAGCGGGAGCGCGTACGCCGCAACCGCGGCGGCCCCCGCGACGGCCGCTGCGATCCAGGTCGAGCGGTCATGCAGGAGGGAGTAGGTCAGCGCGAGCAGCGCCAGCGTGCCGGCGAATCCCAATCCCCACTCGGACGGGATGCGGTCACCCACGAAAAGACCGATCATTGACGGCACCTGCCAAGCGGTCCAGTTCAGTACGACCCCGCCCCAGAAATACGGCACGGCCTCGGGGACCGGCCGTTGGTCCGGGAAGCGCCTCATGAAGAGCACGTAGTTCAGGTCGGCAGCGAAGTACGCCATGCGCAGCCGGCGCGCCCGCGGCAGGTCGCTGAAGTAGCGTCGCCAGCCGGCACTGAAGATCACGAAGCGCAGGTTGACGCACAGTGCGGTCGCCCAGACCACCCACAGCGGCGCACCGCCGGCCAGCAGGGGCAGCGCCGCGAGCTGCGCACTACCGGCGAACACGATCAGCGACATGAAGGCCGCGAGCGGAAGCGGCAGGCCGCTCTTGGCCATCGCCACGCCGGTCAACAGCCCCCAAGCCCCGATGCCCAGCGCGGTGCCGGTCATCTCGCGCGCGCCGCGAGCGAACTCGGGGTGGCGCCACAGGGCCTGGGGCGCCGCGTCGGAAACACTCATGCGCCGGATTGTCCGGCCCAACGCCGAGCGCGCTCCGTGCGTCGGCACGAAGGGATCCAGAGATCGCGGTTTCAGGAGGTTGCTCACCACCCGGATGCGGCTCATGGCCACTGGCGGATCGTCCCGCTGCCCGCAACGTGACTGGCATTGCCGCTCCGCGGCACTCAACGTTGCCCGAGCCGGGCATCGAGATCTCGACGCTGGCGGCTGTTCCGCCTGCGCGGTTTCGCCCCAGCGGGCGGCCGATCAGGACTCGGACTTCTTGGGCTTGGCGGCAGGTTTGGCCGCACCGACTTCGGATGGTGCCGGCTCCGCTTTGGCCGCGCTTTCGGCCGGCGCCATGCCCTCGGGCGGAACGGTCTCGACCTTGTTGTCGCGCATGTAGTCGTTCATCTCGCGCCAGCCGGCGAAGATCGCGGCCTTGTCGGCGCGCTTGTTCAAGGCGAAGCAATCCTCGATCGCGCGGCCGGCATGGCGACAGGCGCCGCCGACGGCCTTGCCTTCGGCTTCCTTGCGCGCGGTCTGCACCTCGGTGGACTCGCCGCCGAACAACTCGCAGCCAGCCAGCAGCAGCGGCACGAGCAGCAGGGCGGTGAAGTGGGCAAGGCGGCGCATGGCGTGGACAAGGCGGGGTGGTCCCCCTTTATCGGCGCCGCCGGCTGGTCCTTGAGCGGGCGCGACCACTCAACGGACACGGGTTGCGAGCAGCGCGGAAGCCGCCATGCGGCGGCCGCCCGGGCGCTGCACCTCGATCAAGTCGAGTGCCAGGCCGTCACCGCAAGCAACTCTTACTCGAGAGTCCGATCGATCCACTTTCCCGGGCTCATTGGAGAAGCCTGCGCTCACATCGGCTCTCCACACCTTGAGCAGCTCACCCGCGAATTCGAAGTGGCAGCCGGGCGCCGGGTCGAAGGCACGGATCCGGCGCTCGATTTCGGCGGCAGGGCGGCGCCAGTCGATGGCGGCCTCGGACTTGTCGATCTTGCGGGCATAGGTCACGCCTGCCTCGGGTTGTGGCTTGGGAACGAGGCCCTCGTGTGCCGCGGCATCGAGCGCCTTGACGATCAGGCGACCCCCCGACTCGGCAAGCCGGTCGTGCAGCGTCGCGGCTGTGTCGCCGGGTGCGATCGCGATCTCCTCGGCGAGCAGCACGTCACCGGTGTCCAGCCCCGTGTCCATTTGCATGATCGTGATCCCGGTGGTCACGTCGCCGGCCTCGATCGCGCGCTGGATCGGCGCCGCGCCGCGCCAACGCGGCAGCAGCGAGGCGTGGATGTTCAAGCAACCCAGCCGCGGCAGCGCGAGCACCCAGGGCGGCAGGATCAGTCCATAGGCAGCCACGACCATGACGTCGGGTCGCGCCGCATCCAGTGCGGCACGCGCGGCCAGTGCGTCGTCAGGGTACTTGCCGTCCAGGCGCAGACTGCGCGGCTGCGCGATCGGCAGGCCCCGGGCCTGGGACAGTTGCTTAACAGGCGAGGCTTGGAGCTTGAGGCCGCGTCCTGCGGGCCGATCGGGCTGGGTCAGCACGAGCACGAGGTCGAACCCTGCAGCAATGAGGTGCCCCAAGGCGGCGGCGGCGAACACCGGTGTGCCGGCGAACGCCACGCGCATGGCGGTCATCGTCACAGCGCGCGCACGCCGCGCGACGCCTGCTCCTGCTGTTCTTCGCGCGACTTCTTCAGCATCTTGGTCTTGATGCGCTCGCGCTTGAGCGGGCTGAGGTATTCGACGAAAACCTTTCCCACCAGATGGTCCATCTCATGCTGCACGCAGATCGACTCCAGGCCTTCGGCCTCGAGTTCGAAAGGGTTGCCATCGCGGCCCAGCGCGCTCACGGTCACGCGCGCATGACGGGGCACCTTGTCGTAGATCTGCGGCACCGACAGGCAGCCCTCGTCGCCCAGCACCATCTCGTCGCTGCTTGCGATCATCTGCGGATTGATCAGCACGCGCGGGCGGTCGCGCGTGTCGGACGTGTCGAGCACGATCACGCGTTCGTGCACATCCACCTGCGTCGCCGCCAGGCCCACGCCGTCACACGCATACATTGTCTCGAGCATGTCGTCGACGAGGCGCCGGATCCGCTCGTCGACCGCCGCCACGGGCAGCGCCACGCGGTGCAGGCGCGGATCGGGGTAACGAAGGATCGGAAGCAGGGACATGATTCGTGAAGGTTGCCACGCCGACGCATCGCCCATGCAACGGCAGTTTCATTGCGGCATCAATGCTTTAGGGGCAGAATCTGCCAAACCAAGTGAGCATTTTGCCGGGCCGTGGAGGAGCGGGCGGCCGAGCGCTCGAAGACCTCAAAACAGCGGCGACATTGTCTCATCGCCGAAACGCGGCCCCCGGGAGATCCCGTTCATGATCCGACGCCACGCCACCCCGTTGTTCGTGAGCCTGCTGGCCCTGGCCTGCGGCAGCGCACTGGCGCAGAAATATCCCATCACGCCGCAGCAGCGCGCGACGGCGCAGCAGGTGGCGCAAGCGGGCGTGCCGCTCGAGGACCTCGCCCCCAATGCGCCGGACACCTATACCGTCAAGCGCGGCGACACGCTGTGGGACATCTCCAAGGTCTTTCTCAAGAGCCCATGGCGCTGGCCGCAGCTGTGGGGCATGAACATGGAACAGATCAGGAATCCCCACCTGATCTATCCCGGGCAGCTGCTCGTGCTCGACAAGTCGGGCGGTCGTGCGCGGCTGATGGTCGGCCAGACCGGGCCGGATGGCACGGTCAAGTTGAGCCCGCGCATCCGTGCAGAGGGCGCGGGCGACAGCGCGATTCCGTCGATCCCGTTGAACCTCATCGCGCCGTTCCTTAACGAGGCCGTGGTCTTCAACGCCAATGACCTCGAGCGTGCGCCGCGTGTCGTGGCCGCTCCCGAGAGCCGCGTGATGATGGGCCGAGGCGACCGCGCCTACGTGCGCGGTGAACTCGGGGGACTCACCGACTGGCGCGTTTTCCGTCAGGCCACGCCGCTGCGCGATCCAGCGACCCAGGAGGTTCTCGGCTACGAGGCACGCTTCGTCGGCACGGCGACCTACGTTCGCGAGGCCGGCACGGCGCCGTCTGCCGACGGCAAGGGCACGGTGGCGGTTCCTGCGACCTTCGAGATCGGCAGTGTCAAGGAAGAGGTCGGCATCGGTGACCGCCTGGCGGCCGTGCCGCCGCGCGACTTCGCGAGTTTCTCTCCACGCCCACCTGCCAAGCCGATGAGTGGTCAGGTGGTGCAGGTCTACGGCGACGGCTTGAACGCCGGCCAGAACCAGGTGGTTTCGATCAATCGGGGCGCTGCCGACGGCGTCGAGCGTGGCTATGTGTTCGCGGTGCTGCGCGACGGTGAACGTACGGTCGACAGCACGAACGCCAAACCCGAAGACATCAAGCTGCCCGACGAGCGGCACGGCCTGATGTTCGTCTTCCGGGTGTTCGACCGCGTGTCCTACGCGCTGGTGCTGCAGGTGCAGCACCCGGTCAAGGCCGGCGACCACTTCGCCCAGCCCTGAGCGGGGCGCTCGCGCAACGCGCGAGGGGTGGCATGTCCGCGCCGGACGATCTCGACGCTTGGTTGCGCCTGCTGCGCACGCCTGGTGTCGGGCGTGAGCGCGCACGCAAGCTTCTCGCGGCTTGCGGCTCGCCAGACGGGGTCCTGACCGCCGGTGTCGCCGCGCAGCGGGCATTGGTCGGCGAGGCAGTGGCCACTGCACTGGCCCTTGTACCCGAGCGCCACGACGAGCAACTGGCAGCCACGCGCGCCTGGCTCGCAGGCGACAGTGGCCGCCACGTCATTGTGCTTGGCGACGCGGCGTACCCGCCGGCACTGCTCGAAACGCCGGATCCACCGTTGCTGCTGTATGCACAAGGGCGCCTCGAATTGCTGTGTGCGCCGGCGCTGGCGGTGGTGGGCAGCCGCAACCCGACCGTGCAGGGCGCGGACAACGCGCGAGCGTTCTCAACGCATCTGTCGCACGCAGGCCTGACTATCGTGTCGGGCCTCGCGCTGGGCATCGACGGTGCGGCGCACGAGGGCGGCATGGCCGGCGCGGGCCGCACGATCGCGGTGATGGGGACCGGTGCGGACCGCATCTATCCGGCCCGTCATCGCACGCTCGCGCACCGCATCGCCGATGAAGGGCTGCTGCTCACCGAGTTCGAGATCGGGATGCTGCCGCTGGCCGAGAACTTCCCTCAGCGCAATCGCATCATTGCGGGCCTGGCGCGCGGCACGCTGGTGGTCGAAGCAGCACTGCCTTCCGGATCGCTGACGACGGCGCGAGCCGCGGTCGAGGCCGGGCGCGAGGTCTTCGCGATTCCCGGCTCGATCCACTCGCCGCAGTCGCGCGGCTGCCATGCCCTGATCAAGCAGGGTGCCAAGCTGGTCGAATCGGCCGACGACGTCCTCGGCGAACTGCAATGGGGCATCCGCTTGCCGCAGCGCGAGGCCGCCATGGCTCGGTCCGCAGGCGACTCTGTGCTCGACGCACTCGGGCATGAGAGCGCGACGCTCGACGCGATCGGCGCACGCACCGGGCTGGGCGCGCCCGAACTGGCAGCCCGCCTGCTGGAACTCGAGCTCGACGGCCGCGTGGCGCGACTGCCTGGCGGTCTGTATCAGCGGCGCGGCACGGGCTGACGCCCGAATCCTCGACTACACCCCGACGCGCACGCTGCGCTATAGTGGTTCGCATGTTCGAAGTGCTGGTGTATCTGTACGAAACATACTGGCGGCCGGACGCCTGCCCGGATCACGCGCAGCTCACCCGCAAGCTGTCGGCCGCAGGGTTCGAGAGTGACGAGATCCAGGAAGCACTGAACTGGCTCGATGGGCTGGCGGGTGCGGCCGAGAGCTATAGCGGACGGCAGAGCGAACTCGGCGTACGCGTTTACTCTGCTGCCGAGCGCGAGCGGCTGGGCGACGATTCGATCGGGTTCGTCAGTTTCCTCGAGTCGGCTGGCGTACTGCCACCGCCGATGCGCGAAATGGTGATCGACCGCGCGATGGCGGTCGGCGCCAATCCGATCGATCTCGAGGATCTGAAGGTCATCGTGCTGATGGTGTTCTGGAGCCTGGGTGAAGAGCCGGATGCGCTGATCCTCGACGAATTGTTCGTCGCCCCCGAAGAGCGCGTGGTGCATTGACACGAGACGCGGCCTGAAGGCCACGACCGCGCGTCTTCAGTTCAGCAGCCGTGCGGGGTCGGCGTCGAGCTTGGCCAGCGCGGTGCGCGTGGCGCGCACGGTGAGGGCCTCGTCCTGCGCCGGCAGCAGCAGGCCGGCCTGCAGGTACGACGCGAGCCGGTTCTGCTCGAACAGCAGGCAGCGCCCGGCTGGGGTGACGAACAGCGACAGGTGCTTGCGCATGCCCTGCCAAGCCAGTTGCACCGGCTCGGTAGCTCCGCCGTGCTCGAGCATGTACCAGCTGCCGACCTGGAGTTCGCGTGCCCATGACAGCATTGCGGGTGTGGGCATCGAGCCGCCTTCGCCAACGACTTCGAGCACGCTGCGGTCATCGCCGGACAGGTCGAGCATCAGGGTCTGGTCGAGCTGCACATCGCCAGATTCGGGAAGCAACTCCTCCAGTGCCTCCAGCCGCTCGCGCAGCTCCTCGAAGCGTTCGGCCGGGATCGCAGCCGCCTTGGCCGAGAACGCGGCGGCCAGCGAGTCGTTCAGCGAACGGACATGCTCGTCGCGCTTGCTGGCCGGGATGCCGGCAGACTCCATGCCCTCGCGCAATTTCTTCAGCAACGGCGGCAGGCGCCGGATCACTTCGGCACGCTCCTCGCGCGAGACCTTGGCGCCGGCCGACCAGATGAGGTCGACCGCCGCAGCCCGCATCGCCTTGGTGGCATCGCTCTGGGCACCATTGCGCACTGCGGTCATCGCCATCACGTCGGCCCAGACCTGGAACAGGAACTGGCGCACGCCCTCCTGCACCGGCACTTCGTTGAGCATCTTGCGCAACTCGATCGTGTACTGGATTGCCAGCGTCTCGCGCTGCTCGACCTGCTGCGCCAGCGACACCCCCTTCTTCGTCACCGCGTCGCTCTTGAAGTAATTCTCGAGGAAGCGTTCGAACTCGGTGAGCACCGTCTGGAACACGCGTCGCCCGGTGTCGGGATAGGCCTCGACCACCTGCACCACGCGCTTGATCTCGGCCTGCAACGCGTCGCTGACCGCACGCGCAGAAGCCTCGAAACCCATCACGCAGGCACCCATGCGGTCGATCAGGCGGCGCGCGGGATGGTCGATCGTCGCGAAGAAGTCGGGCTCGCCCACCGCGACGCGCAGCACAGGCATCTGCAACCGCGCGAACCACACGCGCACCGACGAGGGGATGCGCTCCTCGGTCAGGATGCTCTGGAACAGCAGCGCCACGATCTCGATCGTCGCCCGCTCGATCGGCGACTCAGCGGCGCGCTTGAGGGCCTGCTTGCGGGCCTGAAGTTCCTCCATCAGCGCGGGGGACACCGTCGCGACATGGGTCCCGCCTTCGCCGCCGCCCAGGCGTCGCTGCACACCCTGCTGAGCGTTTCCAATCGCATTGGCCAGCGCCGGCGACACGGTGCGCTGTCCGGCATGGGCCGTGTTGGCGAACGCAGGCACCTGGCGCTCGATCATGCGATTCAGGCGTGTCAGCACGGCCACCGCGTTCTCGGCGGTGCCGTGCTCGGCCGAGGGAGCCGAAGCCGCGCCAGATCGGGTCATCAAGCGCGTCTCATCGCCGACCACGCCCGTGTAGCCTGCGGTGGCACCGCCGCGCGAGCGCCGAATCAGCGGGCGCAGGTCGATGTCGTCCATCACGTGGTGCGACAGCAGCATGCCGTTGGCCTCGTGGTAAGCCTCCAGCACCAGTTGTGCGAATTCGTCGTGCAGCACCGCCTGAACGT
>Ga0224510_10001480_pt1 | contig 15467 bp, 19 predicted proteins | sample SF_May12_sed_USG_FD_170161 | JGI IMG/M metagenome (GOLD analysis project Ga0224510, IMG submission 170161) | Sediment microbial communities from San Francisco Bay, California, United States - SF_May12_sed_USGS_4_1 | ecosystem: Environmental > Aquatic > Marine > Sediment | place: USA: California... | reverse complement strand
CCGTGGGAGTACCCAAACGCCCGCTGATACAGCACCCAAAACACCCCGATTGCCAACATCGCAAACCAGCCGATCTTCACCGGCTTCGAGTCGTACCACTGCGAAATGTCATACCCGCGATCACTTGATGCCGCCATGATTGCACCTCCCTTGTTATAGAAACCTCTACACAGACACGGTTTTCAGGAATGGCGAAAGACACGCCAGTTCCTCCATCGCTTTGATTTTGAGAGTTCATAGCCGATCAGCGCGAGAAGAAACAGGACGGTCAACGGGCCAATCGCTTTTCGGCCAATGTTCGCATAGTCGATTTGCTGCACTCGCAACAGATAAGACGAAGGGCTGAACCCTTCCGGTATGATGATCAACGTATACAATCCCTTAGCCAGATTGGCCTCACCTCTGACCACGCCATCCGGGTGAATCGCCGGAGGCCAGTAGGCCACTAACTGATCTTCAGCCGTTGCATTGAGTCCGCGTACAACCCGCACCCCCACTGGTAGGTTCCGTAGACCTGGGTCGACCAGGTCAACCACGAGGAATGTGTCGCCTTCCCCAGGAATCTCTGTACAGTACTGGGCTTTCGCGTCATCTTGCGGCTGATACGCGCTGAAATGGACGAGGTTTCCTCCGACCCGCTGGACACAGGTGTCCTCTTCCATCGCTACATTTCCATGAGCGCTTGCTAGGCCTGGCAAGAGGATCGTGAGAAACGCGAGTGCCCCGAGGATTCGACGCGCGGGCTGGAGATTACTTGCCGACATTGGCCTCTCCTTTCATGACCTATGATTTCGAAATCATGGCTACTCTACCATAATGTCCAATGTTAGTCAACATATATATGGACAAACATATGACTAAATGGTATTGTACACAATAAGATTGATGGTTAGACCAAGGGAGGAGGCACTCGACATGGCGATCTGTTCAAAAACCAGCTTAGTTTTATCCGGTCTCGTCTTTTTCGGACTGGGGCTCTTTGCATTCACGGAGTCGGACGTCAAAGCAAGGGAGAAACAACCCAATGTACCGTCGCATGCTGAGACGTCGACGGCACCTCTCTATGGGTTTCGTCTCCCAGACATCGATGGTCATCCCGTCGATCTCAAGACGTTCAAGGGTAAAGTGCTGTTAATTGTGAATACCGCGAGCATGTGCGGCAATACACCTCAGTATGCCGGCCTTCAGGAGATGTATGAGCGGTATCAGGAGCGGGGATTCGAGATCCTGGCGTTTCCGGCTAATGATTTTGGGCAGCAGGAGCCGGGTACGAATGAAGAAATTAAAGGATTCTGCTACACAAAATACAGCATCAGTTTCCCCCTGTTCTCCAAAATCAGCGTGGTTGGAAAAGAGAAGCATCCACTTTATCAATATTTAACTGAGCGGAGTCCCTTCCCTGGCCGCGTAACGTGGAATTTCCAGAAATACCTGGTGGATCGCTCCGGCAACCTGATCGGGAAGTATGATCCCGGTATGAACCCTTTATCGCCCACCATTCTGTCCGATGTGGAAAAAGCCTTGGCGAAAAGTTGAAACCCCGCGTCGATAGGGAACGATAAATGTGGGTGCGTCGGGGAAGTATTATGATTGGTAGGAGTGTGTGGCTCTTATTATTTGACACACATGGTACCAGCCTGACAGCGGCTGAGTGGGTAAAAGTTGGAGAGACCCATAAATACGACCGTTACGTGGATATGACCACCATTGGGGTATGGGGCAGAAGGTAACGCGCTGGACGCTAATGAGTCAGCCAGTGAAAACGACCTGGCATGCCGACCACACGGGTTCCAGAACTGCAGGGTGCACCACTGGAGCCACGGGCCAACTGACAACCTCCGTCTCGGGGACGTTCACTGCAGCACTCATGACGGTTGCCTGTGGGCTTTGAAACCCCTAGGAGCAGGGCGTGACAGCTATCAACTCTTCGCTATGAGGACTTGATCTACGTTCGCAAGACGAAGACCTATGTATACGACACGGATTGTCTGGCGAGGGATATGCCGAGTCTAGAGAACACCAGCGGTTGGAGTCACGACAGGGCGCAATCAAACAGTACTGCCTCAGCTGCTTTCCGGCCCGACAACAGCGCCCCATCCAGTGTGCCGCTTTCCCGGTAATCCCCACACAGGTAAAGCCCTGCAGCCACGCGCGATGGGGCTGTGCGGTTGCCGGGGGACAGCAGCTCTATTGGAGGCAGCGCGCGGTGAATGTGATCGGTCCGCAGATGACGCCACTCGTCGACTTGCGAGCCGAACCAGGATTGAAGAAACAGTCTCACCGCGTGCGGAAAACTATCGTGTGCCCCAATCTGTTCAGTCGCTGTCACTGAGATCAAGGCTCGCCCAGTCGGTGCGTACGAAGGCGCCGTTTCACTCAGCACGCAGAGGGTCTGGACTAACCCACTGCCTTCCCCGTTCAATATCAACCAGGGTCCGCGTTGCGGAGCCGCTGGCGCATCGAAATAGAGCGTGATCGAACCACGTGCTGAGGTGCGTGCTCCATGCTCCCCATGCAAACGGGCCGCCGTCGCGTCATCCGTTGCTATCACCAGCATATCACCCGCGATCTGTTCCCCGGACTCCAGCACCACACTCGATCCCTGAATGTGTTGGACGGCTTGGTGTAGGCGGATTGTCCCCGGAGGCAATGGCGCCGCAAGTTGTTGTGCGATGGCGCCCATACCATCTCGTGGCAAGGCAGTTGCTCCTCGGCAGAAGGCGCCCCAGACAAGCTCAAAAATCCAGCAGGGCGTTGTTAACGCTGTCTCCAAAAATACGGCGCTGAGAAAGGGGTGGAAGAAACGGGTCAACATAGCGTCCGAAAATTGATACGCCTGCAAGACTTCGTGAGTCGGACGGGCGGGGTCTCTCATCTCAGAGCAGAGGCGTTGGTGCAATGCGTCCCGTCGCACACGCAACATTCGCAACTTGTCGGCGAGTGAGCCAATAGGGCTGACCAAAGTCTGTACCAGATCTTGCGGTCGGCGTAAGAGATCGCTCATCACGTGAAAGCGGCCGGCATAGCGAATGAGCGCTCCAGGGTGAAAAGGCATGCAATCTAACGCGGCATAGTTCAACGTCTTGCGCGCTTCCGGATAGCCGGTGAGAAAAATCTGGAATCCGCGATCGAGCTGAAAACCCTCTACGCGATCCGTCCGGACACGCCCACCGATGCCGTCGGAAGCTTCAAGGACCGTGCAGGTAAGGCCAGATTGTGTCAGTCGACGTGCACAGGCCAATCCGGCAAGACCGGCGCCAATAATGAGCACGTGCGGAGTGGGGTGCTTCATGGAGCGTTCACGTTTCTAACGATGGCGGAAGCTTCGCGGCACGCCGCTGAGACTCCAACCGTTTCAATTTCGTGAGGATTTCCTGAGGGCACTCCTTGGGAATGCCGCCATGACCGACTAGAATCACTCCTCGTGTGATTGCCGCCATCTCCGTACTCTTCTTGTTGTGACTTACGTCTGTGTTCACTTACCCTGAACTCACCGTCGCCTCGAGGTACTCCTGCAGATTGGTCTTTCCATAACGGCTCCCCGGGTACACCTTCCGAATGAATCCCGCGACGAGGCCCATCAGCTTCTTGACCGAGGGGGTTTTCTCAGGGTCTGTGGCCGGCAACAGACGGACGGTGATCGCGTTCTCGTGCAACTTGAGCTGGACAAAGAACGTGCATGCGGCACCCTGTTCGATCGCTACGGACTCCAGTAGGGCGTCTTTCCCGCTCCGCGACAAATAGAATTCCTGAACTTTGAGAATCTCGTTTCCGGTTCGGTGAATGATCGGCGTGAACGCCTGATAGAGGCTCTGCAGATCTCCAGCTTCTTCTACAACAACATGTGGCATTGCGTTTCCCCCCTACGCATGATTCCGCAACATAAGCTCTTTCGGATGCGGGTTCAGATAGACCTGATCGCGGATGTAACTCACATCGAATATATGGACGTAGTGTTTGATCAACGTCAGCGGGACGATCAACGGCGTAAGTCCTCGATGATAGTCGTCGATCACACCCAATAGCTCGGCCTTTTCCTGAGTGGTCAATCGGTTTTTGAAGTAGCCCACCATATGCTGCAGCACGTTCACGTGCTTACGCACCGTCGCCTTCATGGTCAGGGCTTTCATGAAGTGCTCGCCGTACTTCAACGTCAACTCTTTGAGGCGAGGCCGCTCCGTTTGCCCGACCAGCCGGCCCATCGTCTCGTAATGCTGCTGGCTATGGGCTAGGAGCAGATATTTGTGGATCGTGTGGAAGCGTATCAGAGCCTGTCTTGTGACTCCGTTCTGCAGCAAATCCTGAAACCGGCGGTAGCAGAACACCCGCTCGATGAAGTTCTCCCGAAGCGAAGGATCACAGAGCCGCCCTTCCTCCTCGACGGGGATTAACGGAAAGTGCTCTAGAAAGGCTTTCGCGAAGATCCCAACCCCACTCTGGCTCGGCATCCCCTGTGCGGTGTACACGCGCACCCGTTCGACCCCGCAACTGGGCGAGCCTCGCTTGAAGACAAACCCTGAGAGGTCCAGTGTGTGGAGTGAGTCAAGGCGTGGGTCGATCAGTGCCTCCATCGCCTGGGTGTGATCGTGCTTGCTCTTGATCGTCATCAGCCGGGGACGATCTGGATGGCCCACCAAGCGCATGGCTTCACGCGGGGTGCTCAATCCCGCTTCCACCTCAGGGCAGACTGGGATCCATTCGACATAGCGGCCCAACACATCGGTCAAGAAATGATCCTGCTTGTGTCCTCCGTCGAAGCGGACCTCATCTCCGAGAAGACACCGACTGATTCCGAGGCGAAGCGGGGAGGCCGTCATCTCGTGACCTCCTGCTTCCCGAGGGTGAGATATTCTTGACGGGCGAGTTGATGGTCTACAACCGGTGAAGGATAATCGGTCCCAATTCGGCATCCGGCGCGTGCTTGCTCATCTGCGGTCATGAGATGTGGCTCATGAATCCTTTTCGCTGATAGACCGGCAAGTTCCGGGACATACCTGTGAATGTAGGCGCCGTCCGGATCGAACTTCTTGCTCTGGAGCGCAGGATTGAAAATCCGATACCCAGGCATGGCATCCGTACCGGTCGAGGCACACCACTGCCAATTCCCGTTGTTTGCTGCCATGTCAGCATCAAGGAGGTGCTGCATGAAGTACCGTTCGCCACTCTGCCAGTCGAGTCGTAGATCTTTAATCAGAAAGGATGCCACGACCATCCGCACACGATTGTGCATCCAGCCCGTTTGATTGAGTTGCCTCATCCCTGCATCCACGATCGGATAGCCAGTTTGTCCATTGCACCAGGCCTGAAATAGGGAATTGCGCTCCGGACCAGGCTTACGCGACGGCGGTACGGCCGCCTTGCGAAATGGTCCCTCTGCAACGTGTGGGAACGAAGCCAATACTTGCTGAAAGAACTCACGCCAGATCAACTCGTCGACCCAGGTGAGGACATCCAGCCGGGACACTCGCCCGCCTTTTGCCAGTGCGTTCAACGCCGCGTAAATGGCCATGCGCGGCGACAGTGTTCCGAAACGGAAGTGCGGGGAAAGCTTTGCGCTCCCATCGATGGCCGGCAGGTTCCTGGTTCGTGCATAGGAATGGATTGGGCCTTGCGTGAACCAGCGCAACCTCTTCTGCGCGTTCCGCTCGCCCGGCTCAATCCAGGGTGAGACCGGATCGTACCCCAGCGCACTGACTGAGGGGAGAGGAGGGGAGGGTGGCAGCGGAACGGCGTTCATGTTCGCCAGGGTCGTCGGGATTGGCTGGACCGAGGGTGTTGTTGCATGCCATCTATTCCACCAGCGTGCGCGATAGGCGCTGTACCGCTGCAACGGCTCTCCGGTTGCGCCCCGCACTTCAGATGCTTCAAACACAACATGATCTTTGAATGTCCGCACCGCCACTCCGAGCTTCCCCAAACGCTGGTGAGCCAGGCGGTCCCGCTCTATCGCGCCAGGTTCATGGTCACGATTCCAATAGACTACGTCGGCCTTCCAATCAGTTGCCGTTTGAACAATTTGTTCAACTGGCTCGCCGCGACGCCACTGCATCATGATTCCACGACCCGCCAACGAAGATGCCAATTCTTCTAAGCAACCCAGCATGAAGTTCACACAGGCTGATCCAAACTGATGCGATTGCAGCAACGGCTCATCGAACACAAACAGCGGAATGACCTCGTCGCACTCTTGGCAGGCTGCTGTGAGTGCCGGCTGGTCATGCAATCGGAGATCGCGCCTAAACCAGACAATTCCGCGCATGTGCCCACCTTTGCCCTGAAGGGTTACCGTTCCTGATTTCCATGAGATCCCGCCGGCCCTCTTGGGAGTTTGTCGCCTGCCACACGCTCGACGGAGAGCTCATGAAGGCCTTTCGCGTCCTTCACGCCAACTTTCACGACGGTTCCCGCTTCGCCTCGGATCATGGTGACGACCTGCTCGTAACTCTTTCCCGTTACGGTGGTTCCATCCACACTCATGACTTCGTCCCCATGCCGAAGTCCTGCCTTGTGGGCCGGTCCCTCAGGATGGACCATTCCGACATACAGGATGGCCGGATCGCCGATCCGCTCGGCTCCCACGTGGAGGGAAATGCCGATGACCCCGTTAGGGAGTGTCGTGTCGTCTTTATGGCCATAAGGAGCCTGACTCTTGTGTTGGTCGGCTATGGCTGAACTGGTGATGAGAAGGCCCATGATCAATCCTGCCGCAATATAGAAGCCGGTGATTCGCATAAGCGCACCTCCTATTGATTACTCTAGTGATTACCTAAGAGCTGCCAATCCAAGTAAGCACAGTGCAGCAACTGCGAGAAATCCCGCCATCAATCCTGCCGCAACATGAATATAGTTGTCGGGAGTTCTCATGGGCCATATCCTCGTGGGCGACATAAGACCTGCCAATCCGAGTAAGCAAAGTCCCGCGACCAGCACGAACGAATTTCTGTAATCAGACCATTGATGCCAGCGATACCAATGCTGCTTGAAAAGTAGAATCACTGGCCACTGTGTCCCCCTGTTGCTTCAGCGATCACTCCTCGTATGGCTCCACCGTGTCAGGGAAGTACGGCGATACGAACAAATGACTGCAGTAGCATGTTCCCAGCGATAATCCCTGCTCCGAAGAGGATCAGATACATCAGAATCATGTCCATCACGGTAGCTTCCCAAGTTCACGCCCCTCGGCGGATCACTGCCGTTGCAGGAAAGATCGCCTGGAGAGCGGAGTCCAGCGTCACATGGTGAAACGCATAGCCGGCCTCGAGGGCTTTTCTTGGAGTCACTCGCTGGCCCGTGGTCATCAACGACCCCAATTCTCCCAAGGCCAGCTTCAAGATGAATTCCGGCACGGGGAACCACGATGGTCTATGCAATGCATGACCGAGCCGCAAGCAAAAATCCCTCATGGTGACTGCTTCTGGGGCCACCGCATTGAGTGGCCCAGAAACACCGTTGTTGGCTAATGCCCATTGAATGAGGCCGATATGATCACGTCGATGAATCCAGGAGACCCACTGTGTTCCTGGCATGATCGGACCACCTGCGTACAACTTGAATGGCAACACCATTTTGGCTAGTGCCCCGCCATCTTCTTCGAGCACCATGCCGGTTCGTAACAACACGACGCGTGTGCCGAATTCCGCAGCCCGAAGGGCCTCGGCCTCCCATGCGAGGCACAAATCAGCTAGGAAGCCCTGACCGCGCGCCGCTCCTTCATCCAGACGGCGATCGTCACTGGCCCCGTAATAACCGATACCGGACGCGCTGATAAACGTTGCTGGTATAGAAGAGCGCTGTGACATGGCTCTGACCAACAGGCGGGTGGTGAGGACTCGACTGTCGGTGAGGAGTTGCTTGCGTGTGTCCGTCCAGCGTGCCTCGGCGATCGGCGCACCAGCGAGGTTGATGACCGCATCGGCTCCTTCAAGCGCTTGCTCCCAGGGGCCCGTGTCTCGCCCGTTCCAATGGATTGGGTTCAGACTCACCCCAGGCTGTTTAACAACCTGCCCCGCATTTCTCGTCAGGATGGTGACCCGGTGGCCCCCGAGTCCGAGCGCTGCGCACAACGCCCGGCCAATGAACCCTGTTCCTCCTGCAACCACGATGTTCATCAAGTTCTCTCCCGGCAGAGCCACTGAACAGAATGCTGACTCGCGTGTCGGTATTCGGTCCCGATCGTGCCCTCGATCGTCTATTTCATCTTCAGCAAGCCGGTTGTACCGCCGACGTTGCGCGAACGTTCCATGCCACCCGACGACCTTTTACTGTTCAATCGGCCTGGTCTGTCTATTGCGTCGCCGCCTGACAGCAACGGGAGCGGTCTGAAAATGTCCTGCCACCATACCGCAAGCCAGCAATCCAACAGCGATTAACAAGACTAGATTCATATCCATATCGTTCCTCCCTCTCAGCCGTCTCTGGAGCCATCTGTCCGCATACTGAGGAGACATCCCACAAAGGCGACAGGTCCCTCATGAGGAGGAGACCTGTCAGCCTCAGCGGGCGACGCCGAGCGGAGTTTCGGCGTCACCTCTGCCAAACCAATAAACCGGAAACCGGCCTCCGGATTCTTGTGGCTGCCATCGCCCTACCTCGCACGTGCCCCGCAACAGGTCACTTCTGCTGGATCGCTGTCTCAAGACCACGGGCACAGCGAAACCCTGTGCCATGAGTCTGCAAGGCGAACCCACCACGACCACGCGCCGATGTGGTGATATCGGATGCTGGACTATGCCAGGACCCACCCCGAATTGACCGAACCACTCCCTTTTTGTCGGGACCTTGGGGATTCCGATCGGGCGCATGTTGATAGTATTCTGCGTCGTACCAGTCGGAGACCCATTCCCGGGCATTGCCGGCCATATCCTTCACTCCGTAGGGTGAATCTCCATCGGGAAGCGATCCGACCGCGTGCAAAGTCTGCTCATCCGCCCACTCTCGATCAAAGTTCGCCCGCTTCGCAGTGGGCGGTTTATTCCCCCAGGGGTAGAGGCGGCCGTCAGTCCCGCGAGCAGCCTTCTCCCATTCTGCTTCCGTCGGCAGCCGTTTCTTCGCCCAACTACAATAGGCCTTGGCGTCGTACCAGGTCGTCTGGACCACCGGTAGTTGCTCAATGCCCTTAATGGATTGGAGGGGCCCGCTGCCATAGGGATTGGGTGGGGTGCGATGGCCAATGGATTTCACAAAGGCCATATACCGTTCATTGGTCACTTCGACTTGATCGATCGCAAACTCGTCGAGGTAGACTGATCGCTGCGGTCGTTCGTCGTCCCGGCCTTTTCCTTCTGGATTGCCCATCAAGAATGCTCCGGCCGGAATCGTGACCATCGGCACCGGGTCAGGCTCCTTCGTTCCAGGCAACGCTTCCCCGGTAAGCGACTGCATGAGCGCAAGGACCGTGATAACGACCATCGGCATTCTGTTGAACTGAGTTGATCTGGGCCACAAACCAGTGATCATCTCTTCTGCTCCTTGCTACCCTTAATGGCTTGGGTGGTATGGAGTCTCACTTGCTTGACAAGTTGTTCGACTTGTCGATCGTCTCCTCGCTCAGCTGCTTCTTGTGCCTGGGTCACGAGGGTTCTGGCTTCGTGCAGGTGCTGCTCGATGTCTGCCTGAAGGGCAGGCGAGGCCACGGTTCCTCCCAATGCTGCCCGGTGGTAGACCTCCCATGCCTGGTCCACTTCATGATTGGCTTCATGGACCAGCTGGGCCTTATCCTCATGCGGGTGCCCGGGTGAATCGATGGGCCCTGCGTGGAGGGATGAGGCTCCCAGGAGGGCGATGAGGACAACCCCTCGATAAAGCATCTTGTTGTGTATCATCTGTGCGCCTCCGTCAGGATCAAACCATAATCAGGAACCCGTGAAATCTTCCTTCACGGTCGCTTCATCGATTGCTCAATCAATTGCCGAAGCTCCAGCAGCTCCGTATTCTTAGGGTCAAGGGCCAATCCCTGAGCAAGGGCCTGCTGGGCCTCTGCGAAGTGTTCTCGCCCCATTTCGACGTAGGTCAAGATGGCGGCTTCCTTGATACGCTGATCGATTTCTGGTGGGGCAGTTTTCGCGCAGCGGAATCCCAGACCCACTCCGTAGCTGTTATTGAGTGGATGATTCCAGAACCGGTGGGTCGCCCTAGTTGTGCCCTCCGGGGCGATCCAGGAGCCACCGCGTATGACCCGCTTCTCGCCGACCGTCAGACGATCCACGTACGTCCCGGTTCCGCCCATCCACAGGGGTTGAGCCGGGCCGCTTGGATTCACACTCGTTTCAAGCCGTCCATAGTAGCGGGGGTCGTACCAGTCTGAGACCCACTCGAAGACATTGCCGGCCATGTGGTGTAGGCCATAATAGCTGGCTCCTTCTGGGTAGGAATCCACCGGCATGGTCGAATCGTGAGTTTTCCCATAATTGACTTTCGCTGGATCAAAAGCGTTGCCCCAGGGATAGAGATTACCATCTGGCCCTCGGGCGGCCTTTTCCCACTCTGCTTCCGTCGGCAGCCGTTTACCGCGATATTCGCAGAAGGCTTTCGCATCTTCCCAATTCACCCCGACGACGGGCAGTTGGGACTTAGTTAAACGGGGATCGTCCCAGTAGGCCGGAGCCGGGTGACCTTTTGCCTTGATGAAATCACCATAGTCTTTGTTCGAGACTTCGTACTTATCAATGAAGTATGGATCCAAGAACACCATATGAGCGGGGCTTTCGTCGTTCAGTGCGTCGGCAGACCAGGGTGTCTTCATCCGTCGTTCGTAAAGTGTGAGCTTTTTGCCCGTGTCTACGGGTTGTTCCCGGTCGAGCCCCATCACCGATCCTCCCTGCCCGATATATGCCATGTCCTTTGGTGTCAGGTGCTCCTCCGCACGGACTGTCTGGTTCACTATTGTGAATGCGGTTGCCAACACCGCGATCACAATAATTTGTGTTGTATGCATTGCGGACCTCCATCACAAGTTGATTTCTTCGTAGTTTCTCCATAGGAGCGGTCTCGCCTCTCTCGTTACGCCCCGTTCAGCGGCGGTGCTGCGTCGCTGTCTGCCCATTTTGTATCTGTGGCATAACGAGGTCTCTCATTTCTCGCAACGCCGCTTGCGCGATTCCCCGCAACATCCCATTGAACACGAACTCGTGCGGCACGTAGAGGGAATACCAGTACAGTTGGCCTTTCAGTCCCACCGGATCAAAGATCGCCGTCTGCCGTATCTTTGTGGAAGAGCCTTCCTCCGTCACCTCAAACTCCAGCCATGCCCTCCCGGGCAAATTCATCTCGGACTTAAGCCGCAGGCGGCGATTTGGCTCGATCGCTTCGACGCGAAATGAGTCGACCGTGTCGCCGACGCGGAGCGTCGTGGAAGAGGGCCGTCCCCGTCCCATGCCGACACCCCCTTGAAGTAGGTCGATGAAGCCGCGCACCCGCCACAGCCAGTTGCAGGCGTACCAACCATGGTCACCGCCAATCCTCTCAATACATCTGAAGACAACGTCAGCCGGCGCTTCGACTGTCAACGTCCGTGAATCGACGATGCGCGTGCCGAACCGGACGCCTCCCCACGACCGCTGCGTACCGGATGAAGAGAGCGCATTGGACCAGCGCGTCTCCGAGAAATGTCTCTCTTCACGGGCAAGAGCTCGGTGAATCGCTTCATCGATTCCCATCGGACGTACAGAGAAGGTCGTGAGCGCGGCGTTGTCCCGTACCACCGTGACATGGACAATGCTCTCAATAATGGACCGCCCGATGCGAGCGTAGACGGGCGTGATCAACCCCAGCCACAGAGCAGACAGCCAGGGGGTCAGGACCGGTACCGGGATGATGAGAGGCTTAAGTCCACGTTGCCGCCCGTACGCCCGCATCATCTCCGCGTAGGAGACTTGGTCGGCACCGCCGACTTCGTAGATACGGTATTTGGAGAGGGGAATCTGGAGCGCCTCAATCAGATAATCCAGCAAGTCGTCGATTCCGATTGGCTGCGCCTTCCCCTTGACCCATTTTGGTGTGAGCATGATCGGCAAACGTTCTACCAGCGCACGAACGAGCTCAAACGAGGCACTCCCGGAACCGATCACGGCCGATGCTCGAAACTCACACACGGGCAGGCCCGACTGCCGCAAGATATCTCCAACCTCGTGCCGACTACGCAGATGTGTTGACAGCTCCTCTTCGTCGCTGCCCAAGCCTCCCACATAGATGAGGCCCTTCACACCCGCTGCCTTCGCTGCTTCACTAAAGTTCCGCGCCGCCTGCCGGTCCGTCTCCTCAAACGAGCCAGTCGAACTCATGGAGTGGACCATATAGTAGGCGACGTCGACTCCGCGCAACGCGTTGTCGAGACTCGCTCGATCGAGGACGTCACCCGCGACAACTTCCGTTGATGGACTGACCTTCGGCGTAAGAATCTCTGGGCGCCTGGCCAGGCAGCGCAGGCGGTAACCCTGACTCTCCAAAGACGGCAGGAGACGTCCGCCGATGTAGCCACTCGCACCAGTGAGAAGGACGAGGGAGGTTCCTGGGATTGCCGCTGGGTTCGCTATCGATTGACTTGAACTCGTGGTTTCCGATGTACTCACGCGAGACCTCCCTAACGACCTCGGCCATCGGAGGGGGGGCGAACGCCCCCCTCGTCAGTCCGTCCACTATTTCTTCTTCATGCTCTTCATGCTCTTCTTGATCAGTTCACGGGTTGCAAGGTACTCCTGGTTCCCCGGATCCGAGGACAATGCCTTCTCAATAGAAGCCAATGCATCGGCGTGCTTCTCAGCACCCATAGCGACTAGCGCCTGAACGAATGAGTCGCGGCCTGCTTGCGCGGCTTCGTCGGTTACCGTCTGGGCTGACTTTGCGCAACGGAATCCGAGACCTACGCCGTAGGAGTTGTTGTCCGGCTGATTCCAGAATCGGTGGCTCGTGTGTAATGAGGTTTCTGGCGCAAGCCATGAACCGCCGCGCAGCACCCGCACCGGTCCTTGATTGGCGAAGTTGTAGCCCTTCTCGGCGCCCCGCGGGTTCATGGCCGGGCTGTTCTTATAGTAGGTCAGGTCATACCAATCCTCCACCCACTCGAAGACGTTGCCCGCCATGTTGTAGACCCCAAACCCGCTGACTCCGTCGGGATAGGAATCCACGGGCGTTGTGCGGCCAACGTTCTGACCATAATTGGCCTTTTTCTGGTCGAGTGTGTGTCCCCATGGATAATGATTGTCTCCGTCTGGTCCTCTTGCCGCTCTCTCCCACTCTGCTTCAGTCGGAAGACGCTTGCCCTCCCATTTGCAGAATGCGCTCGCATCAGTCCAGCTCACACCCACAACCGGGTGACTGGGCTTATTAAGTCGCGGGTCATCCCAATAGGCTGGTGCCGGGTGACCGGCAGCCTTCATGAACTCTTTGTATCGTGCATTCGAGGCTTCGAACTTATCGATCAGATAGGCATCAAGCACCACCTGGTGCTTAGCCTCATCCGAATGTTCGCTGCTGCCCATGGTGAACTCGCCCTTGGGGATGAGCACCATGTCCTTCTCGCTGGTCGGCATGTCCGCCGCTGTTGCAACAGTGATGGCTCCAGCCATCACTGCCACGCCCACTCCGACCTGAAACACCATCCGACTCCGCATAAGCTACCTCCTTAGTTTTTTAGCACCAGGACAACCCTGGCAGAGTAAAGACCTGAACTATAGACGTTCTTGAACCTGAATTGGAATACGGTTCACCTTCGCCAGAAGAGTTTTCGTCCCCTCGTGCCAGGTTCCTCGGATCTGATGTTGCACACGAGGAGATGATCGACGACGTCATCACAATTGTCTTAGCGATCGCAGTCAAACTTCGGCGTGACAAGCGACCGGGTAATTTGTCTATCGCGTGTGCGAGCATTTCACCGAATTACCTGTGGATAAGACTTCCACCATGTGAGCTGAGCGTTGCTCAGCCACCGCCGGTCTCGCCCCTCGTCTCCACGACCAGGAATTCCCCCTTCATGTGGGTGTGCAGATCGCACCAGAAGGGAACCTGCGTTGTTTCCCTTTCTGGAGTAGATGCCTTAGAGAAGTGCAAAGTCATGATCTTCCCTGGTTCAAGATGATAGGCTTTGAACCCCTTGCCCTTCGAGTCTCTCATCTCTACACCCTCGCCCTCCTTTTTGATGACTCCAGTTGTGAACGCCGGAGAAGCGATCCCATGGGGAATGGTGCCGTTGTTGCGGACCGTGATTGACGTCAATGAATCGGGCATCGTATGGCCTTTTACGCTGTACCCAAGGTCTGTGATCGTAATATCGACGTGCATCTGACCTTGATCAGTAGCCTGGACAAGGGATCGCCCATCGAAACCCATCACCGCCAACACGATGGCCCCCATAGCTAGAGGAACCAGCGACCCATTTCTTGGACACATGCTGTTTCTCATCACTCCCTCCCTCTTCTTGTCCCGGTAAGATTAATTCCCCATGCCTGGGCATCCAGCCGAAAGTTGTCTAGGAGCAACAGGACGATCCTGGTTTGTTGGCTAGGGCAAGGGGTCGATTCGAGCTGTATGATCGCATGGTCTCCTAACAGAAACTGTTCAAAATTGGTCATCTCACGATTGAGCCCGAGCCCCCAAAAGCGGTCGGGAATTCACATATGATGGGATAACGGAATTCAATCGTATCGATCACCGATTACAACACATTTATCGAAGCTCCATCACACAATTGCTCAGCAAAGGTTTTCCTGCACGCTGGACTTTCAACGGTTCTTCACGAATGTGACGATTTCGCAAGATGACAGGATCGAGGATGTCGCCACACTGCACGCATCGCTTTGTGGCACATTCCAGCTCGCTACTGCTGTTCATCAGGTCCAAGGAGACCTCGTTCACCATGAGACCGCCACACCTCAGGCAGATTGACCGAAGCAGTGCCGAAAAGGGGGCTTTTTGACTTTGAATCGCATCAATTCTGTCTTTTTTATCTACCATCGCCATGATGACCTCCATTGGTAGAAGTTCAATGTCTGTCATAAGTATGTCTAATGTATATGCCATACATGTCCACTGTGTCAAGTGTTATTTGTAAATAATTTGACGAACATTGAACGTTGGAATAGAATTGGCTCACTGAATATGAATACTCATAGAATTCATAGAGTTGCGAAACTCACGGGGCTGTCGCGAGATGTGATCCGAGTATGGGAACGTCGATTTGAAATCCTAAAACCGACTAGAGGAGCCAATCGTTATCGCAATTATTCCGATGAAGATGTCGCGTTGCTCAGGTTCCTCAAGGAGCAGTTGGATTCTGGAGGCTCGATCGGAGAGCTGTCGAAATTAGGGCGAGAGGAGTTGTTGAATCGAGCACGAGCCAGTGCGCCGCAAGTGTCATTCGTCGACACATTGGTGTCCGGTTAAATGACCCGCGCCGAGGCAACGATCAAGTATTGGTGCGGTCTGTAGGCTGTTTTTGTTTGGTGCCGACGTGAACTTCGTTTGCCAAAAACCAT